>FSVH01000241.1_pt1 | contig 18713 bp, 8 predicted proteins | sample 1637631 | NCBI WGS metagenome assembly FSVH01 (sample SAMEA3914814, study PRJEB12502) | metagenome | biome: forest; material: soil | place: USA | collected 2011-09-16 | depth 0.1 m | reverse complement strand
TCAGATATGGCCGGCGCCGCCGTGTTCCTCGCCGCCTCCGCTTCGAACTATGTCAACGGCATTACCCTCCCCGTAGATGGCGGTTGGCTCGCCAGGTAGGCTGAGCCAAGGTTCAAAATGATCGGCTAAAAAAAGCCCGGCTGCGCATCGGTAGCGCAGCAGGGCTTTCAGTAGATGACTGGGTAAATGGCATCAATCCGGCTTGGCCCTGGCCTCATTCGGAGCTGTTGTCTCCACCACCGAAGCCGCCGCGACCACCACCGCCACCCTGTCCACGCCCCTGGCCACGACCCTGCCACTGGCGGTCGCCGGACTGGCGCTGCGGCGCCGCGGGTCCAAACGTATATCGCAGACCCACCATAAAGGTGGCGCCGAAATCATAGCGCTCGTTGATCGCCTGAACATTACTGGTGTCGGTGATGGTGCGTGAGGTATCGCTGCTCAATACGTCAGTACCATTGATATTGAGCACCAGCTTTTGCGGGATCAGTTGCCGTTGGTAGGACAGGTTGAGCACAGTCGTGCCGGTACGATAGCCCTGGGTGGTCAGTTGCCGCCCGCGATAACGAACAGTGAAGCCGAAAGTATTATTGCTATCCGGTAAATAGCTCATCCTCAGATTGGCGCTGGAATTGCCGCTTTCGCGGTGAACCGGCAAGTGCGTGATGTAATCGGTGGAATCCGAAACGGCATAACCCAGCACACCGTTGAAACCATAACGGAACTTGCGCTCGATATTGCCATTGACCGAGAATTGCAGGCCCGTATCCCTGCGCGACCCTAAATTATCACTGGTCGTCAGCAGCACGTCCGGCTGGTTGGGCAGGAAGCTCGACACCTGGGCGAAATTATCCCGCGTCGTCTTATAGAACAAGGTGCCGGAATAGTTCAGTACCTGGGCTGTATGGTCATACTCGACCTCAAAGCTTTCGACCTGTTCCGGATCGAGATAGGGATTGCCGGAACTGACATTTTGCGCATCACGATAAGTCAGGAAGGGATTGAGCAGATTAGCACCCGGCCGGACGATCTTGTGGCTGTAACTGGCCTTCAGGCGATCCTTATCCGTCAGGTTATACATGGCGAACAGGCTGGGGCTCCAGGTGACGTAATCGACCTTGGCCTGGATATCCGAAGTAACTTGATCCAACACTTCATGCAGGTTTTCGACACGCATCCCGCCTTGAACGCTCAGCTTGCCCCAGGCCTTCTGATAGGTAACATAGGCCGCTGAAATGGTCTGATCGACATTGAACTGGTTGGTATAGATCGGGTTGGCCAGTTCGGGCGTGCCTTCGGCATGATTGAGCGAGCGGTAATTATAGACATCGCTCTGAGTTCTCTGAATATCCCAGCCCGCCTGGATCTGGGTGTTGTTCTTCATCGGGTGGGTCCAGTCACCGCTGAAGTCATCGATGCTGTTGCGCGTCGTGTTGCCGGTAGCATAAAGCGACATGGCCTGGGCCGGCAGATGATATATCTGCTGATAGTCGCGGTCAGTGCCCGTGTCGGACTCGCTGTGAGCCACCTGCATCTTGAAGTCTTCGCCATCCATGCCGGTGCCACGACGGTCCCAGGTCAGCTTGGCGCCCGAATTGTCGGTATAGCCGCCATTGCTGCCGACCTGCGCGCTGTCGGATGTTATATTTCCGGCCGCATCCAGATCGTTATATTCCGTCGCCGTGTAGCCGGACTGGGTGCGGCGGGAATAGTTCAGTTCGCCGGTCAGGGTGTCATTTTCTGTCAGGTCGTAATCGCCGGTCAGATTGGCGGAGATATTGCTGTTGCGTGTATTGCTGAGATTATTCTGCGTACTGCGGCGCGTGGCGCCGGTCAGGGGATCGATGCGCGTACGGTCGCTGTACGAACCGGATTTACGGCTGTCATTGCGGATATTCACGCTGCCATTGAGGGTCAGCTTGCCAATATTGGTGCCGGAGCGGAAGCCGATGCCGTTGCGGCCCTCATTGCCGAGGTTGAGATTAACCGAGGTCTTCGGCTTGATATGCCGGCCCTTCTTAAGCACGATATTGATGATGCCGCCGCCGGTATCGGACCCGAAGGCCGCCGACGGATTGGTCATGACCTCGATCGAGTCGATATCATCGGCCGACATGCTCTGCAACTGCGGACCGCGATTGTCACCCTGCATCTGGGCACTTGGCTTGCCGTTGACATAGACCTGCACGTTCGAATTACCGCGCAGGGCTACGGTGCCATCGGTATCGACCGTAACAGCCGGGATATTGTTCATGACGTCGCTGGCCGTACCTGTGGCGGCGTCGGGGTCCTGCGTCACGTCATAGACATCGCGGTCAACCTTGTGCTGGATCGCCGGTTTCTGGGCCGTAACCGTTATGGTCGTGGTTTCGTCGCTGCTGGTGCTTTCCGTCCCGCCGGATTGAGCGGTCGCTGGATTGGTCGCCGGAGGCGTCGTCGCGTCCGTCTTCTTGTCCTGAACCTTGTCGGGCGTGGGTGATGTCTGCGCCTGCGCGTGCACCTGGGCGGCCGTCGCCAGGATCGCCGCGAAGGCCAGCACCAGCGGGCTGACATGGCGCAGGTAGCGGGACGGCGAAGAAAGCGGGTTCATTTATGATCTTTCCTGATCGAAGTTTATCGCATGGGTGAATGACTCTTTTACGAGCCAATAAAGACTTTCCGTTTCAGATCATTTTGTTTTAGGTCATTTTAGGCCGTGAAACGGATAATTGCCGACCCTTGTTGCAAATAGGTCGCAATTAATGTCACGGACGTAAAGAAGCTCCGGACCATTTCAATGATCGAATATGATCAAAGGCCTGAAATATCTTAACGGCCTGTTTTAGGCGATGGCTTCAGGATCGCATCGGCCTTGGCGCGCTCATCAGGTGTCAGTTTCGCCTCAACGGCCGTCACCACCGGTCCGGCCTTGTCGATATCGCTCTCCTGCGCCAGTTTCAGCCAGACATAGGCCATGGCCATATCCTTCTCGCCACCCTGCCCATTGGCCAGCATGGCGCCGAGATTGAACATGGCGTCACCATTGCCCTGTCGCGCCGCCACGTCGAACCATTTGCGAGCCATTGCCAGATCCTGTCCGACCCCTTCACCGGTGTAGAACATCAAGCCAATCGCATCCTGTGCATCCGCCTGTCCCTTGAGCGCCGCTTCCTTGTAATAGACCACTGCCTTCTGCGGATCATGCGGCAGCACATCACCGAGATCGTACATATTGCCAACGGCATAGAGCGCATCGGCATGGCCGCGTTTCGCCGCTTCCAGCAACCACTGCGCCCCCTGTTTAGGGTCCGCCGCTCCTGCATCGCCACTGATATAGAGTTCGCCCAGCGCGTACATGGCAGGCGCGTAGCCGGCGGTCGCGGCCTTCTTGTAATAGGTCAGGGCCTTGGATGGGTTCTTTTCGCCGGCATAGCCATATTCATAAATCTGGCCGACCGTATGAGTGGCGGGCATAAAACCAAAGTCGTCGGCCTTCATATACCAGTGCCTGGCCTCCCTGGCATCGCGCGGCACACCAAAGCCGGCCATGTAGATCTTGGCCAGGGTCATCGCCGCGTCGGTGCGGGTATTCATGTAAGTCGGGTCGTCCGGATTGAAGTGCATGACGTCACCGGGCTCGAAACGCGCATCGGTCACCTTGCGCAACCAGACGATCGCCTGCGGGACATCAGCTTTCGTGCCCATGCCCGCCAGGTACATCTTGCCTTCCATCAGGGCGGCGGAATCGTAGCCCATTTTGGTGTAGGACTTGTGGAACAGTTCCAGCGCCTTCGGATAGTCGCGGGCGTCAAAGGCTGCAAAGGCCTCCTTCAACGACGTGTCCTTGCGGGCGATATAGCTGCGCCCAGCCGCAAAGGCCTTGTCGCCAGGGCCACAGGCACCGGTGGACGTGTCGGCATCATCCGCGGCTCCGCCGGAACCGACCTGCATGCCAGGCAGGGTGTTATGATCAGCGGCATTTTCCTCGGACGCGTTGCCGAACGGCGAATTGTCCTTGAAACGCACCCCCGCCTCATTGGCGCCGGAACTGTCGTTCATCGAACCGCCCGTTGTCGAAGTATAGTCGCCATAGAAGGACTTGAGATAATCCTGAACCATCTTCTCATTGGCCGGATCGTAATTGTTCATGAAGCCGCAGGAATCGGCGTCGTGGGTTTCGATATGGGTGATCGTAGGGTCGCCGCTTTCACGCTTCTTGCCGAAGACCGTGACTGTCTCAGGCGTCGAGTCGTCCGGAGCCGGCGCGCTGGCGGCGGCCGGCGGTGCCTTCGTCTGATCCTGGCCGTAGCTGACACTACTGGCCATCGCCACCACAAGGCCTGACATCACGCCACCGAGTATCCGCCTGTACATTGCCGACGCCATGAACGTCCCCTCCAGTTTTATAATACCGAACTATGAGCCGGCCTGTGTGTTCGTCAATAAGCACTGCTCAAATCTGAGCATGTGCGATCAAAATGCCATGCTTTACGACACGGCTGTTACATTCCCGGCAAAACCGCGCTGTTATTACCTGCGCTGACCTCGGCCGGATCACCCTCAAGTGTCAGGCGAATACGCGCAGCTTTCGACCGGATCGCGGCGGACAGGCCGATCGTGACCGTGGCCGTCTTCGGCATCAGATCGAGCGGGGCAGCCAGACCGGGAAAGGACACACTGGCGAGCGTATGGCCAGCCGTGTCCTCGATCAGCGCCTTGCCAGCGGGGGTCGGTTTGGCGCCCAGGCTATGCACGGTGATTGTCAGGCGGTTGCCCTTTACGGCCAGATCGTCAGCGGAAAACCCGATATCGGGTCGTGTTGAAGGTGCATCGCCCGGCGTAGTCAGGTTAAGCTCGAACACCACGGTCTGGTGCGGTGGCAGGTCGAGATCGACCGTCTTGCCGCGTTCGAGACCGGCCTGACGTGTCACCGGCGCATCGGGGCGGTCGTCGCTATCAGCGTCCACGCCGCCCGATATCGTCCAGACACCGGGGTCGAGTTGCGCGCCGGTCATGTGCGCCGTAACGGACCGATCGCTCAGATTATAGGCGATGACCTTGAATGCCTTCGGATCACCCTTCGGGATGAGGATGGCGACGTTTTCACCATCAACAGGTGTGCCTTCGGATGAAAAGCGCCAGCTCACCAGATTACCGGGATAAAAGGCCATACGCCGGTGCGCCACGCCACCGAGCCGGGTCCGTTGCAGCAGGTCGCTCGGCACGCTGACGCGATCGACCCATAATTCGGCGGATGTCAGGACAGGCATGCGCTGGGCAACCCCCTCGATCTCGTCACCGTAGAGACCAGCCAGGATGCTTTTATCGCCGGTCTGCTGCCAGCGCACGAATTGCGCGAACTGCGAGGCGGTGGCGCCCCCCAGATTGCGATCAATGACACCACCGCCGGCCTTGTCAGCCCCATCGGAAATTGTCCGCGCCAATGCCGCTCCGCCAGAAACCTGCGCCAACGCATCGGCATTGAGATTGCTGAGGTCCGACAGATTACCATGCAGCGCGTCATCCAATGGGCGCAGGTATTTATCGTCACCCGTCCAGCGCCAGGCCGCCCAGAAGTCATGCACGGCCACATCGACGCCGCGCCCGCTGGCCTTGTCGGTCGCCCAGTCGATATTGGCCGGGAAAGTCCAGCCGCCCTTTTTATTTTTCTCACCATGCGCCAGCCAGCCATCGAGCAGTTTCAGGACTATGTCCTTCGTCTGCGGATTGCCGTTGTAATCGACCAGCAACAGCCCCGGATGGGTCACCAGCAGGCTGTCCGGTTTCTGCCCGCCCAGTCCGTCATCGCGGTCAATGTCGGTGCCACTGTAATAGCTGGAAACGAAGTGCATGTGCCCGGCCGGATTGACCTGCATCAGGCGGGGATATTCACGCGCCACGGCCATGCCGCGCTCGATGTCGGTGGGATTGCCCCAGTCGATCTGCATCGCCTGCGCCACGGCGTTGATGCCTTCCTCATAGGAATGCAGTTCATCGGCGCGGATGCGGCTCAAGCCCCCGCTCCACATGCCATTGGCGAATGTAGCATCGGCCACGGCACGCTGCGATTTGATAACCTTTTCCGGCTCCACGCCCATCAGGGCCAGCGGTACCCATTGATTGACGAGGTCGGTATCGTCGGACAGGCCGCCACCAAACTCGCCATTCGCCGTCTGGCGATTGTCGATCCACCAGTCGACGAACTGGCGGTAAAGCTTCAGGTCCTCGCTCTGGCGGAAAGCCCACAGGGGTACGTCCGCTGGCGGTGTGGCCTGTGTAAACGGACCATAGGGCTGTTCCGGATTTTTCTCGACCCAGTAGGCGCGCGCCTCGGTGTTATCCGGATCGACGCGCAGCACATCGGTAATGTCGCGCTCGAAGCGGTCCCACAGCGGATAGAGACGGACATTGGGCTGTTCCTCGACGAGGAAGGACAGGTTATCGCGCGCCTGCTCCAGTCGGTCGGCGATGTGCTCCGGCTTCGCTGCTTCGATGGGCTTGAAGACCAGTCGCACCCCCATGCCGTTCAACGCCTTTGCATCGAAACCGCCGGCAGCAGCGGCGATGGTCAGGTAAAGGTTTGTGCCCGCCGGCATCAGGCGGTCACGCGTATCGAGCCACAGGGTCCGCGCCTCGCCCGGCTTCACCGAAACATTGATATCGAGCAGGTCGCGGTCCGGCCAGGTCGGGTCCTTGACGCGGATATTGAGCGGGATCAGCCCCTTGTACGTGGCCGGCAACTTCAGGGCCGGCAGATCGATCGCAATGCCATCGAGTCCGGCATTCAGGTTTTCCCAGCCATAGGAAAAGCGCGTCGGCGGACTGCCCGGCAGAGGGGAGCGGAAATCGCCGGGAATCATGACGTGTACGATCGGCAGGGTAGCCGCACTGCCGCCTGTCTCCGTTTGGCGCGGAGCCCCCTTCGGCAAGGCCACCACCTCGGCGCGTTCGGCTGGCACAAAGCGGCCATCGATATAATCGCGCAGGGAAGACAGCGCCGGATAGACGGCTGGATCGGCCTGCGCATCGACCGTATAGCTCAGGGTCGTATAACCTTCGGGCACGGCGCCCGCACGGATATCATAGGCGCCGATCTCCTCGATCGGGGTTTCCTGCACCGTGTTGACGAAGGCGATTTCGCCACCGTGCAAGGGCGTGTTCAGGGTGTTCGAGGTGCGTTCCTGCCCCTGCGGACGGGTGAACAGCACGCCCTGCCCGTCGCCTTTGGTACGCCTCAGTTCGCCATAGGCCGGACCGTTGATTTCCAGATGGTTCCACGGTTCGTCCGGCAAGGTGAGCGTGTAGGTCTTGCCGCCACCGGCATAGACATTCCAGTCGGGCAGTTCGAAATAGTCGTGCCGTCCCGGCAGGTTTGACCGGTTATAGACGCCGGGCCAGGTGGTTTCACGGATGCCGTCGGCGCCCTTGAAATTCTTTTCCTTCAGGTCAAGCGTATTGCTGAATTCGACCTTGCGGATAACTGTGACCGGATCGGAGAGATAAAGCGGCGGGTCTTGCGGCCGGTTCCAGCCGTAGCGCAGATACCAGTCGTCGCGGATTTCAGGATCGTCAAACCCGCCGGCCTGACTGACCGTTTGCGGCGCCTGGTGCGCGGCCAGCCCCGCAGCGTCCGCATCGCTGACCATATGGTCGTAGATGCGCAGTTCGTCGATATCGCCCGTGCGCTTGTAATTATAGAGCGAATGTACTTGCCACGGAGCTACGATGCGCTGGAATGGCCCGAAGCCCCACAGGTTCTGATCGTAGACCGCCTTTGCATCGAGACGGGCCGCCGGCTTGCCATTCACCCACAGCCGCACGCCGCCGGTTTCATCCCAGGCGAAGGTGATGTGCACCCATTCATCCGCCGCCGGGATATGATCCATGCGGAAGGACACGCGCGATCGCGCCAGACCGGTATCGGTGACGAAGGCGTCAAAGCCGTGGCCGTTCCAGTCGATGCGCAGGAACTGCATGTCCCAGCTCGTGCCGTCGGCAGCGGCCACGCGAAATACCGGAAACGGCGTGTGCCCCAGAGGCGTGCGCGGCCGGAAAAAGAAAGACAGGGTGCCACGCTGGGCATAGATATTACCCGCTGCCGGCCAGGCCAGAGACAGGCCGCCATCGAAAGCGAGCCCTTTGCCGACCACGCCATCGGTTTCGCGCACCGGCGTGGCGAAGATCGGTCCGGCCTGACCGCTGGCGACCTCAGCCTGAAGCCCTTTATCGCCCGACAGGGAAAACAGCAGGCCGTCCGGTGTGGCGGCACGGGTACTGCCGGCGAATGCAAAAGCCAGCCCTGACAGGGCAGTCAGGGTAAAGAGAAGGCGGCGTGAACGCATCGGCATGGCAGATCCTGAACGGTTTCCCTGCGCCTGTTCCCCGTCGGCGCTATATTTGACAGCGATGTTTAACCCAGCCTCGGCAAAGCGCAAGAGGATGGTGATATTTTTGGTCAATTTCGATCACAATTACGCATTATAACGCACATTCACCTTGCCGACAGGTCGGGGGGTGGTTAAGACTCACCGCAATCATAATTTCACAGGGGTAGGACACATGCGTATAGTTGGGCATAAATCTGGGCGTAAATTTGGGCTGACAAGCGCCGCGGTGGCCGTCCTTTTCTGGGCCGGCATGGCGAACGCCGCCACCGAGAACTTCGACGCCGGCTGGCTGTTCCACAAGGGCGACACTGGTGCGGCCTCGCAGATGACAGTGGATGACGCCGGCTGGGCCAAGGTCGATCTGCCCAATGACTGGGCGATCAGCGGTCCCTTCGATCAGGCCGCCCCCTCCAACGGTTCCGGCGGGTGGCTGCCGACCGGCGTGGTGTGGTACCGCAAGCATTTCAACCGTCCGGCGGGCCAGAAAGTCGCCATACGCTTCGACGGCGTAATGGAGCGTTCCGGCGTCTGGATCAATGGTCATCACCTCGGCTTCCGGCCCTCGGGCTATACCACTTTCCAGTATGACCTGACGCCTTATCTGAAAGACGGTGACAATGTCATCGCCGTGCGCGCTGACACCTCGTCCCAGCCAGCGTCGCGCTGGTACGCCGGCGGCGGCATCTACCGTCATGTCCATCTGGTTACGCGGAACGACGTCCATATCGCCACCGACGGCGCCTTTATCACCACACCGAAAGTGACCGCGGATCAGGCCGAAATAGCCCTTCAGGTGCGCAGCGAGAACCAGTCCGCCACCTCGCGCACCGTCTATCTGGAAGCCACCCTGACCGGCCCGGACGGCAAGGTCGCCGCCACACTCAAAAGCGATCCGGTCACCGTTGCCGCCGGCCAGTCCGGTGATCTGAAACTGTCGGGAGCAATCGCCCGCCCCCACCTGTGGAACCTCGACGATCCGGTCCTTTACAAAGCCCATCTGCGCGTCGTCTCCGATAATGACACTCTGGACGAAACCGACCAGACCTTCGGTATCCGCGAAGCCCGTTTCGAGGCGGCGTCCGGCTTCTGGCTCAATGGCAAGAACATCAAACTGAAAGGCACCGCCATTCATGCCGACGGCGGGGCGTTCGGCATGGCCGTGCCCCTCTCCGTTTATGAGCGCCGCCTGGCCATTCTCAAAAGCCTCGGTGTCAACGCCATCCGCACGGCGCACCATCCATTCAGCCCGGAATTCCTCGACCTGTGCGACCGCATGGGCTTCATCGTCATGGACGAGGCCTTCGACATGTGGACCGTGGCCAAGAACCCGCAGGACTATCACCAGTTCTTCAGCGACTGGTCGTCCGAGGATGCCGGCGATTTCGTCCGCCGCGACCGCAACCACCCCTCGGTCGTCATCTGGTCGATGGGCAATGAGATCCACGATACACCCGATGCCGTCAGCGCCAAGGCGACCCTTGGCCGCCTGCGCGATGTCTTCCACGCCGAAGATCCGTCGCGGCCGGTGACCCAGGCCCTCTTCCGTCCGAATGTCAGCCACGACTATGATAACGGCCTCGCCGACATGCTCGATGTGGTCGGACAGAATTACCGCGAGAACGAGCTGGCCAAGGCCCACGCCGATAATCCGGCACGCAGGATCATCGGTACCGAGAACACCAAGGATCGCGGTCCGTGGGTGGCGGTGCGTGACAACCCGGCCTACAGCGGCATGTTCCTGTGGACCGGCATCGACTATCTCGGCGAAGCCGACCGTGCCGGCTGGCCCTATATCTCAAACCCCTCCGGCCTGATCGACCGCGATGGCGTGGTCAAGCCGCTGGGCTGGGAGCGCGCCTCGTGGTGGTCGGAACAGCCGGTCATCCGCATCGCCCGTCGCGTGGCGAAAACAAAGGACAATGCCGGCGCGGTCGGCGCTGAGGTCAATCAGGCCACCAGCCGCGCCATGCCCGGCGCCTTCGCCGACTGGACCCCGACCAATGGCGCGGCGCACAGCGAATCTGTCGAAGTCTATTCCAATGCGCCGGAGGCCGAACTGTTCCTCAACGGCAAGTCCCTGGGCCGAAAGCCGATCAATGCCGATGCCTCGGCACGGGTGTGGAGCGTGGCCTACACACCGGGCACACTCAAAGCCGTGGGCTATGACGCCAAAGGCAAGAAGATCGCCGAAAACACCCTGCAAACCGCCGGTGCCCCCGTGGCCGTGCGGCTGGTGGCGGAAACCAAAAACCTGACGCCGGGCTTCGATCATATCGGCTTTGTCCGCGCCGAGGTGATCGACGCGAAGGGCATAGTCGTGCCCAGTGCCACCGTGCCGCTTTCAGTGGCTGTGACCGGTGCGGGCCAACTGGCAGCGTTCGATAACGGTGACCCGACCGATCATACCGCCTTCGCTTCATCGGAACGCAATAGCTGGAATGGTCAGGCCCTGATCATGGTCCGCGCCAACGAAACCAATGGTGCGATCACCGTCACGGCCACTGCGCCTGGATTGAAAGCGGGAACGGCAGCCTTCGTGGCGCAACAGAACTGATCATTAATGCTCGAATTGGCGATAAAATGTCATTTTCGATCATTTTCATCTTGACTATTATCGTACTTTTTCCTACACATAAGTCTCCCGTTGTTTTTGCGTTCCTCTTTCCCTGAATGGAACATTGGCCGTTTTGCTCATCCCGCAAAACGGCCATTTTTTTACCGCCCCTTGCTGGCGCGCGTAGAAAGGCGTCAAATCCTCTCATGATACGCTTCACAATTCCCGCCCTCGTCCTGTCCTTTGTTTTCTGCGGCGCAGCGCAGGCGCGCTGCACGGTCACGGTTTCGGATTTCGGCACCCTGGCATCCGGTGAAAAGGTCCGGGCCTATCGCTTCGATAATGGCGATCTCGGCGTCACCGTCCTCAGTCTTGGCGGCATCCTTCACGATATCGATGCACCCGATCGCAACGGCCGCCGCATCAATGTCGTACGCAATCTGGAAACCCTCGCCGCCTATGAACAGCGTGACAATTTTTCAAGCCTGATCGGACGTTTCGCCAATCGGTTAGGGGGCGGCGGCATCACCCTTGACGGGCAATTTTATGCCTTGCCCGGCAATGCGCGTGGGGTCACCATGCATGGTGGCGCGAAAAGTTTCGGCAGCCGAATATGGTCGGTCACCTCCTTACCGTCGAATACCTGCGGCGTTGAACTGACGCTGGTGAGTCCGGATGACGATAACGGCTTTCCCGGCGCCCTGGGCGTTACCGTGCGCTATACTCTGGCTAAAAATCGCCTGACACTCGCCTATACGGCGCGCACGACCAAACCGACCGTTATCAACCTGACTCACCACGCCTATTTCAATCTGGCAGGCAGCGGAGACGTCTATGGCCAGACCTTGCAGCTCCATGCCGGCCATCACCTGCCGGTCGACAAGCTGCGCCTGCCAACCGGTGAACTGGCGCCGGTGGAGGGCGCGAAATATGATTGGCGCAAGCCCCGGCCGATCGGCGATGGTGGCCAGGCGCTCGATGACGCTTTCGCGCTTGATGGAAAACTGGCAGCGATATTGAGCGATCCCAAAAGCGGTCGTACCCTGACCGTCTCGACCACCGAACCCGGTCTGGTCGTCTATACGGCGGGCAGCTTTGACGGGTCATTGATCGATGCAGACCACCACCCCCTGCCAGCCGGCGCCGGTATCGCACTGGAAACCCAGCATTTCCCCGACAGCCCGCATCACGACACTTTCCCTACGACCGTGCTGCATCCGGGCGATACCTGGCACTCGGAAACGACCTACGATTTCAGCGTCAAATAGCTTTCGCCGCCATCCATTGCAGCGCCAGCCCCGGCCATGCCGCATGGCTGCCGTCCGTATCGCGCAGGGCAAACCCATGCGGCGCCTGCCCGAAGACATGGGCGTCGAGATCCAGTCCGGCATCGCGCGCCGTCAGGATGAAGTTCAGCGCGTGCTCTACCGGCACGGCCGTATCATGCAGGGCATAGGCCAGGAAGACCGGACAGGCAGGCACACCGTGCGGTTCAGCTCGAATGCCGATCGGCCAGGCGTTATAGAAGGCCTGCTTCTCGGCGGGCGGATAGTCCGGTTTGCCTTTTGGCGCCTTGTAATCGCGGTGATTGGCGTTGATCGGCGCATAGGCGATGAGGACGCCGCTGGCTGTCACTTCGGGCTGACAGGCCAACGCACCCGCCAGATGGCCGCCGGAGGATAGCCCCATGAGGAACAGTGGCAGGTCGCTCCCGATCTCTTTCAGCGCCGCCAGACCGTCCGCAAGTGCGATATCCGCCGGCCAGACCCCACCCTGATGATTGGCGGCGCCCGGCAGGCGATGGACCAGCAAGTAGGCGTTGTAGTCGTCAGCGTTCAGCCACGCCGCCACCTCGACGCCTTCACGGTCCGTCATGAGCTGGAGGTAGCCGCCGCCGGCGCAGATCAGCACCCGCCCCTTCGGCTGCGGCACCTCAAACGCCCACAGTTCGGCGCGCGTAACCGCCGCCAGCTTGCGGTCGGGCCATGTGCCTTCAGGTATATTCGCCTCGCCCTCGGAGAGCGGGATAATGCGGAGGGACGGCACGGCGATCATTGCAGGGCCAGCACCACGACCGATTTCGCCGGCAGGGTCACGGTCAGCTTGCCGCCGGTAATCTTCGCGGCCTTAAAATCGACCGGCTTCACCGTGGCCGGTTGGCCGATGGCGTTCATGGCATCCATTTTGTCAGCCGTCATCACCTGTCCGGAGACCTTTGAGACCTTCAGACCGCCCAAATCGATGGTCAGGCTGACCGCATCCTTCGGGTCCATGCCGGCCAGGCCGATATAGACCTTGCCGTCCTTGCCGCGCGCCGCCGAAACGTTGAAAGCCGGCAGGGTCTTGTCGCCCTGGGTGAAGGTCGGCGCCGTCACGTCGAGCGGCAGTTCGGTGGCATCCTGAAACGGTACGTACATCTGATAGGCGTAATAGGTCGGCGTCAGGGCAATCTGGTCGCCCTGCGTCAGGATCATGGCTTGCAGGACGTTGATCGTCTGGGCGATGGCCGTCAGCTTCACCCGGTCGGCGTGGTGATGGAAGATGTTGAAATTGACTGCCGCCAGAACGCCATCGCGCAAGGTGTTGAGCTGGTAGAGATGGCCCGGATTGGTGCCGGGCTCGACATCGTACCAGGTCCCCCATTCATCTACGAACAGGCCGACGCGCTTCTTCGGATCGTAGGTATCCATCACCGCCGAATGATCGGTGATCAGCTTGTCCATCTTCAGCGTATTGGCGAAGGTATCGGCCCAGGCCTGTGCATCAAAGCCGGTCGATGGCCCCTTCTTGTCCCACTTGCCGGTCGGCAGGGTGTAGTAGTGCAGCGACAGGGCGTCGATCTGTTTCGCGGCGTTTTTCATCACCACGTCGGTCCAGTTGGTGTCGCCGGCATTGGCGCCGGAAGCTACACGTATGGTCGGATTGTCGGCATTGCGGTGGTAGAAGCCGGAATAGCGGCGCAGTTCATTGGAATAGAACTCCGGCGTCATCTCGCCGCCACAGCCCCAGGCCTCGTTGCCAAAGCCGATGATGGGCGTCTTCCACGGCTTGTCCTGACCGTTCTTGCGGCGCTCCTTCGCCAATGTATCGTCACCCGATGAAGTCATGTATTCGACCCACTCGCGCATCTCAGTCGGGTTGGAGGAACCGACATTGATCGAGATATAGGGATCGGCGCCGACCTGCCCGACGAAATCCATGAATTCGTGGGTGCCGAAGGCGTTGGTTTCGTCGGAACCGGCCCACCAGTTGTTCTTGCGCACCGGACGCTGGTCACGCGGGCCGATACCGTCTCGCCAGTGATATTCATCGGCGAAACAGCCGCCCGGCCAGCGGATGACCGGCACATGGATGGCTTTCAGCGCCGTCACCACATCCGTGCGGATGCCACGGACATTGGGGATTTTCGAATCCTCACCGACCCAGACGCCATCATAGATGCCGCGGCCGAGATGTTCGGAAAACTGGCCGTAGATATAGCGGCTTATCTGCGGGCCCGGCTGATCGGCGTGCAGGCTGCCGGTAGCGTTCAAGGTTTCCGCCTGAACGGTCGAAGCCAGCATAAGAGCGGCCCCGGCGGCGAAGGCGGTCAGGATGCGTTTCATGGACAGTCCCCGTCGAATTGTCTGATTTATGGCTATCCGTTAACGTATTTCGCGCCGTAAGTCTCCACTGTATCGCCAATGAGCTGGAGATTTTCGATCGCCGCCAGTCCCCATTGCGCCGCGCCATTGGTGGAGATCATCGGATCTTCATCCACCGGATAGAGGACGGCCGGTCCGTCGATCCGCTGGGTCTTTGGCTGCAATTTCGTGCGGAAACGGCGGTTGTCGCCTTCGAGGAATTCCTGCCAGGCGCGCTCGGCTAACTTCGGGTCTTTCAGTTCGCGCGCGGCATAGGCGGTGATGCGCGAATGGGCGTCACGCAGGGAGCGGTCCTTCGGATTGACGCCCAGGAAGGCGGTGATTTCCTCGGCCGAGGCGTTGTAATATTTGCAGTAATCGAGCCAGACCTTCTTGTAAGCCGGTGCATCAACGAGGGTCAGCACTTCCTCGGTGATTTCGATGACGCCGAACACCCCGTTCAGGTGCGCGACATCGACCTTGTCACCGGGCCCGACAAACTTGCCCGTCGCCAGGTTATAAGGCGCGCCGCCGCAGAACCAGCCGTATTTCAGTTTGGCGATCGAGTTCATGCCGGCAAGGATGCGGTCCCGCCAGCGCGTATCGCCCGTGCGCTCCCATTCCGTCAGCCAGGCGGCGACGAACGACGCCCACGACGTGCCGAAGCTGCAATCGACCGTGCCGGCCACATGCTCGCGGATGCCGATGCCGCTGCCGCCTGCCGTGGCGACCTTGCGCTCAATATAGACGGTCTTGAGCGTCTCGTCCGAATGGACCAGGTCGCGCATCAGGTCGCCGGTGCGTTCATCGGCGGTCAGGTAATAGTAGAAACGCTTGAAGGCGGCGTTCGATACGCGCGGCTGCTTCGAGGAATCGCCCCAGTGCTGGATGCCGTGACGCGTGCCGAAGCCCTTGAACTGCCCCAGGTGCAAGACATCGACCTCGCTGGTGTGGCGCGTCATCGCCTCGGCCATGCGGAACACATCGGCGCGTCCGGAGCGCAGATAGCCGTACCAGAAGAACATATCCGATTGCAGTTCCGAATTGTCCCAGGCGAAACCGCCGATATCGTAACGCCAGACATGCCGGTCGGCGTCATAGGTATGCATGACGTCGCCATAGTTCCAGAACCCGTACCACTTCCGCGCGTCTATCTGGTTGAGATAATAGTCGAGCTGGTAGGTCAGGCGGTTTTCGACCAGGGCGCGCGTTGGCGTCGAGGAATTCGGCAGGCTCCATACACCGAACAGACCATCGATCAGGTGCAGGCGCTCGGGCGTCACGGTCAAACGCGGCGGGGTGGCGACCACCTTCGCCATGTCGGCGAAGCGCTGGCGCTCCGGCGTGGCAGCCAGCGCCCACAGGGTCAGTTCACTGGTGCGGGCAATGCCATAGGGCTTGTTCCAGCCGGGCTCGAAATCCTCGTAGGTAACGTCCAGGCCCTCGTTCTGTTTGGCGTAGGTGTCCATGCCGCCGTCCGTCCGGTAGGGCCTGATATCCATGGCAGGGGCATCAGGTGACCACAGCCAGGCGATCAGTTCGGCTTGATCGCCGGCCGCGCCACGCACATCGAGACGGGTCGGCGAACGCTGCCAGAAATCCTTGAGGCCCAGGGCCACGCCGCCTGATACACCGCCGGCATAGACCAGCCCCGAAGCGCGATGATCGGCGGCGGAGCCGATCCAGCCCTGCCCGCCTTGCGTCCGCTTGGTGATGGTGTAGCCATCGGGTGTCGGCTGGGAGAGGGTGAAATCGTTCCACGCCGGAATCCATTTCATCTCATCGGCGAGACGCGGATTGAAGGCCGAGGCATCGACCGCCTTGCCGGCGATCTGGGCGTCACGCGCCGGCTTGCCGGGATCGCGGCGCAGGCCGGTCAGCGAACGTACGGCCTCCCCCCAGACGCCATTCTCACTGCCGGAGAAACGGATGTGACGATTGTACAGTTCATCCGTCATCGGCGCCTGCGCCCGGATCGCCAGTCCACGGATAAAGTCCTTCGTTTCATCGCCATCGAAGATGAAGCTGTGCACGATACGGACGGCTTCCGACCCGGCGTAGAAATAGAGCCGGACGCTGAACGGCAGCCATTGCCGCGTGCCGTCCGTGTGCTGGCCGTCAAGCTTGATCACCGTGCGCACCGGTCCGGACTGTTCGAGCACGGCGCTGATGACCTGCCCCTCGAACGACGATTGTTTGAGATCGGGCTGCTCCTCCAGCGACGCGGCGTTCTGCGTCAGGGCATTCAGGGTCACGGCGCCCATGGCGGGCTTGCCGGCGCGCGTGGCACCGGCAATCAGGGCCTTGCCGGATTTAGGCACGGTCCAGGTCAGGTCGCCGGCGATAACGGTAAAGGCATCCGCCGTCTGGCTGACCGACAGGGCTGCAGCTGGCGCCACCGGTTTGCCCGGTGCCAGAGCATAAGAAGTCTGTGCGGATGTTTGCGGCCCGACGGCATGAGCCGACCATTTCAGCGATCCATCCGGCCAGTAGGCGATTGGCCAGGATTGCACCGGGAGATCGCCAAGCGTGAAACCGGATTTGGCGCTGACTGCTCCGCGCGGCCACGGCACGCCGAAGGTCACGCCTTCGCTGTAAGCCGGCGCTGTGCGATCGAGCCAGACGGCTTCCGTAGCCGGTGCGGTGGCTGCGGTTTTGGCGGCAACCTCAGTAGCGATGCCGGCCGAGGCGATCAGCCCCATGGCGGCGGTGCGCATCATCAGCCCGCGGCGTGTCATCTGGCTATTCATTGACGTCCCTCTTATTTGATTTTCAGATTAAACGCTGGAACACACCAGACTCCGGCGGCGGCGATCGCAATTTTAATCAATTTCTTTCATTTTCGCGCACCATTTGTCAACTGCTATGACCATGAAAAAACCGCCGCCCCGAAGGGCGACGGTTCTTCACGCTACTGTACGCGGTACTGGCTTAGTTACGGTAAGTCAGGCCGACTTCCCAACGTGCGCCACCGTAGGAGATGTTCTCCAGGGTCGGGGTACCGTCCGAGAAGCTGTTGAACGGCATGGTTTCGCGATAGGTCAGGGCGCGGCCGATGTTCCGGCCCTGGAAGAAGACCTCAATATTATCGCGGATCTTGTAGTTCACCTTCATGTCGAGGAACCCGGTTTTGTCACGATAGTTCGTGCCGCCCGGATTGTAGGGCGTACGGATCGTCTGGCCGGAGCACTGCGGGAACGCGGTCGGATAGTTATTGAGCGCATTCGAGCAGGAGGAGATGAAGTCGAAGTAGTCGGACTGGGTCTGCCAGGTCAGACGGGCGTTGAAGCGGCCATCATCATACCACAGGGCGGCGTTCTGAGTGAAGGCGCGCTGTCCCATGGGTGGATTGTAGGCGCCGGTGATCAGGTCTTGCGTCACCTGGAAGTTTGCCGTGCTCATCTTGGTGTAGTTGAAATCGACACCGGTGTATTTGAGCAGCCACGGCAGGGCGGTAAAGGCGACCTTTGTTGAGAACTCAATGCCGCGTTGCAGGCCGCCCGGTCCGTTCACATAGGATGGCACGTTGAAGTTATAGTTGGCATAGAGTTCACCCGTCACAGGATCCTTGGCGTCGCTGCCCGCGAAGAACGCACCCGCCGGAAGGTTGGCGTTTATCGGCCTACCCGTGATGACATTGTTATAGAAGTAAGCGACCGAGATATTGAAATCCTTGCTCGGATACCATTCCAGCGACTCATTGTGGTTAATCGCCTTGTAGGGTTTCAGACCGGGATTACCAACGCGGCCGGAGCAGGTGTTGGTACCATCAGCGCCCAGGGTATCGTTGACATCAGCATCATTACGCTCGTCGATCGTACAGGTGCCGGAGGGCAACAAGGCAGCCGGTGCAGGACGCGAGATCACATGGCCGGAATAGTAGCGCGCCACCAGCTTGTTCGGGATGACCCACAGGTTGAGGTTATAGCTGGGCAGCCAGTCGGTCGTATGGTTTTCGATCGACGTGTTCATGGCGAGCGTCGTCGTCGTGGTGGCGCCATTGTTAAGGACAGGATCCCAACCCGGGCTGACCGAGGTATGCGCCAAGGTAATGAAGCCGGTCGCCATGGTATCCGTCTTGACCACACGGGTACCGAAGTTACCATTGAACACCATGTCATACCAAGGCAACTTCTGCTCGAAATCGAACATCAGGTACATCGCATTCGT
>FSVH01000083.1_pt1 | contig 18779 bp, 20 predicted proteins | sample 1637631 | NCBI WGS metagenome assembly FSVH01 (sample SAMEA3914814, study PRJEB12502) | metagenome | biome: forest; material: soil | place: USA | collected 2011-09-16 | depth 0.1 m | reverse complement strand
GTGTTATGTGCCAAAATCTTTAAACCGATCCGTCAGCGCGGATCGGTTTTTTTTGGTTGTTACACGGTAAAAATCCCTTATGCGCCTTAGCCTTGTCTCGTGGAACGTCAATTCCGTTCGCCTGCGCCTGCCCCAGATCGAACAGTTCCTGAAAGCCCACGATATCGACATCCTGTGCATGCAGGAAATCAAATGCCAGGCGCACGAGTTTCCGCGTGAAGCCTTTGAAGCGCTCGGTTACAGTCATATCCATATCGCCGGACAAAAAGGCTGGCATGGTGTGGCGCTGGTATCAAAAATCCCGTTTGAGGCCTTGCCGGCGCCAGCCTTCTGCCGCCGGGGCGAGGCCCGCGCGCAAGGTATTCGCATAGCCAAAGAAACTGGAGAAAGCACGGAAATCTGGAACTTCTATATACCGGCGGGCGGTGACTTCCCCGACCGCGCAGGCAATGACAAATTCGATCACAAACTCACCTTCTATGAGCGCCTGATCGAAGATCTGACGCGCCGCGGCACGGACAAGCCGCTGCTGATCTGTGGCGATCTCAATATCGCGCCGGGTGAATTCGATGTCTGGAGCCACCGTCAGATGCTGCGCGTGGTCAGCCACACGCCGGTCGAGATCGAGACCTTCGGCAATCTGATGCAGGCCGGCGACTTCCACGACCCCTTCCGCGTCAGCTATCCCGATCCACAGAAAATATTTACCTGGTGGAGCTATCGTGCGGCGGACTTCCGCAAAAGCAATCGCGGCCTGCGCCTCGATCACATCCTGCTCAATCCGGGCCTGATGGCGAAGGTAAAGGGCGATATCACCGCCAAGATTCACGACACGGTGCGCGAATGGGAGCGCCCCTCCGACCACGCGCCGATCCAGACGATATTCGAGTTCTAAATGACTGACCTAGTTGAAAGCCGCCTGCCGGAAGCGATCCTCGCCAAGGCCGATTTCCGACATAATGAATATGCCTGGCGCATTGCCGACCTGCCCGAAGTGATCGAGACGGCGCGCGCTATGGGCCTGCGTAATATCGGCGGCCAGCTGCAAATCCGCACGCCGGATGCCATCGGCGAATGCGACTGGGTGCAGATCGATGCCTGTCAATTGATCCCGCCGGTCTTGCCGTGGGAAGCGCAGGTGGAAATGGCCGCTAATGTCGCCATGCAGGATTTGCAGCTGCTCAAGGCGGAATTCAATTTCGCCAAAGAAATCAAAGACGCTTTTCCGGAGCCAGTGGAGCAATTCATCGCATCAGGCGGTCAGCTTGAAGAGGTTATCTGGTTCGTCTGGTATGTGGATGCGGAAGAAGCCTAGCGGCGTTTGTTCTTGTGGTTGAACACGATCAGGGCCATCACCCGGATCAGCACCGTAGCGGCGATAATCGCAACGACAATATATCAATAATCGTCTGCATTGGTCGTGACTAAAAGGCCGGAAATTCCAGCTTACTGACATCATATCCCAGCGCTTTCGCCTTAGCGACCATGACGGCGCGCGCATCCGCAGACGGCACGGTCCGGCTGTAGATCCACAGATTCTTCATCTTCGGATCGGCGCTGACAAACCAGCTATGATCCGGCGCTTCGTAAAGCACCCAGTAATTCCAGGTGATGAAGAAGGGATAATGCGCTTCCAGTTTGGCGCCGCCGCCGCCGGCATCGGTCAGCACGCCGCGAGCCTTTATAGTCTTTAATTTGCCGGTCGGTGTGTCCTTGTGACAGCCGTCTTCGACGGCGATCTCATTCGCTTTGGCGCCAGCGCTATAGGTGGTAAAGCCGGAAACGCAGCCGTTGGTCAGCCACATCGGCTGGCGGGCGATTTCCAGCCAGGTGCCGCTGTAATGGCTCATGGGGACGGCCACAGTCTGGGGCGCCTCGGCGCTGGACGGCATGGAGGCGCAGGCGGATAAAAGCAGGGTGCTGGCCGCACCGGCAATGGCGATCTTTAGAAACATGCGAAATCCTTTGGTTACCGCCCATTTTAAATACGTTGGTCAATGGAACTGGATCACACATCCAAAAAGGCCGGCGTTTTCGCAACGCCGACTTAACACGCTATCTATTCGATCTCTATACAGAACAGCTTAAAAATGGCCGCGTCTATTGCTTAAAGGGAGCCAACTTGTATGCGCGGTAGTACCAAGCCATTGCCGCACAAATAAAGAAGATGGCTGCAATAAAAAAATGGAAATCTGGTCAAATACAGATACGGCTCCTTGCGCTAAACGAGCACACAATAAAAACCCAGTACTTGAGACAGACATAAGTGGCTGTGAAATTTTATTTCTATACGGATTCCGAAGAATGAGTACGACAAAAACCAGTGAGACGGCGCCCATTGCAAGGTAGCCGCATGCAAAAATAAAACCGTCCATTTTGTTCCCCTCAAACAAATGGGTGCAGGGCCCGAGGCCCTGCTAAAACTGCAACCTGTACCCACCGGCATCCGTCATCAGCAGACGGGCATTGGCCGGATCAGGTTCAATCTTCTGGCGCAGGCGATAGACGTGGGTTTCCAGCGTGTGGGTGGTGACGCCGGCATTATAGCCCCAGACCTCGGTCAGCAGCTCTTCACGGGTGATTGGCTTGCCGCCGGCGCGATAAAGATACTTCAGGATATTGGTCTCTTTTTCCGTCAGGCGCGTCTTCTTCTGCGTCTGATCGACTAATACCTTCAGCGCCGGCTTGAACTCATAGGGCCCGATGCGGAAGGTAGCGTCTTCGCTGGTCTCGTGCGAACGCACCTGCGCCCGGATGCGCGCCAGCAGGACGGCGAAACGGAACGGCTTGGTGACGTAATCGTTTGCGCCGGCGTCGAGCCCCAGAATCGTATCGGAATCCGACGTCTGGCCCGTGAGCATGATGACCGGCGTGGTCAGTCCGCCCTTGCGCAGCAGTCGGCAGGCTTCGCGACCATCCATATCCGGCAGATCGACATCGAGCAGGATCAGGTCGGCATTGACGCTCTTGCCCAGCTTGAGGCCTTCGGTGCCGTTGGCGGCCTGAATGACCTTGAATTCTTCGTGAAGTTCGAGCTGTTCCGCCAGGGCTTCGCGCAGTTCATCATCATCATCGACGATCAGCAGGGTTTTTTGTTGCACCATGATCCTGTATCTTTGAGTCTTGTCGTTATGATATTAAGCAGCGATGGCAAATAAATGATCAATAAGTTTAGTGCCACCGCCGTTGGCCAATTTTACACTAATGAACATAGTGTGCGTTGCGCTATTGGGAAAGGGGGCGTTCGCCCCGCAGGCGACAAAAGAGAGGGAGATGGCGCCTCTCCGCTGGGAATCTGGCCGATTCGCTATGTTTTCTACCGCCCGGACCGTCTGGCGCCGCCGAAAACCGCTTTGAAACTTGTGCCTTTGTCGCCGGATGACGGCTGGTGCGATGATCCGTTGTCCCCGCTTTATAACCAACATGTGATCCTGCCTTTTAAACCGAGCCACGAGAAGCTATGGCGGGATGACCATGTCTATGATGTGATCGTGGTATTGGGTCATAATGATGACCCGCCGGTATCCGGCATGGGTTCGGCCATTTTCATGCATCTGGCGCGCGAGGATTACAGCGGCACCGAGGGCTGCGTAGCAGTGGCCCTGCCGGATATGCTGGATTTTCTGGCAACAGCAAAGCCCGATGATGCGGTCGAGATTCGCGCCTGATCATATGGGGTGTGGGGTCTGAGACCCCACACCTTTATCTTTTAGCGGATTTATTTCGCGACCGGACGGATAATACCGGGTTCCAGATTGGCCTTGATGGCGCGGGCATCATAGGCATGCGGATCAGTGTCAGGCTTCGCGCCCTTGTGCATCAGGATTTCAGCCGTGGCCTCATAGCGCGAATAGACCACCGTATCGGTGCCCCAGTCAGCGCCGTAAGCGCCCCAGCGGCTCCAGCGGCTGCGACCGTAGAAGCGCCATGAGAAGCTGTTCATGTACGGATCGTCAAAGGTAGTGGCGCGCTTCTTTTCATCGGTATTGCGGCTGATGACCTCGAACCAGTCATAACCCGAATTAAGGGTGACCTCGGCCGCGCGATAAAGCAGGTAATTTTCCACCGTTTCGCGCTTGGTCATGTCGTTGCCGGCAAAGCTCAGGCGGTAACGATTGTCTTCAAGACGCGTTTCCGAATAGCCGCGCTGGTTGGCGGGCGAAGCGGTCGCCGCGACCGGCTGGTAAGGGGTGGGTGTGGCGCAGGCCGACAGGACGGTTAGGCTGGCGGCGGCCAGGAGGCAGAGACTTAAGCGTTTCATGGTGTAACTCCCCACAGATGCAAAACTTTTACACATATTAACTTTTGAGAGTGTGCCGTCAATGTGGCAATATTGGGCCGTCCGTAATGCGCGCATAAATGCGCTCTACAGCCTGAGCAGTTCCATGCCGGCGTGCCAGATGATCAGGGCGGCAATTGTCATCAAAATCAGGCAGACGCCAAGATCGAACACCTGTTTTTTGCGCGAGTCACTGAGCGTGTGCGACAGGGTGACGGCAGCCAGGCCGTATGTCGTCATGGTGATTGTGTCCATGCCGATGGTCGTTGCCGCAAAAATGACCATTTGCGACGGCACCGCATGATGAATATCGATGAACGGCGGCAGGACGGCGCTAAAGAACAGGGTCACCTTCGGATTGAGCATCTGGACCATGAAGCCGTCCTTGAAGGTGGCGCCGAAGGTCTTGTTCGGGTCCGGCGCCGCGGTCAGGCTGGAACCGAGGTTTTCATTGCGGATATCGAGCGCCGATCGAAAACCCTTGACCGCCATCCAGCCAAGATAGAGCCCGCCAGCCACAGCGACAATCTGGAACAGCAGGGGAAAGGCGGTCAGCAGAATCTGCAAGCCGAAAGCGCAGGCGACGAACCAGATCAGCGAGGCGCAGTTTAGCCCGACAACCGCCGCGGCCACATGGCTTTTTCGCCGCCCCAGACCGGTGCGGATGGCGAACAGATTGGCCGGGCCGGGTGTTATGGCCATGAAAAACATGGTCACGAAGAACGCCCAGTAGGTATGCGGATCGATCGGGAAGGCCATGCTGTTGGCCATAGCATATCCGGCTCTGTACGCTATCCGGAAATGGCCGGTTTCACATGCGTAAGGGCCTCGAACAGGGAAAAACGGCCATCGGCATAGCGCAACTGATCGATGCGCAGGGTGGTGTCGGTCAGTTCCAGCATGTTGAAGCCCTGGGGCTGGCGACGGATGCGGGTCGACATACCCGTTGAGGCGCTGACGAACAGGGTCTTGTGTGCCTCCTCCTGCCGGGTCTCGATATAGGCGTGGTGCTGGTGGCCAGCGAGCACGATATCGATGCGCTGGTCGGCGATGGTTTGCAGCAATTCTTTCGCATTGAAGACGGTGATGTCGAGCGGGAATTCCTTCGGGCTCATCAGCGGATGGTGCAGTACCAGAATGCGCCAGGGCGCTGTGGCCGCCTTGAAGGCCTGCGCGATTTCGCGGCGCTGTTTCGGGCTTACCGCGCCATTGGCCCAGTTCCAGTGCGGCAGGATGCGGCGCGCCGTATTGATGCCCTTGATATGCACCGGACCAGCGGCCAGTTCCGGATCAAGCTCATCGATCAGATGGCGTTTGTAACGGCCAAACGGATTGATTAAGCGCGTCAGGTCCATGCCCGGCAGGTCATGGTTCCCCGGAATAACGAAAACCTCCATCGGCAGTTCATCGAAAAACACCCGTGCGGCGGCAAATTCGGCATCGGTGGCAGACTGGGTGATATCGCCGCTGGCAATGACCAGATGGGGGCTGGCTTCTATCAGATGCGCCAGCAGGGCATCACGCACCACCGGATCGTGGGCGCCGAAATGCAGGTCAGATATGTGGGCGATTTTCATGCGGCGGCCCTTTGCACGGCATAACGGGCCAGATCGGCACTGTGATTGAAGAGAATATTGAGACTGCCGGCAATAGCAAGCGTTGCCGCAGCTATGGCAAGCAGTTTCAGAGGCTCGACGGGTTCGGCTGGCCGCCACATGTAAAACAGCGCCAGCAGGGCCAGCCAGGCCGAGCCGAAAAATAAGCCGCCAGCCACATCAGAGAGCCAGTGCGCCCCCAGGTAGAGGCGGGAAAAGGCAATCAAACCAACGAATAGTACAAGCGTTATAACCACAGGAATACGTAGAATAAAAGGCAGCTTGCGCGACATAATGATGATCAGGAAACCGTACAGCACCGCATTTGTAGTTGAATGCCCGCTGGGAAAGGAAAAGACGCTCACCCCATCATAATGCATATCGCCGGGCCGGGCACGATGCAGGCCCAGCTTGATGGCGGAATTGATCAGCGATCCACCGCCGACCGCCATCAGCCAATAGGTAAGCGTGTGCCAGGCGCGTTCGCGGATCAGCCATAGCGTCACAACAGCCGCCACGGCAATCACCACGGCTGAGTCGCCCAGTTCGGTAATGGCGATCATCACCCGGTCGAGCCACGGCGTCCGCAGGCTCTGCAAGGCGGCATAAACCGCCTGATCCGGCGCAAATACGACGCCTTCGAGAAAGACTTCCTCTATGACTTCGAAACACAGCCAGACGGCAACCAGCAAAATGGCGCCGAATAGTAAAAGGGCTCGCCACTCCTGACGAAACGGCTGCGGTAATCGTCTGATCCGGGTTTCCAGCCAATATCGCGCCGTCATGAGGCTTCCTCAGCGACAGGCATTAACAGGTGCACGAAATCGGCTTTCAGGGTGAAATCGAGCGGGGATTTCAGCTTCATCACCTCACCATCGATCGAAACCAGCGGCTTGTGGTGCTGGCTCCATATCTTGAAATGCGGGCCGGTGCGTTCGATCAGATCCGGATCATGCAGCCAGTGACCGAAGATCAGCCGCCACAGCAGGCGGATATGAGCGGTTGGAGATTTGGTGCTGAAAATATAGGCCGCCAGTTCGCCACCGGAGAGCGAGATGCGTTTGAAATTGCTCTCGGTCAGCTTTTCAGAATCGGCAAAACGGTTGGCCGAAACGACCACCGCTGGCGTGCGGTACCTGGTCATCTTGCCTTTTTCTTCAACCACGATGCGCTCGCGGCGATGCTTGCCCATATTGTCGGCCACGAAAAAGAACATCTGCGGCAACAGCAGGAGCTTGTTGGTCATGCGGTTGGCTTCCCGATAGACGGAGGCCTGCGGCATGGTGCCGATACTGGCACAGCAGAGGAAGATTTCGCCATTGACGAAGCCGGCGTCCATCGTCGCTTCGCAGGTGCCCTTGGCATAGGCGTCGAGCGCTTGTTGCAGGGAGGTGAAGCCGAGATCGACCGCCAGCAGGTTCATGGTGCCGAAGGGCAGCACGCCAAAGGCTTTTTTGTGGGTGGCCAGATATTTGGCGGTCTCGCGGATAGTGCCGTCGCCGCCGCCAATTAGCAGGCGTTCGGGTTTCTGGCTCAGGCGTTCGAGATTGACCTGCATGTCTTCCGGTTCGGACATGCAGAGTTCGGCCACGGGAATTTCGCTGGCCGTGATGGCGGCTTCGATGGCCGGCTCGCCCATATTGAGGACCGTGCCGGATTTTCGATTGATGAGAATATTGAAACCTTCGCCCATGCGGCAAGATGAGCGGTTGGGATGCAAGGATTCAATGCGGTAAGCTTATGGGGTTTGGGGCCTGAGGCCCCAAGACTTCCCTTAATTCAATAAACCCCCGCCCTTTTGGGGCGAGGGTTTTATTGAACTGAAGACAGGTTTTGTGGGGTCACCGACCCCACGCCCCATTAGTTGCCGCGTTGATCGCGCTTTGCCAGCACACGCAGGCGCAAGGCATTGAGCTTGATGAAGCCACCCGCATCGCGGTGATCGTAAGCCACCTTGCCTTCTTCGAACGTCACCAGGTCCTGATCGTACAGCGAATAGGGGCTCTCGCGGCCAGTGATCGTGACATTGCCCTTGTAGAGCTTGATCGTGACCCGGCCGGTGACCTTTTCCTGGCTGTAGTCGATAGCCGCCTGCAGCATATTGCGCTCCGGCGAGAACCAGAAACCGTTATAGACCAGCGAGGCATATTTCGGCATCAGCTCGTCCTTCAGGTGCATGGCGCCGCGATCGAGCGTAATCGACTCGATGCCGCGGTGCGCCGCCAGCAGAATGGTGCCGCCCGGCGTTTCATACACGCCGCGCGACTTCATGCCGACGAAGCGGTTTTCAACCAGATCGAGCCGGCCGACGCCATTATCATGGCCCAGTTCGTTCAGCCTGGTCAGGATCGTGGCCGGCGACATGGCCACGCCATTGATGGCGACCGGATCGCCGCGTTCGAAATCCATGGTGAAGACGGTCGGGGTATCCGGCGCGGCTTCGGGCGAAATCGTGCGCTGATAGACGAATTCCGGTGCTTCGACGGCCGGGTCTTCCAGCACCTTACCCTCGGAAGACGAGTGCAGCAGGTTGGCGTCGACCGAGAACGGCGCATCGCCGCGCTTGTCCTTGGCGATCTGGATCTGGTGCTTTTCAGCGAAATCGAGCAGGGCTTCACGGCTCTTGAAATCCCATTCACGCCAAGGGGCGATCACGTTGATGTCGGGCTCAAGGCCGTAATAGCCGAGTTCGAAACGGACCTGGTCATTGCCCTTGCCGGTGGCGCCGTGGCTGACGGCATCGGCGCCAACCTGACGGGCGATTTCGATCTGGCGCTTGGCGATCAGCGGACGCGCGATCGAGGTGCCGAGCAGGTACTGGCCTTCATAGACCGTGTTGGCGCGAAACATCGGGAAGACATAGTCTTTGACGAACTCTTCGCGCACGTCCTCGATGAAGATGTTTTCCGGCTTCACGCCGGCGGCCAGTGCCTTGGCGCGTGCCGGTTCGATCTCACCGCCCTGGCCGAGATCGGCGGTGAAGGTCACCACTTCCGCGCCATATTCGGTTTGCAGCCACTTCAGGATGATCGAGGTATCGAGACCGCCGGAATAGGCGAGGACGACTTTCTTGACAGACTTTTCAGTGGGGGAGGACATGGGCGCGTGGCTTTCCTGAGACAGAAGGCGGGGGTTAAAAGGTCACGCGCGCTTTAAGGTTTAAGGGAACAGGATGCAAGACCTAATGCACCCTGTCACACAAATGTCTAAAGCGTCACCCCTGTCAGTTGCTCGCTGAGCGTCCACAGCCGTTCGGCCGCTTCCGGATCGACGGCATAAGCAGCCACGCCCCGGCTCATATTCCCTTCCACCGCCGGGCTGGCGATATCGCAATCCTCGCAATAGACGCCCCCTTGGCCCTCAAGCAACGGACTGGTGGCGCACCAGACGGAGGTTGCCGCGCCCTGCGGTACGGTCTTGAACAGCGACGGGTCTTCGGCATGGTAGCTGCCATCGGCATTGCGGGTCAGCTTCCAGCCACTCAGGTCTTCGTCGGTCAGGTGACGCGACAGCTCCGTCGGGATAGCGCCGGGATGCAGCGAAAAGGCACGGACACCGTCCGCCTGGCCGCGCGCATCCAGCCCGACGGCGAACAGGGCGTTGGCGGTTTTCGACTGGCCATAGGCGTTGCGCTTTTCATAGGGGCGGTGCTGATAATTGGGATCATCGAAATCGACACCGGCGATACGGTGGCCGCGCGACGAAACGGCAATGACGCGCGCGCCCTCCGCCGCTTTCAGCGCCGGCCACAAACGCGCCGTCAATTGAAAATGGCCGAGATGATTGGCTGAAAACTGCACTTCATAGCCACGGCCATCGCGTTCCAGATCGGGTAGCATCATCACGCCGGCGCTGTTGATGAGGGTGTCGAGCGTATCATGACGGCGCAGGAACTCGGCGGCAAACGCATCGATCGAAGCCGGATCGAGCAGATCGAGCGGTAAAAGCTCGACATCGAGGCCGTCCAGATTGCGGCGCGCCTTCTCCGGCGTCCGCACCGGCACGATGACGGTCGCGCCCGCCTGGTGCAGCACGCGCGTCGTCTCCAGACCGATACCGGAATAGCCGCCGGTGACGACGATGGTCTTGCCGCTCAGGTCGATACCGCGAATGACATCGCTGGCAGTCGAGGCAGCATTGAATCCGGAATTGAGGGGAGATTGAAGCGTAGGCATAGGCGAACTCCTGAAATTTTGCAAAAGGCCTATACGCCCGCATTTCAAGACGATATATAATGAAAAGACTATTTTTAATGCTCAATCGTCCAAAATGTCCGATCCCTTATCCGATATCCTGACCCTGGTCGACGCACGCAGCGTGCTGTCGGCGGGTCTGACGGCGGCCACTCCATTCGCCCTGCGCTTTCACGGCAGCCAGACCCTGAAACTGGGTGCTGTGCTGATGGGTGAAGCGTGGTTACAGATCGAAGGCCAGCCCCCTGTGCGGTTGCGTCAGGGCGATTGCTATCTCATGACCGGCGGGTGGACCTATACTCTGGCCACCGACCTCTCCCTGCCCGCCGTCGATGGGCATGAGGTCTTTGCAGCGGCGATCAACAGCGTGGCGTATTACGGCGGGATAGCGGATTTCATTCTGGTGGCTGGCAAGACGACGCTCGATCCCATTGAGGCGCCCTTGCTGCTGGACCTGCTGCCGCCCCTCCTGCACATTCCCTATGGCTCCGCCGAGGCGGAAGTTCTGACCTGGCTTACGCAGCAGTTGTCGCGAGAAATGCGCGACCGGCGACCGGGATACCCGCTGGCCGCCAGCCACTTGTTCAGCCTGATGTTCATGCAGGTCCTGCGCACCCGTCTGACGGATGCTTCGGCATCGACCGGCTGGCTGGCGGCTCTGGCGGATGAACGTCTGGCGCCGGCGATGCGTGGTATTCACGCCGAGCCGTCGCGGCGATGGACCGTCGCCGAACTGGCGCGCCTGTCCGGCATGTCGCGTTCGGCCTTTGCCGCGCGTTTCCGCGACCGCGCCGGACGACCGCCGCTTGATTACCTGCTGCACTGGCGGATGCGGCGCGCGGCGGAACGTCTGCGCCACGACAACAGCCCGATCCTGCCGATCGCCCTGGCCGCCGGCTATGACTCCGAGAGCGCGTTTTCCAACGCGTTCAAACGGATAATGGGGCAATCGCCGGGCCAATATCGCCGTAATTAACGGGTTAAGGGTCGTGACGACCCTTGCCTTAAACCGTCACCTGCGTGCCCAGCTCGACCACGCGGCCTGGCGGGATATGGAAGAATTCGGTGGGGTTGGTGGCGTTCTTCATCAGGAAGATGAATAGCTTGTCCTGCCAGATCGGCATGTCCGAATTGGCCGAGGGCACCACCGAACGTTTGCCGATAAAGAAGCTGGTGGCCATGATGTCGAATTTTACCCCGTGCCTGCGGCAAAGACCCAGCGCCTGCGGAATATGGGGCGTCTCCATGAAACCGAAGCTCAAGGTAACGATAGTGAAGTCTTCATTGAGCCGAACCACGTCAACGCGCTGATCGGCATCGACCCGCGGGATATTGGCGGTGTTGACCGTCAGGATGATGTTTTTCTCATGCAGCATCTTATTATGTTTGAGGTTGTGCATCATGGCGGCCGGCGCCAGGGTCGCATCCGACGTGAGGAAGATGGCGGTGCCGGCCACGCGATGCGGTGGCCGCTTTTCCAGCATCTGTGCCAGATCGGTTATAGGCAAACTGTCCCGTTTGGCTTTGGCGGCAAGGATATGCGACCCCCTGATCCAGGTGACCATGACCAGGATCAGGGCACCGCCGAAGACCAGTGGCATCCAGGCTCCGGAAAGCAGCTTGGTCAGGTTGGAGGCCATGAAGATCGCCTCGATAACACCGAGCGGCACCAGCAGCATCAAGGTCCGCGGGCGCGACCACAGCCAGATTTTGCGGATGACGATATAGGCCATAATGGTGCTGATGAACATGGTGCCGGTGACGGCGATGCCATAGGCCGAAGTCAGCGCGTCCGAACTGCGGAACACCGCGACCAGGAAAATGACCCCCACCATGAGCAGGGTGTTGATCTGCGGCACGAAGATTTGGCCCGTCTGGGTTTCGGAGGTGCGACGGATATCCATGCGCGGCAACAGGCCCAGTTGCACCGCCTGCTGGGTCATGGAAAAAGCACCCGTGATGACCGCCTGCGAGGCGATGATGGTGGCCAGACCGGCGAGCAGGAGCACCGGCCAGTAAAAAGCGTCGGGCACCATGCGCCAGAAAGGGTTGCTCTGAGCGGTCGGGTCGATCAGAGTCAGGGCGCCCTGACCGAGATAATTCAGGATGAGGGCCGGGAAGACAATCCACAGCCAGGCCGTGTTGATCGGTTTCTTGCCGAAATGCCCCATATCGGCATAGAGGGCCTCGGCGCCGGTCACCACCAGGAAGACCGAGCCCAGTATCATGAAGCCGGTCATGCCGTTGGCCAGCAGGAAGGCTATGCCATAATAGGGACTGAGCGCGCCAAGAATGGCCGGTTTCTGGACAATATAATAGATCCCCATGCCGCCGATGACGACAAACCATAGCAGCATGACCGGGCCGAACAGCCGCGCCACCTTTTCCGTGCCGCGCGACTGGACGAGGAACAGGCTGATCAGGATGACGAACGCGACCGGCAAAATATACTGATCGAGGCTGTGGCCTATGCCGGGCGCATCCTTGACACCCTCCACGGCACTGAGAACGGAAAGAGCCGGAGTGATGATACTATCGCCGTAAAACAGGGCCGCGCCACAAACGCCGAGAAAGAAGACGGTTGGTGAATATCGACCCAGTGCCTTTTGCGCCAGGGCCATCAGGGCAAGCGTGCCGCCTTCGCCGGCATTATCGGCGCGCATCAGGAAGATGACGTATTTGAGGGTTACCAGCAGGACCAGCGCCCAGAAAACGAGTGATATGACGCCAAACGTCGCCAGATGTGGGTCCGTGCCGGTGCGTGCATGGTGCAGCGCTTCCTTCATGGCGTAGAGTGGGCTGGTGCCGATATCGCCGAAAACCACTCCGATGGCGCCGACAGTCAGACCCCATAGCCTGGTATGGCCATGACCGGCCCCTACCTGGCCTTGAGTATCGCTCGCCATAGGCTATCCGGACCTTTGTACGCTTAATGAGGCGCGGACATATAAACTATAGGAAGCCCGTGAGGGTGTATAGATTTTGTATAATTTACAAATCTATACGGTCACCTGCGTGCCCAACTCGACCACGCGACCCGGCGGGATATGGAAGAACTCTGTCGGGTTCGTAGCGTTTTTCATCAGGAAGATGAATAGCTTGTCCTGCCACAGGGGCATGCCCGAATTGGCCGAGGGCACCACTGAGCGTTTGCCGACAAAGAAGCTGGTCGCCATGATATCGAACTTCAGGCCCAGCTTGCGGCAAAGGCCGAGCGCACGCGGCAGGTTCGGGCTTTCCATAAAGCCATAGCTCAGCGTCACCTTCTTGAAGTCTTCGTTGATCAGCTCGATGGTAACGCGCTTGTCTTCCGGCACGCGCGGCACGCCGATGGTCTTCACGGTCAGGATGATGTTCTTCTCATGCAGGATCTTGTTGTGCTTGAGATTGTGCATCAGGGCGACCGGCGCCGAATCAGCGTCCGAAGTCAGGAAAATGGCGGTGCCGGCAACTCTGTGGGGCGGCCGCTTTTTCAGCATATCGACCAGATCAAGCAGGGCAACGCTGTCGCGCTTCGATTTTTCTGTCAGGGTGCGTGTGCCGGTCGCCCAGGTCAGCATGATCAGGACGAGCATACCGCCGAGAGTCAGCGGCAGCCAGGCGCCCTGCGGGATCTTGAGCAGGTTGGAACCGAAGAAAACCAGATCGAGCGCACCGAGCGGGACAAGCAGGGCCCACGCCTGCCAGCGTTTCCATTTCCACACGTGGCGCAGGAAGACATAGGCCAGCAGGGTATCGACCAGCATGGCGCCGGTGACCGCGATGCCGTACATCGAGGTCAGGCGATCGGTCGAGCGGAAGACGAACAGCAGCACCAGCACACCGATCATCAGCAGGGTATTGATCTGCGGTACAAATATCTGCCCCGCCTGGGTTTCCGAGGTGCGCTTGATGTCGATCCGCGGCAGAAGGCCGAGCTGGACCGCCTGCTGGGTGATCGAAAAAGCGCCGGTGATGACCGCCTGCGAGGCGATGACCGTGGCCATGGTGGCCAGGATGAAGATCGGCCAGTAGGCGACTTCAGGCACCATGCGCCAGAACGGATTTTCCCGCGCCGACGGATCGGCCAGAGTCAGGGCGCCCTGGCCAAGATAGTTGAGCGTCAGGCATGGCAGGGCGAAGAACAGCCATGAATACTGGATCGGTTTCTTGCCGAAATGGCCCATATCGGCATAGAGCGCCTCGGCGCCGGTCACCGCCAGGAAGACCGAACCGAGGATAACGAAGCCGACAAAGCCGTTGGCGAACAGGAACTCGATGCCGTATTGCGGCATGAGCGCCACCAGAATGCCCGGTTGGTCGAAGATATGATAAAGGCCAAGCCCGCCCAGGACGAGGAACCACAGTACCATGACCGGGCCGAAGAAACCGGCCACCTTGGCCGTGCCTTTTGACTGGACCATGAACAGGCCGACGAGAATAACGGCGGAGATTGGCACAATCAGATGATGAACCTGTCCGCCGATGCCGGGGGCGTCTTTCAGGCCTTCGACGGCGCCCAGCACGGACACCGCCGGGGTAATGATGCCGTCGCCATAGAAAAGCGCCGCGCCGCAGATGCCGAGGAAAAAGACGGTGGGAGAATATTTGCCGAGCGCCTTTTGCGTCAGGGCCATCAGGGCCAGCGTGCCGCCTTCGCCCTTGTTATCGGCCTTCATCAGGAAGATGACGTACTTGACCGACACCACCATAATCAACGCCCAGAAGACGAGCGAGATCACGCCCTTGACCGCCAGTTCGGCATTGGTGCCTTCGCGCGTATGGAACAGGGCTTCGCGCATGGCGTAAAGCGGGCTGGTGCCGATATCGCCGAAGACGACGCCGATCGACCCGACCACCAAGGCCATGAAGCCTTCCCTGCCGTGACCGTGACTCGATACCGCCTCGGCTTCCGACGTATGGGAATCACCAGAACTGGGAGGGGGAGCGGCGCGATTTTCCGCCTGTGTCATCTCCGGATCAGCGCCGGCCGTGTCTGAGCCGGGGCTTGTGGCCGGCGCCTCAGGAGGGGTGTCCCCAATCATGCATACTCTCCTGAGGGCACCAAAAAAACAATATGACACATAGCCACTCTGGGAGGCCCTCGCTTGAACTCGGCGCTCTTACGCCTATTTATTACTACATTCAATCTCGATTCTTGATGGATTCTGATCGAGCCGGGAGGGCGAAGGCGTCTGCCCCCTATGAAGTTGTCGAGAAATGTCGTATCAAAGCCAGGCAAATGTCTGATAGTCAAAGATTTCCCGTGGCCGCCCACACGCTGGCCTACCTCGCTCACCGCAACGCCTATTCTCGTGAACAGGCGGTGTCTTCGTCTGTGCTTGCCGCATCGATCCCGACAAACCCGGTCGTCATCCGCCGCATGACCACGCAACTGGCCAAGGCCGGCTTGCTGGCCACCTGTTCGGGCGTCTCCGGCGGGGCGTGGCTGCTGAAACGGCCGGAACAGATCAAGCTCGACGAGGTTCTGAAGGCGGTCAATGGCTGCGCCCATCTGGGGTCCGCACCCTTGGGCGCCGAGGGCTGCCCGGTCAGCCAGGCGATCCCGAAAGCGGTCAATGAGGCGATGACGGCCGCCAATATCGCCGCTGCACAAAGCCTGTCCACCTTTACCGTGGCCGATCTGCTGAAACATGCCGCGGAACTGCCGGTTGAAGTCCTGGCATAAATGCATGCTCAGCGCCGCAAGGCTTACCTCGCAACGGCTCGGGCGGCCTTTGGCCTTGCCGGTCCTGAAGGCCTCGAATCGTGAAACACTGGGAATTTTCTTGCAATTTCCGGGCGCTCGTGTTCGATCCGACCTGTTTTTTCAATTGAGGTAACGACGTGGCACGCCGTCTTGTTCTGATCACGGGTGGGTCTTCCGGTATTGGCCTGGCCTTTGCGCGCACCTATGCCGCCCACGGCTGGGACGTGGCGGTGACGGCCCGCCGCGCCGACCGTCTGGAAAAACTGGTCGAGGAAATCCGCCTGCGCTTCGGCGTCGAGGCCCACGCCCTGCCGGCCGATCTCGCCGATCCGACCACGCCGGAAAATCTGCAAAAAAGCCTGCTGGCTCTTGGCCGCACGGTCGATGGACTGGTCAATAACGCCGGATACAGCCAGCCGGGCGGATTCGTCGCCAATGCACTGGAGCAGCACCAGGCCTTCCTGCGCGTGATGATGCTGGCCCCCATGGAGCTGACGCACCGCTTCCTGCCGGGCATGATCGAACAGAAATTCGGCCGCATCATCAATGTGGCGTCCCTGGCCGGTTTTCTCCCGGCCTCTCCCGGCGACACCCTCTACGGCCCGGTCAAGACCTTCCTGACGCGCTTCTCGCAAAGCCTGCACCTCGAAGTGCGCGATCACGGCGTGCACGTCAGCGCGCTTTGCCCCGGCTTCACCTATTCGGAATTCCATGACGCCGCTGGCGCGCGCTCCAAGTTGAGCAAGTCTATTCCCGAATGGGGCTGGATGGGCGCCGACGAAGTGGCGCGTGAGGGTTATGTCGCCGCCGAAGCCAATCGCGCCGCCTGCGTGCCCGGCGCGCCGAACAAGGCGGTCTCGGCCTTGCTCAAGGTCTTGCCGGACGACTGGACGATGGAACTCACTTCCGGCCAGTTGCGCAAGATGCAGCGCTGAACCTTGACGGCGGCAGGCACAGTCGGCTTTTTCTAAGATAAAAGGTTGATCCACAGATTGCACAGATTTTTCATGACTGGCCGCTCGTACCCGAGCGCGGGGCTACCGGCGCTTTGCGCCAGAGGCAATCGGCATCATCCATAGATTCGTACCGCTAAAGCTCTGAAAAATCTGTGCAATCTGTGGATACCCTTATTCTTTGAGAAACAGGGACTTCACCCATTTGAAGTTATTCGTCAAATGCGAACTTATTCGTCGGCGATGATAATGGCAGGGTTTTCCGGCAGCGGAAAATCGAACAGCCCGAAATCGAGCGCCTTTTGCGGCCGCGCCGCCAGTAGCGGCCCCTGCGACAACGCGGCAATCTCTTCAGGCGTCAGGTCGCGCCCGGTCGCCTTCTTGCGCAGATGTCGCGCCTGCCCGACCGGCGGAATGCCGGCGGCCTTGGCCTGCGCCACTGTCATGATCTTCCAGTAGCTTAGGGATAACTGCCACACCGAGGCCACCGGCTCGCGCTTTGTCGGCCAGCGCTGGCCATCGGCAAAGACCGGCTGCACAGGCTTTACCTTGCCGCGTTTCGGATCACGGATACGGCAGGTCAGCAGGCAGAAGCGATCACTGTCGGCGGGCATGAAAATCCGCCCCTTGCGGTCATCCTCGATCAGACCGGCATAGGCATCGAGCGCCTTGTCACGCGCTTCATAAACCGGCCCCACGGCTTCCGTCACAAAAACGACCCGCGCCTTGGCCGCCAGTTCCGCTTCCTTTTCACGGACAGCGCGCGCGCCTTCACCCGCCTTCAGGCGGCTGAGGGCTTCATGGGCGCCGGAGGCGATAGGATAGGCGATAAGCGACATGTGTGTTCACGATTTGATCCAGAGGCACGATAAACCCTAATACGCCTTTGTGGCAAATTTTTCGTATATGGCTTGACGGATATTATATATTTTGTTATTTGCCAAAATAGCAAAAAAGAAAAACCTTTCTTGCCGCACTTCTTATCGAAAGCGGCAACCACTTTTCGGGAATTGCCTGTATGTCCGAAGTCTACAAGGCCCTGGCCGATCCGACCCGCCGCCAGATCCTCGAAATGCTGCGGCAATCCGAGATGAGTGCCGGCGATATTGCCGCGCGGGTGCATGTCAGCAAGCCGACGCTATCCGGCCACCTGAATGTGCTGAAGGCGGCGGAACTGGTCGATGTGACGCGTCACGGCACCACCCTGATCTACCGGCTGAATACCTCAGTGCTCGAAGACGCGATTTTTGCCCTGATGAGCGCCTTTAAAATCGGGCAACCCAGGTCGAGTGACATTGAAAAAAGGGTTTCGGATGTTGAGAACTGAGAAAATACTGGGCGCTGGATTGCTGCTTATCATGGCGGGTCTGGCCATCTGGGGCCATTTCAACCTGCCGGACGTGGCCATGCCCGTCCACTTCAACGCCAGCGGCATGGCCGACGGCTATCAGCCGCGCGATATTGCCCTGATCGTTATTCCGGGCATCAGCTTGGTGGTCATGGCTCTGATGTTGTGGATTCTGCCGCCGCTCATGCCATCGATTGCACGCTCCGCCACAGTCTACGGCATTGTCGTCATGAGCCTGCTCGCTCTGATGACCGCCACCCAGGCCATGCTGGTACTGTCACAGGCGGGCGTGGCCATGGATCACGCGCGCCTTGCCTTCTCTGGGACTGGGCTTCTGTTCATCATTCTCGGCAATTATATGCCCAAGATGCGCCAAAACTGGCTGATGGGCATCCGCACACCCTGGACCTTGGCGGATGAACGGGTCTGGGACCAGACTCATCGCTTCGCCGGTCCGCTGTTCATGCTGGGTGGCGCGATCACCCTGGCGGGCGCCCTGTTCGCACCGATTGACTGGCGCGTGCCGATCCTGATCGTTGCCATCCTCGGGGTCTGTTTTGTCAGCTACGCCTATTCCTGGCTGGCATCGAAACGGCTCCGCTAGTTCGGAAAGCCCATCCGGACCTGCTTTTTACAGGCGAATCATCTTGCTCTATAGTGCAGGTAACAGTGATTCGTATGGATGCCCTGATGGCTATTGCCTCTATCGCCTATACCGCCGC
>FSVH01000202.1_pt1 | contig 18810 bp, 12 predicted proteins | sample 1637631 | NCBI WGS metagenome assembly FSVH01 (sample SAMEA3914814, study PRJEB12502) | metagenome | biome: forest; material: soil | place: USA | collected 2011-09-16 | depth 0.1 m | reverse complement strand
GTGACCAGCCCCGCGCCGATGCCGGAGCCGCCGCCGGTGATCAACACCTTGCGGCCCTTGAGACTGGGATAGATGGCAGACGGCGCGGGGGTAGTCATATGGACTTTACTCACTTGTGCAGGAGGTATCTTCTCAATTATTTTTTAGGCAGTCTTTTTATGGTTTTGGTCGCTATTGCGGGCCTTGAGCAGGCCGCGATCGGCCAGATTTTGCATCAGGTCGGCGATGCCGAAATTCCAGTGGCGGGCGTCTTTGGACGTCGTCACCCGGTTTTCCAGGCAGCCGAGCTTCGGCGACGACACCTTCACGACATCGCCCACCTTATGGGTAAAGCCGCGGCCCGGCGTATCGCGGTCCTGAGTCGGGGCAAACAGGGTGCCCAGCATCAGCACAAAACCGTCCGGATAGTGATGCTCGCTCATCGCCTGACCGATCAGGTCGAGCGGGTCGCGACTGATATCGGCCATGGTGGAACGGCCGACCAGTTCGTAACCTTCCGGTCCGTCGATCTTGAGATCGAGCACGGCGGAGCGCACATCGTCGAGCGTGAAGTTGTCGTCGAACATGCGGATGAAAGGACCGAGCGCGCAGGAAGCGTTATTGTCCTTGGCCTTGCCGAGCAGCAGGGCCGAACGGCCTTCGAAGTCGCGCAGGTTGACGTCATTGCCCAGCGTGGCGCCAACGGCGCGGCCTTCCGGCGTGACGACCATGACGACTTCCGGTTCCGGATTGTTCCAGCTCGAATCCGAACGCACGCCGACCTCATTACCCCAGCCGACGGTCGAAAGCACCGGTGACTTGGTGAAGACTTCGGCATCAGGGCCGATGGCGACTTCGAGATATTGCGACCACAGGCCGTCAGAAATCAGCGCGTCTTTCAGCTTGGCAGAGGCTTCCGAGCCCGGCTTGACCGAACGGATATCAGCGCCGACGCGCTCAGCCAGGGCATTACGAATTTCCTGCGCCTTATTGTAATCGCCACGCGCGCGTTCTTCGATCACACGCTCGACAGCCGAAACAGCGAAGGTGACCCCAGCGGCCTTGACGCATTGCAGGTCGATCGGAGAAAGCAACTGGCCACCGGTGCGATGCGCAACCGAGCCATCTTTTGCCCACATCCTGGAAAATTCAAAATCCTCGAACCCGCCGAACGGCAGTCCGCCTTCGGGCACGCCGGCTTCGGGCCAGGCCTTCAGCAGCTGCGAAATGGTCGGGGCGATGGCGCTCATATCGAACACTTCGCCATTCTTGATCATGATCGGGGTCGGGCCGTCAGCGGTTTCGATACGACCAACGAGGGTCGCTTCACGCCAATCAACAGGCAGAAAATCAGGCACTATCTCTATCCTTCAATGCTTTGGCGGATAACCTTATCCGCGTTTTCTCTACCCGTTTACAGCCGTCATTGGACCCTTGCAGGTCGCAGCCTGTTTGTTAGCGCTACCAATCTTGCAGACACGGGCATATGTCAAGGGGAAATGCACTTTTTCCACCTATGAATATAATTTTATATGTACATTTCAGTTGGAAGCACCCGCCACACCCGCTGACGACTGGCGCTCGATCAGCGAGAAATCCCGAACTTCGCGCACCGCTTCGAACGGACGGCCGGAGCGATGCCCCTTGATCTGGTCGAGCAACAGCCGCACCGAAAGCCCGGCCATGTCCGAAATCGGCTGGCGCACGGTTGTCAGTTCCGGCCAGACGCTGGAGGCCATGGCGGTATCATCGAAACCTACCACTGTCAGTTGGTCCGGCACTTCCAGGCCGAGGCGATGGGCAGCGGCCACGGCACCGGCGGCCATATCATCATTCGAGGCGAAGATGGCGGTAGGCCGCGTCTTGTGGCTCAGCAGGCGCTCGGCGGCGTCGAAACCGGACCGATAGGTGAAATAGCCCTGACCGACGAAATTGCCATCGACCTCAAGCCCGGCATTGGCCATGGCCGCCGAAAACCCATCGAATCGTATCTGGCTGGCATAGGCGTTGGGGTGGCCTTTGATGAAGCCTATCTCGCGATGCCCCAGTTCGATCAGGCGGCGTGTCATGGCGGCGGCGGCCTTGAAGTCATCGATGGTGACGCAGGACACAGTTGCGTCGGGCCGCGCCATGGCGACGCCAACGAAGGGCATATTCATGTCCTTGAGGATCTTGGCCACCCGCGTCGAATCGCTGAGCGGCGGCGACAGGATAACGCCGTCGCAACCGGCGGCCTTCATTTTTTCCAGCGCTACCGTGGCGCCCTCGGGGCCTTCGCACGACTCGATAAGCAACTGCGCGCCGCTTTGCGAGCTTTCCGACAGGATGCCGAGCAGGAACTCGCTGAGGAAGGCGACAGACGGGTTGGAATAGAGCAGGCCGATGCGCGCCGAATCCTGCGTGGCCAGCGAACGGGCGGCCAGATTGGGTGAATAGTTCAACGCCTCGACCGAGGCCATCACCTTGGCGCGGGTCTCCTCGCGCACATTCTTTTCGCCATTGATGACGCGTGACACCGTCATGGGGGAAACGCCGACATGGCGCGCCACATCATGGATGGTGACGATATTGCCCCCCCGCCGACCGACCTTGCGCGCCAAAACCCTGTACCCCGCTCTATTCCGTTATTTACGAATCTATAGGATGCAATCGCTTACTTGGCAAATCCTTGGGCAAATTCGAGCACTTGTGAAAGCAATTTCATAAATTTTCACAAATGAAAATATTTTAGCAAACGAAAAAGCCCGCTAGAAAACACTTGAAAAATGGCGGATTGTTTGACGCTATGCAGAGGATGGGACGGGTAAAGAACCGCTCATACGTATAACAAAAAAAGCTGAGGGGAGACCGTCATGAGATCGCATTTTCGCCGAATCACCGCGCTTGCCGCCACCACCGCGTTTTTGACCGCCCTTCCGTTTGCAGCGAACGCCCAGCAGCCTCCGCAGTTCGCCCGTATTTTCGGCGATCATGCCGTTCTCCAGCGTGAGCAGCCGGTCAATATCTGGGGCATCGCCGCACCGAACGTCGCCCTGACCATCAGCGTGAACGGCCAGGCCACCACCGCCACGGCAGGCGCGGATGGCAAGTGGCAGACTACCCTGCCGGCACTTCCTGCCGGCGGCCCCTATACCCTGACCGTTTCCGATGGCCGGATCACAACGACGCTCAGCGATATCCTGATCGGCGATGTCTACCTGTGTTCGGGCCAGTCGAACATGGAATTCCCGGCACGTCTGTCTACCGGCGCCTGGGGTGAAATCGCCGCCTCGGCCAATCCGAACCTGCGCTTCGTCAATATCGACAAGGACAGCTCGGCCGCGCCGCGCAATGACCTGAAGACCGCCCCTTCATGGAAAATAGCCGGCCCGGACACCACCGGTGAGGCCTCGGCCGTCTGCTACTATATGAGCAAGGCCCTGCAAAAAGAACACAAGGTGCCGGTCGGCTTTATCGCCTCTGATTGGGGCGGCACGACGATCCAGGGCTGGATCAGCCCGGCAAGCTTACGCGCCCTGCCCGCCTACACTGCCGGGGTCGATGCCGTGGCGCAGTATGGCGCTGCGCCTGACAAGGCACAGGCCGCGCACGCGAAAGAACAGGAAGCCTGGTGGGATGCACACGATAAATCCGCCAAGGCCCAGCGGGCCTGGATATCCCCCGCCTTCAACGATTCCGCGTGGTCAAAGCTTAAAGCCACCGGCGGCTGGAAGGACAGCGGTGCGGCTGATCTCAAGGCCTTCGACGGCGTGGTCTGGCTGCGCACCCGCGTCACGCTGACCGCCGAACAGGCGACGAAGGCCAATGAGCTGACGCTCGGGCCGGTCGATACCTTCGACACCACCTGGATCAATGGTCAGTGGGTCGGCAGCGGCGGCATCAACTGGGTGTGGCGTGATTATCAGGTGCCCGCCGGCGTCTTCAAGGCCGGGGAAAACGTCATCGTCCTGCGTGTGCTCGGCAGTAATGGCCTGACCGGCACGCCCGACATGCGCTTCGTCAAGACCAGCGACGGACAGGCTGTTCCCCTGTCGGCCGACTGGACCTACAAGACCGGCATGGCGGCTAAAGGGTTAACAATTCCCGCAGCCCCATGGGATGTGCCGACCAGCCTCAACACCCTCTATAACGGCATGATCGCCCCGCTGGCGCCCTATACGGTCAAGGCCGCCGCCTGGTATCAGGGCGAATCCAATGCCGATGCCGCCAGCGAGTACCGTACCCTGCTGCCGATGCTGATGGCCGACTGGCGCAAGAGCTTTAGCGCGCCTGACCTGCCCATGCTGATCGTGCAGCTTTCGAGCTATGGCTCCGTTTCGACCGCCCCCGGCGTGTCGCACTGGGCGGAACTGCGGGAAGCCCAACGCCTGACCGTCGATGCCGATCCGCACGCCGCCCTGATCGTCAGCAGCGATTTCGGCGACCGCAGCGATATCCATCCGACGCAGAAGAACATCATCGGCCTTCGCACGGCGCGCGCGGTCGATAATCTCGCCTTCGGACAGGACCTCACCCCAACCGGGCCGGAAGCGACCTCGGTAACGCGCGCCGGCGCTGACCTGATAATCGGCTTCCGCTACGCTGAAAGCAGGCTGAAAACCTATAGTTCCAACACAGCCATCGGCTTCGAAGCCTGCGACGCCAGAGACATCTGCCGCTATGTCACCGCTGTGGCTGACGGCAACCGCATCGTGCTCAAAGGCGCCAATACGGCGGAGACCGTCAAGGTGCGCTACGCCTGGTCCGACGCCCCCTTCACCAATCTCTACAGCGGCGACGACCTGCCCGCCGTTCCCTTCGAAATGGAGATCAAATGATGCGCCGCCGGTCCCTTCTGGTCTCAGCACTGGCCCTGGCAGCCAGCCCAATATCAGCCAATCCGGCATCGGCGGCAGACTTGACCCTGCCCGATATGCCGCTGCACGATCCATGGATCGTTGCCGACACGGCGTCACGGACCTACTACCTGTTCACCTCGAACAATCCCCGCATGACCGGCCGCCAAACCGTCGGGATCATGGCCTATACCAGCCGCGACCTGAAAACCTGGATGGCGCCGAAGCTGGTCTTCACCCTGCCTGACAACCTGTGGGCCAATGCCGGCGGCTGGGCGCCCGAAGTGCATGTCTGGCGCGGCAAATACTATCTCTTCACCACCGTTCATAACGAAAGTGCCCCCCTGCCCGGCAATGGCAACAGCCATCGGCCGCTCTATCGCCGCGGCACGGTGCTGGCGGTATCGGACACGCTCGATGGCCCGTTCGAACTGGTGCGCGGCGGCGAACCCGTGGCGCCGAAAGACATCATGTCACTCGATGGCAGCCTCTTCATCGACACCGCCGGCAAGCCGTGGATGGTCTATGCCCACGAATGGATACAGATGGGCGTCGGCACGATGGAGGTCGTTCCGCTCGATGACAGTCTGGCCGCCATCGGGCCACCCATCGTGCTGTTCAAGGGGTCCGATTCGAAATGGGCGGTGCCGCAAAAACCGGACGGCGCGGTCGTCACCGATGGGCCGGAAATCCACAGGACACAAAACGGCGCGCTCGTCATGCTGTGGTCGAGTTGGGGCGCGGACGGCTATATCCAGACCCTTGCCCGGTCGCCTTCGGGCAAGCTGGCCGGCCCGTGGGAGCAGTTGCCGATGCTGCTCGACAAGGGGTCCGGCCACGGCATGTTGTTCACCACTTTCGACGGCCAGCTGATGCTGATCGTCCATCGCCCGTTCAAGAATGCGCGCGGCAAACTCTATGAGGTTCGCGACACCGGCGACAGCATCGAGCTGGTCCGCCAGCGCATTGATCTTGACCTCGATCCCACACCTCTCGCGCCTTACAAGGACACAAACCAATGATCTCACGCCGCCAACTGATGGCCACCGCGACAGGCGCGGCCTTTATCGCCCCAGTTGCCGCCGAAGCCGCGGCCAAAGCGCCCTTCAAGGGCTCATGGGAATCGCTGGCCGAAAGCTACCAGACGCCGGAGTGGTTTCGTGACGCCAAGCTCGGCATCTGGGCGCATTGGGGCCCACAATGCGTGCCCGAATGGGGTGACTGGTACGGCCGCCAGATGTACCAGCAGGGCAATCCCTTTTACGAGCATCATGTAAAGACCTACGGCCATCCGGCGCAGTTCGGCTTCATGCAGTTCATCGGCCAGTGGAAGGTGGATCAGTGGGACCCGGATCGCCTGATCGGTCTCTATAAGGCGGCGGGCGCGAAATACTTTGTCTCGCTGGCCAACCACCACGACAATTTCGACATGTTCGATTCGAAATACCACGACTGGAACGCCACGAAGCTCGGTCCGAAGCGCGATGTCGTCGGCACCTGGGCCAAGGCGGCGCGCGCACAAGGCCTGCGCTTTGGCGTTTCCAATCATGGCGCCCACGCCTGGCACTGGTGGCAGACGGCCTTCGGTTATGATGCCGAAGGGCCGGCGCGCGGCCTGCGCTACGATGCCTACCGGCTGAAAAAGGAAGATGGCAAGGGCCTGTGGTGGGATGGCTACGATCCGCGCGAACTCTATGTCGGGCCAGAATCCGGTCCTGGGGGCGACATGGTGCCGCCGGACGGCATCACGTCGAAGGATGAGATGCAGAAGTATCACGACAGCCATTCTGGCCAGTGGCTGGAAACCGTACCGCCGCACGACCCTTATTTCGTGAAAAAGTGGGCGTTGCGCCAGCAGGATCTGGTCGACAAATACCAGCCCGATCTGATCTATTTCGACGACAGCACCCTGCCGCTCGAACAGGCCGGTCTCGACGCCGCCGCCTATTATTACAATTCAAGCTACAAGTGGCATGGCAAACTCGATGTGGTGGCGACCGGCAAGAAGCTCAACGACCTGCAACGCAAGGCGATCACCGAGGACATCGAGCGCGGCTATTCCGACCATCTGCGCGAAATTCCCTGGCAGACCTGCACCTGCATCGGCAACTGGCATTACGACCGTCCGCTCTATGAACGCGATGGGTACAAGACGGCGAAGGACGTTATCCAGCGCCTCGCCGACGTGGTGGCCAAAAACGGCAATATGCTGCTGAGCATCCCGGTGCGCGGCAATGGCTCGATCGACGAAAAGGAAGAGAAGATCCTGGCCGACATGACCGCCTGGATGGCGGTCAATGGCGAGGCTATCTTCGCTACCCGGCCGTGGGATATCTTCGGCGAAGGCCCCTTCACGCCGCCTTCCGAAGGCCACATGGACGAGAACAAGGCCAAGCCGTTCAGCCATGAGGATATCCGTTTCACCACGAAAGCCGGCGCGCTGTATGCGCTGGTGCAGGACTGGCCGGAAAACGGTTATGTCCAGATCTACTCCATGCAGGCGGCTTCGCCGCAACGGAAGGGCACAATCGAAAAGGTCGAACTGCTGGGTCATGCCGAACCGTTGAAATTCGAGCTGGGCATGGATGGGCTGAGCGTGAAACTGCCGGAGGTAAAACCGGCCTTTACGCCGGTGTTGAAGATCACCGGTTCGGGTCTGGTTTAATCTCTTTTCTCCTCCCCATTTCTTATGGGAGGAGAGTAAAATAAAAACCCCGCGATCGGTGATCGCGGGGTTTTCTTATTCTGGAAGGCGTAAAGCTTACTGCGCCGTATAGACCGGCTTGCCACTGGCCTGGACGCCCGCCCACTGCTGGCGAACCATGGCTTTCACCGTGTCCGGCATCGGCACGTAGTCGAGATCGCCGGCGGCGCTATCGCCATTCTTGTAAGCCCAGTCGAAGAACTTCAGCACGGCAGCGCCCTTGGCGGCATCGGCCTGGGTCTTGTGCACCAGGATGAAGGTGGCGCCGGTCAGCGGCCAGGCGTCGGCGCCCGGCTGGTCGAGCAGCAGGATATAGTTGCCCGCAGCCTTGGTCCAGTCAGCGCTCGATGCGGCGGCGGCGAAGGCCGGGGCGGCCGGTTGCGGGAAATTGCCGGCCTTGTTCTTCAGCAGGGTATAGATGCCGCCGTTCTTCTTGGCATAGGCGTATTCGACGTAACCGATCGAGCCAACCGTCTGCTTGACGAAGGCCGCTACGCCGTCATTGCCCTTGCCGCCCATGCCGATCGGCCATTCCACGGCGTCCGAGGCGCCGACCTTGGATTGCCAGTCCGGCGATTGCGAGGACAGATAGGTGGTGAAGAGGAACGACGTGCCGGAGCCATCTGAACGGTGAACCACAGTGATCGGCAGGGCCGGCAGCTTGATATCCGGGTTCAGCGCCGCGATCGCCGGATCATTCCATTTGGCCACCTTGCCGAGGAAGATGTCGGCCAGCAGCGGGCCGCTCAGCTTGAGCTTGCCGGGCTCGACACCCGCCAGGTTGACCAGCGGCACGATGCCGCCCATGACCGTCGGGAATTGGTAAAGACCGTTCTTGTCCAGTTCTTCCGGCTTCAGCGGCTTATCGCTGGCGCCAAAATCGACCGTACCGGCTTCGATCTGCTTGATACCGCCGCCGGAGCCGATCGCCTGATAGTTCAGCGTCGTGCCGTTGCTGGTCTTGTACTTTTCCGCCCAGGACGCGTAGAGCGGCGCCGGGAAGGTGGCGCCCGCACCGGAAATCGCCGTCGATGCCACCGGGGCCGATCCATCGGCGGCGGGCTTTGACTGGTTACAGGCGCTGAGCGCCAGGATAAGGGTGAGAGCAAGAACCTGTTTGAACATGGCGATCTCCGCAAATTTCCGAAACAATGTCCACTAAGGACTGCAATTGTGACACCTGCGCCAATACAGTATAAAAGCGGCGTCGGCAATTTGCTGCGAATATATAAGAAAGTCGTAAAGGGAAAGCGCCATGTTCCATAAAGCCGCCGTCACAGCCCTTGCGGCGCTTGTGCTTGTCCAGTGCTCACCGAAGCCGGCCGCACCGCCTCCCGCAGCACCGGCGAAACCGATTGATTTCGCCTATGATATCGCCCTGCATATCAAGCCCGAAGCCGCCGCGAAGGTCGGGAAATTGACTGTTTCCGCCAAATATTATGGCCTGCCGCGTCCAGAAACCGCCAGTCAGGCCAATAGCGCTGGTGTCATCGAATTCAATACCGATACGGTCGAGGTCACAGCCAGCGACCAGACGGTTCACATGACCGGCAACGGTATGCCGAAGGATCGCGTGAAGGATATTACCGGCGGATCACCGTTGGTGCAGATCACGGTGACGGACAAGTCCGGCCTGATCGGATGCAGCGTTTTCCAGGACTATGTGAAGATCGCACAGGACAAGCCGGTCGGCATCTGGTGCGGGCTTACGTAACCCTAATTCAGCCTGACCGGCCATTGACGCACGACAATGTGGCTGGCTGCGGCGGCCGCCAGCACATCCGGGCGCTTTTTCAAAGCCAGCAGGGCGGCGATAAAAGCGTCATCGCGGTCACTGACGGAGATGGGCGGCAGGCCGTCCTGCATAAAGGCGATCAGGGTGTCATGGCTGGCCGGATCGATCATGGCGGCGATCATGGATTTGGCGGCGGCATCGCTGTCACCGGCGCATAGATAAGGTTTGATCCGCATAATGTCGTGCCCGAGCGTGGCCATGCTGGCCGCGAACCCGGTCTTGTCGCCGGCATAGCCTTTGGCACAGGCTTCGGTCGTTGCCAGCGTGGCCGCCTGCGCCGCGTCCGGCGCGATGATGCGGCTTTTGATGGCCAGCCCTGCCTGATCCTGGCCACGATCGACCAGAAAATTCATATAGGACAGCAGCAGATCGGCTGATTTGTCGGGGCCGAGCCTGGTGGCAGCCGCTTCATAGGCTTTGCCGGCATCAAGATAGCGGCCGACACGGGTGTAAAGTTCCGCCCGTGTCGTCAGCAGGCTCGGCCAGGAATCGGGCGAAGAAAAGTTTTGCAGCCCGTATTTGTCGACAAGGTCGAGGATGCCGTTGATCTGCGTCAGGGCCAGTGCGTTCTGGTCGTTGGTGCTCTCCAGATTCATCAGATAGGCCAGCGCCGCCAGATTGGCGGGATTGGCCGAGATGACCGCCTTTACTTCCTCGATTTCCCGATTGAGTACCGGCCTGACCGGATCGGCAGGCACGCTGGCCTGGCTGATATCGCCGTCGCCCTGACTGACGATATAGAACAGGGTGTCGGTCTTCAGATCGGCGCGATAAAGGTTCGCGTGAACCGTATCACCCGCTTTCACCGACGCCCGCAGGCCTTCGAGACGCAGCAACCCCATCAGCGGCCGGCCGGATATGTCGTGGATCTGCCAGCGGCCGTCTTCAAGGCGGTTCAGCATGGCCTGAGCGATATCGGGATGGGCCTCGCGGTTGGCGACCAGAACGCCGATAATGCTCATATCGGTCAGATTGGGCGTCTGTTGCGGAAAGCGCGTCAGGGCGGCATCGAGCGTCGCCGTCGCTTCATTGGTCTTGCCGCTGATCAGTTGCAGAAAGATATGCAGATCATAGGCGTTGATATCGTAGGCGCGGGTAATGTTTTCCGTGGAAAGCGCCAGAGCCGCCGGTATGCCGGCCATCTGGGCGGTGCAGGCGATCAGCTGAAAGCGGAACTGCGCGGCCAGTGCCGGGTCATTCTGTTCGAGATAGGGGTCGTGCCACAACTGGTTGAGCGGCGCCATCGCGGCCTGGCAGTCGCCGGACTGCGTGGCGGCCGTCGCCTGCATGATCGCGACGGCGGTGCCGCTGCTGCTGACCGGCGCTTCGGCCATAGCGGGTACGGCGACAAGACCAAGCGCCAAACTAAGCGCGGTCAAGCCTGCTTTCAATTTTGAAAATACGTGCATAAGCCCCCCAGCCTCACCATAACAGATCGTTAACCTAGATTAACGGTAATCGGGTGCGCGACAAGCGGAATCTGATAACCGGGGGAAACTAGGCCGTCACCAGCTTGAAACCGACCAGGGTCAGGACGGCGGCCAGCAAGGCGCGCAACACCTTTTCCGGCACCTTCGCGGCGAACAGCGAACCGATGATGATGCCAGGGATCGAACCCAGCAGCAGCGAAGCCAGCAGGCTGATATCGACATTGCCGATGAAGAAATAGCCCATGCCGGCCAGGAAGGTCAGCGGCACGGCGTGTGCGATATCCGAGCCAACAATTCGGACCGTGGGCAATTGCGGATAGAGCAGGATCAGGGCGGTGACACCCAGCGCGCCGGCGCCGACCGACGACAGGGAAACCAGAAAGCCCAGCACCAGTCCGGTCAGGAGTGTCAGCATCGCGCGACGGCCGGTATGCAGGGGCTTGTGCTCCGCCTCGGCCTTTTCATAGCGCTTTTCCGCCATCTTGCGGATGACACCGCGCAGCAGCAGAAGCCCCGCCGTGACGAACAGCGCATAGCCGAGCACATGGGTGATCAGCGACGACATGGCGTCCGACTTGCCGAAATGATGAATGGCGTAAAGAGTGGCAATCGTGGTCGGGATAGAACCCAGGGCCAGCAGGCCGACAATCATCCAGTTGACCGTGTTCTTGAAGCCGTGGATGACCGTGCCGACGCCCTTGGTGATCGAGGCATAGAGCAGGTCGGTGCCCACGGCGGTGGCCGGGTGGATGTGAAACAGCAGCACCAGCAGGGGCGTCATCAACGACCCGCCGCCAACGCCGGTCAAACCGACGAGGATACCAACCGCCAGTCCCGAAAGGGAATATAGCGGATCTATATGAATCCCCGAAACCAGAGTCCTCAGGTAATACGCGGGCAGATCGAACTGAGTCATGAAACGGCGGCTGTCCCGTGTAGGCTGAGCTTATCGTGAACCGTAACATAAAGGCCGCGCCGCCTGAAACAAATGAATTAAACTGGCCGCATCGGTTAGAGGGACTTATTCAGCGGTCAGCGCCACCTGTTCGCGCCGGGGCGGGGTACGCAGGCTCATGAACAGATCGCCGTCAAAGGGGGTCGGCGCCCACTTGCCAATATCGGGCGCATCGATGGCCAGGCGGATATGGGCATGCGCCCAGCCGCCTTCATGACGCGCCGACCGGGCAAAGGCGCCCAACTGCCCGAGCAGGTGCGGATTAACCATGGCCAGCCGCAGCTTGGCCGCGCCACGCGCCCGCGCGGCCGCCATCAGCGCCGTCATCAGGGCGGGTATGGCTTCCGGCGCATCGGCCAGCGCCGCCAGGTCGATGATTTCCAGCACCAGCGGCTCGATGGGATTCTCCTTGGCGAACATGGCGCAGGCATAGCCGGTGATCTCGCCGTTTCGCTCGTATTTGAAGATCAGGGGACGCAGGTTCTGGTCCGGATCTCTCACGCGCCAGCGCTGGATTTCCGGACTGCGGTCGGCGATGAGGCGCCCTTCGCCTTTCAGCTTCAGCCAGAAACGATCATAGGCCTCATCGAAATCGGCCAGCGGACTGACACCGGCCGGCAGAGATAACAGCTTTTCCTGCCACAGGCGCGGAGACAGCAGGTGTTCGCCAAACCGCCGCGCCAGTTTCGGATGTGGATCGAGCCCGCGGCGCAGTGCGTTGCCGAGCAGGCAGATGATCGGGTCGATCACCCAGGCCAGCTTGATATGGGCCGTGGCCGGTGGATGGGAGACAAAGCCGAAACGACCATAAATCCTGTGCGACAGGACATTGGCGTTCAGGGTATAGCAAGCGAAGAAACCGGATTCGGCCATGATACGGTTGATCATGTGCCGGCTGGCGCCACGCATTTCCGGGGAAACGACGAGTGAGTGCCCCGTCAGCCCGTAAAAGCAGTAATCGCCGTGCCAGAACCTTTTGGCGACAGCGCCCAGGACCACCTTGATCGCGCCCTGCTCATCCTGATGCACCCAGCCTTGCGGCGCGGCTCTTTCCTTCAGCACCGGATTGGCCGCCAGCCAGCGCCAGCCAGCTTCCGAGCGCGTCGGCCACCAGACCGATTCCCACAGGGCATTGACCCCGTCGTGATCCGCAGGTCTAATTTCACGCACGGCCATGCCACCGACTCCTCACTGTGTAGGCACACACAATAACAACTTAAAAATAACAACTTAAAGTTTTAATTTAGTGAAAAAGCAACCCTGAACATGATGCTCGACCGCCTTACCCTGCCACTCGATCCCCGCCTGTTGTCCACGCTTCACGCCTTGAACGAAACCTATGCGACCGAACTGTCTTCGCTAAGCATTAAAAAACTGGAATTTCTGATCGGAACAGCCTTTTTCTCCGCCACGATCGATGCGGGCGACGCGCTGGTCATCGCCTGCGATCAGGATACGCCCTATGACAGTCCGAACTTTCTGTGGTTCCGCGAACGCTTTCCGCGTTTCATCTATATCGATCGTGTGGCGGTGAACGCGTCCCGGCGCGGCGCAGGTCTGGCGCGCCAGCTTTATGAGGCCGCTTTCGCCGCCGCGCGTGCGGCGGGCCACACCGTCATTGTCTGTGAAGTCAATTATGATCCACCCAACCCGGCATCGGACGCTTTCCATGAAAAGCTTGGCTTCGAGGAAGTCGGGCGCGCGCATCTGGCCGATCGCGGCAAGGGCGTACGGTATTTGAAGGTGGCTCTGTAGTTAAATCAAGGCGCCGTTTTCGATCTTGCGGCGCAATTCTTCCGGACGGAAGGGCTTGGGGATATAGTCATCCATCCCGACCGCCAGGCAGCGTTCGCGGTCACCAGCCAGGGCGTGGGCCGTCATGCCGATGATGCGCATGGGCGGCCGCCCTTCGGCTTCCTCCCATTCGCGGATACGGCGGGTGGCGTCCAGCCCGTTCATGCCGTGCATCTGCACATCCATGAGCACGGCGACGTAGCTGCGCTTCTGTACCGCCTCAAAAGCTTCCAGGCCATTATTGGCGACATCGACATAATAGCCGAAATCCTCCAGGAAGGTGGTGGCGACCAGAATATTCGGATCATAATCCTCCACCAGCAGTACATGCGGCCGAATGTGTGCCTCGACCGTGCTGTCGACGATGGCGTGAATGGAATATTCCGTTCGCGCCACCTGATCGCTGGTGGCGACCTTGAGAGGAATGCTGACCTCGAAGACCGAACCCCGGCCGACCTCGCTTTTTACCGAAATGTCCCCACCCATGATTTCGGTCAGGGTCTTGGTGATGGCGAGGCCCAGGCCGGTGCCACCATATTTGCGGTTGATACTGGTATCGGCCTGGACGAACTTCTGGAAGATCGTTTCCATCTTTTCAGGCGCTATGCCTATGCCGCTATCGGTCACCGAGATGCGGATCATTTCAAGGTCCGGCAGATCCGACGGATGGCATGTGATGCCGACATGGACATCGCCTTGTTCGGTAAACTTGATGGCGTTGCTGCACAGGTTGACGATGATCTGGCGCAGACGCGTCGGGTCGCCGATGAACATGCGCTCCTCGACGCATTCGCCATTCCCGGTGAAAGTCAGGCCCTTGTCGCGCACCGACACGGCCATCATGCTGGCCACTTCCTGCATCAGGCGCGTCAGGCTGAAGGGGATGTGCTCCAGCTCGACCGTTCTCGCCTCAATCTTGGCGATATCGAGCAGATCGTTGATCAGGGCCAGCAGGCTGTCGGCGCTCATCGAAAGCGTGCGGATATAATCGGTCTGACGCTGCGTCAGGGGCTGGCTTTTCGACAGAATGGTGGACAGGCCGATGATGGCGTTCATCGGCGTGCGGATTTCATGACTCATATTGGCCAGGAATTCGGTCTTGGCGATATTGGCGGCTTCCGCGGCGTTGCGCGCTTCAAGCAGGGCTTCCTGGGCCTGCTGCTGGGCGGTCATGTCGCGGGCGATCTTGATGAAACCCTTGACGCGACCTTGTTCATCGAACATCGCCGCCATGGTGCCACTGGCATAGAAACGCTCGCCGTTCTGGCGGATATGCCAGCGTTCATCGGAGGCACGGGTATTGGTCGCCGCCATGGCCAGTTCGGTGCGCGGGGCGCCGTGAGCGCAATCCTCCGGCGTGAAAATGACTTCGATATGGTTACCCAGCACATCCTGCGGCTTATAACCGAAAATCTTCTGGGCGCCGGAGTTCCACAGCACGATGCGCCCGGCCTCATCGAGCGAGATGATGGCATAATCCTGCACGCTTTCCAGCATGAGATTAAGATGCGCCTGACTCTCGCTCAGACGCAGATCGGCCGTCTTTCTTTCGGTGATATCCTGCACCATGCCAACCATATGGGAGGGCCTGCCATCGGCATCGCGGATAAACTCGGCCCGGCGATAGATCCAGCGTACCTTCCCATCGGAACGCCGGATACGGTACTCGGTTTCCGACGGCGTGGTGCCCTCGGCCCGGTCGTCGACGGTTGATTGCGCCTCGCTGTCCTCCGGCAGGACCAGTCTCGCGACATCAGCCAATGAAACGACAGGGCCGGGATCAATACCGAAAATGGTGCAGAATTCCTCCGAAATCACCAGCTCGTCGGCATCCGCGGCGACGGCGAAGACGCCGATTCCGCCGACCTTCTGCGCCATCTTGAGCTGATGATGACTTTCGTCCAGCGCACGTTCGGTCCGCCGCCGTTCATCGATATCGATGATGATGCCCGATTGATTAATGGCCTGACCATTTTCATCCAGCTCGGCCTTGCCGGTGGCATTGACCCAGCGCCAACCGTCACCGTTGCGGACCCGATAATCGATGATGCAGGTCTCGCCCGATATCATCGTCTTTTCAACCGCGGCGATCAAATTCGGTAAATCATCAGGATGAACCGCCTGCCCTATGGTTTCAAACGACACGCCTTCCGCCATCGCGGCCGGATCGATGCCGAAGGTGTCGGCAAAACCGGTGTCGCCCGTTACCTTCTGCGCGGGCAGATCCCAGAACCAGGTGCCGATAACGCCACCCGCGCTATGCGCCAGACGCAGCTTGTCGCTGGACTGGCTCAAGGCCAGTTCCGCCAAGGTGCGTTCCGTCATGTCGACGCCTTCAACGAAGATGCCACTGACCGTGCCATCCGGTTCCAGCAGGGGCTGATAGACGAAATCAAGATAACGGAGTTCCTCAGGCCCGCCCGCCTCGACCTGCCTGACATAAATTATGTCATTGGCAACAAAAGCGTCTCCGCTGGAAAACACTGCGTCCAGCAGGGCGATGAATCCTTGTCCCGCGGTCTCGGGCAAGGCCTCGGCAACCGTCAGGCCGATTAGCCGGCGCTCGCCGACGAGCCTTTGATAGGCCGGATTGACCATCGTGAACCTGTGTTCCGGTCCGGTCAGCAGCGCCATAAAACCGGGTGCTTGCTCGAACAATGATTTGAAGCGCGCGGTCTCCTCGGTCTGCCGTCGCGCCGCCAGGACGTTTTCGGTGGTTTCGGTGCAGACGACCAGCACGCCGCCGATGCCATTTTCCGTCGCTTCATCATCGATGGGGCTATAGCTGTAGGTCCAGTAGACATCCTCGCGCCGGCCATTGCGCGTTATCGGCACCAGGGCATTGCGGTGCCAGGTCGGCCCGCCACCGGACATGACCTGCTCGATCTGCGGGCCGATAATGTCCCAGATTTCATCCCAGACCTCGCGCGCCGGACGGCCGAGCGAAGACGGGTGACGTTCAGGCCCGATCGACTGGCGGTAGGCATCGTTATACAGGCAAGCGCCTTCCCGGCCCCACCAGATATACATGGGGTGGCCAGTATTCAGCATCAGCCGTACGACCGTACGCAGGGATTGCGGCCAGTGTTCAGTTGGGCCAAGTGCGGTTTTCGACCAGTCGTGCGTCCGCATCAATGCGGCCATTTCGCTAGGGCCATCGAGAAAATGTAAATTCGGCGCGTCGGGACTCACTCGGGTCACTCACCGGTATATGGATAAAACGTCATTCTGGCCCGTCCCCGAAATATTAACCACTGCGTACAGAGGCCCTTTCAGGTTATGACCAGAGGTTTTTTGTTGTAAAGGGTCAATAAGGAATTCGGCCCTTAACAAATGGGCCTGCAATCCCAAGTCTTCTCTCTTTCAATAAAAAAACCCTGCCAGGTTGGCAGGGCTTTTTTATTGAATAAAGCAAGGTTATGGGGCCGCAGGCCCCAAACCCCATTAGCTGTCGAGGAACGACCGCAGCTTCCGCGAACGGCTCGGGTGCTTGAGCTTGCGCAGCGCCTTGGCTTCGATCTGGCGGATACGCTCGCGGGTGACCGAGAACTGCTGGCCGACTTCTTCCAGCGTGTGGTCAGTGTTCATGCCGATGCCGAAGCGCATCCGCAGAACTCTTTCCTCGCGCGGGGTCAGCGACGCGAGCACTCGCGTCGTTGTTTCGCGAAGATTGCTCTGGATGGCCGCATCGATCGGCAGGACAGCGTTCTTGTCCTCGATGAAGTCACCGAGATGCGAATCCTCTTCGTCACCAATCGGTGTTTCCAGAGAGATCGGTTCCTTGGCGATCTTCAGGACCTTGCGCACCTTTTCCAGCGGCATGGCCAGCTTTTCAGCCAGTTCTTCCGGCGTCGGTTCGCGGCCGATTTCATGCAGCATCTGGCGCGACGTCCGAACGATCTTGTTGATCGTCTCGATCATGTGCACCGGGATACGGATGGTGCGGGCCTGGTCGGCGATCGAGCGGGTGATCGCCTGCCTGATCCACCAGGTGGCATAGGTCGAGAACTTGTAGCCGCGACGGTATTCGAACTTGTCCACCGCCTTCATCAGACCGATATTGCCTTCCTGGATCAGGTCGAGGAACTGCAAACCGCGATTGGTGTACTTCTTGGCGATCGAGATCACGAGACGCAGATTGGCTTCGACCATTTCGGTCTTTGCCTGACGGGCCTCGCGCTCGCCTTTTTGCACCGTCTGGACGATACGGCGGAAGTCATCAACCGCAACGCCCATGTCGGTGGCCAGCGTCGTCACTTCGCTGCGGATACGGTTGATCGCCGCGCCGTCATTATCGATGAACTTTTGCCAGCGGATGCCCATATCGCGCACCTTGTCACCCCAGGCGGGATCGAGCTCGCGCGTATAATAGGCAGTCAGGAATTCGGCACGCGAAATGCCGTAGCTGTCAGCCAGGCGCAGCAGACGGCCTTCAAGCCCCATCAGCTTCTTGTTGATGCCGTAAAGCTGTTCAACCAGCGCTTCGATCCGCTGGTTGTTGAGCTTGAGCGTCTTGAGGTGGCGGGTAATCGTTGCCGTCACTTCGTCGTAGGCCGCCTTGTCCGCCGGATCGAGGGGCAGGCCCTCCAGCTTGGCGGTCAGCATCTTTTCCTGCGTCTGGCGATAGACTTCGAACTCGCCGGCGATGGCGTCGAGCGTCGCCATCACGCCTTCGCGCAGTTCCGATTCCATGGCCGAAACCGAAGGACCGGCGCCATCGTCAAAATCGTCCTCGTCCTCTTCCTCAGTGGCTTCGGGCTTCTTTTCTTCCTCATCCATCGGGACGTAATCGTCATCATCGTCGTCGTCATCGCCCTTGGCCTTTTTGGGTTCCACAGGCTTGGCTTCGACAACGGCGGTCACGACCGGCTTCACCGGTTCGGGATCGGGAATCTTGATGACCGGCGGCACGAAACGCTGCGGACGCGGTCCGGGCTGGATCACTTCCTCGATTTCCTCGCCGTCTTCACCGAGCGCGCCCGGCGGCGGGCCTTCCTGCGGGCCACCGCCGTAGGTGCCTTCCAGGTCGATGATTTCACGCAGCAGGATACGGCCGGAACCCAGTTCCTCGCGCCAGATCATGATGGCTTCAAAGGTCAGCGCCGATTCGCACAGGCCACGGATCATGGTGTCACGACCGGCTTCGATGCGCTTGGCAATGGCGATTTCGCCCTCGCGGCTCAGAAGCTCGACCGATCCCATTTCGCGCAGATACATGCGCACCGGGTCATCGGTACGGTCATAGTTCGAGGTCTTGGTGGTTTCCACCACCGCGCCGGCTTCCTCACGGACGACGACTTCGCCGCCCTCAGCCGCTT
>FSVH01000138.1_pt1 | contig 18916 bp, 19 predicted proteins | sample 1637631 | NCBI WGS metagenome assembly FSVH01 (sample SAMEA3914814, study PRJEB12502) | metagenome | biome: forest; material: soil | place: USA | collected 2011-09-16 | depth 0.1 m | reverse complement strand
TGCCGCGGGCCGCACCTGCCATCGTCGAAATTCATCGGCAAGGCCTTCAAGCTGACCAAGCTGGCCGGTGCCTACTGGCGCGGTGACCACAACAACGCCCAGCTCCAGCGCATCTACGGCACGGCCTGGGCGACGGAAGCCGATCTCGAAGCCTATATCCACCGCATCGAAGAAGCCGAAAAGCGCGATCACCGCAAGATCGGCCGCGCCATGGACCTCTTCCACATGCAGGAAGAAGGCCGGGGCATGGTTTTCTGGCATCCCAAGGGCTGGCAGCTTTGGCGGACGCTTGAGGCCTATATGCGCCGCCGTCTCGATGCGGCCGGCTATGTCGAGGTCAAGACGCCGCAGGTGCTCGACCGGTCCTTCTGGGAAAAGTCCGGCCACTGGGAAAAGTACCGGCCGAACATGTTCGTCTGCGAAACGGTCGAAGGCGAGACGCTTTCGCTTAAGCCGATGAACTGCCCTGGCCACGTCCAGATTTTCAAGGTCGGCCTGCGCTCCTATAAGGAGTTGCCGATGCGCATGGCCGAGTTTGGTGCTTGTCACCGCTACGAGCCGTCGGGTTCGCTGCACGGCCTGATGCGCGTGCGCGGCTTTACCCAGGACGATGCCCACATCTTCTGTCGCGAAGACCAGATCGTCGAGGAGACGGAAAAGTTCGTCCGCCTGACCAAGCTGGTCCACGCTGACCTTGGCATGCAAACCGCCTATATCACGCTCGCCACCCGCCCTGAAACGCGCGCCGGTTCGGATGAATTCTGGGACAAGGCCGAGGGCATGCTGGCCGAAGCTGCCCGCGCCGCCGGTGTTGAACCGGTGATCGCGGAAGGCGACGGGGCTTTCTACGCCCCGAAGCTCGATTTCATCGTCAAGGACGCCATTGGCCGTGAATGGACCTGCGGTACGCTCCAGCTCGACTATGTCCTGCCGGAGCGTCTCGACGCCGAATATGTCGCCGAAGATGGTTCGCGCCAGCGTCCGGTCATGCTTCACCGCGCCATCCTGGGCTCGTTCGAGCGCTTCATCGGCATCATGATCGAAAACTATGCCGGTCGCTTCCCGCTGTGGCTGGCGCCGGTTCAGGTCGTGGTGGCGCCGATCACCTCGGATGCCAACCCTTATGCTGAAAGCGTCGTAGAAGCGCTGCGCAAGGCGGGCCTGCGTGTCGAGGCTGATCTGCGTAACGAGAAGATCAACTACAAGGTCCGCGAACATTCGCTGGCCAAGGTGCCGGTGATTGCGGTTGTTGGTCGCAAAGAAGCCGAAACCGGCGAGGTGGCCCTGCGTTTCCTTGGCTCCGAAGGTCAGACCATCCTCAGCATCGCCGATGCCGTGCGGAAGTTGACCGAAGACGCCACCCCGCCCGATCTCAAGCCAAACGTCCAGGAGGACTGATGACTGCTCTGCCGCCGTCCATCATCGAGATGCTGAAAGAACGCAAGCTGGCCACCAGCGAGGCGCAATACTTCGTGCAGCATCTTGAAATGGCGCCTGGCGAGGACCGGGACGGGGTTACCCTGATCATGGTTGTTTTTCACACCGGCAAGGTGCTGTTTGACAGCATCGGCCGGGTGCTGAACGACCCGAAGGTCAAGCAGTTCATCATTATCGACAACGGCAGTTCGGAAAAGGTCGAGCAGAAACTGCGCGATCTGAAAGACGAATACGATCATATCCTGCTGGTGCAGGGGCAGGGCAATATCGGTTTTGCCAAAGCGGCCAATCTTGGCGCACACTTGGCGACCCAGCCCTGGCTCGTCTTCCTTAATCCTGATGCTCTGTTGCAACCGGAATGCACCCGCAAGCTGGTAAAAGCGGCGGCGGATCATCCTGTGCCTTGCCTGGTCGGGGCGCGCCTGCTCAATCCGGACATGACGGAGCAGCGCGGGGCGCGTCGCGGCGAGGTGACGCCGTTCACCACCCTGGTTTCATTGCTGCAATTGTCGAAATATGTGCCGGCCTGGAGCAAGTATGATATCCACTATGAGGATATGCCCCTGCCGGAAGCACCTGTGCCGGTGCCGACCATTTCGGGCGCCTGCTTTGCCGTTTCACGGCAGGACTTCAGCCGGTTGAAGGGCTTCGACAGCAACTTCTTTCTGCACGTCGAGGATATTGACCTGTGCTGGCGGGCTCGTGAAATGGGCGGGACGGTGCTTTTCCATCCCCACGCTGAAGTCGTGCATGAAGGTCATACCTCACGGGTGGAACCGGTCTTCGTCGAACGCAACAAAGGCAATGGCCTTATCTACTATTTCAACAAGCGGGCTAAGGGCAAAGGCTTCTGGCGCATGGCCTATGTCAGTTTGCTGGGCCCACTGATTCTAGCGGTTTCCGTTACGCGCGCCCTGTTCCGCGATCGGCTGCGTGACGACGAAGACGATATGCCGCTTTAGGCTTTTTTGCGCGGCGCGATTTAGGGTGCCGGTGGATTATCGTACAGGGTCAGCACCTGATCATGGCCGTTGTAGTTATGGCCCTTTATCCGGGTGACAGCGTGCGGTTTCAGGCCTTGTGCGTCAGCCTCGGTCCGGAAAGCTTTTTCAAACTGTGATTCGACGAACAGCGGCCGGCCTTCGCGCAGAGCCTGGACGGCACCCTTGACATCATCATTGAGCAGTTGTGTCTTGGTGCCCATGGCGAAAACGAAGCTCGGTTCGGAATAGCCGATGATCGCCACGGGGCCCGGCGTCCGCAGATCGCGACGCGGATCGAGATGCGCATTGACCAGCGCGGCTTCCAACTGCCGGGAAATCCACAAAGGCTTGAGTTGCGCCAGTTCACTGACGATGGCCAGATGGGTCAGGATGCCGGCGGCCAGCAGGAAGGCGAAGCCTGTGCGCTGGCGATTGGCCCACATCAACCAGCCACCGAAACCGCCAAGGACGAGGGCGGCCAGGATGACGACGATCATAAAGACCATGGCGGCGCCAGCGCCATAAAGCACAAAACCAGCAATGGCCAGGGCGCTGATCACCAGAGCACCGATTATGCCGGCTATGGCGTTGAGCGTTTTGGCCCACAGTTTCAATGGAACGTCCAACGAGACGGCGCATAGCCAAGCCAAAGCCGCGAAGGTCGGCAAGGTGTAATGCGGCAACTTGGTTGGCGACAGTTCGAAAATCAGGAAAGCCGGCAGGAACCAGGCGACGGCGAAGCGGATGGCGGCTTCATGGCGACGCGAAATAGCCGCCTGCAAAGCCCCGCCAAGAAACCAGGCTGCCGGGAACAGGGTGATCGGCAATAAAGCCAGGTGATAACCCGGCCACATGAAATGGCCCTCGGAGCCGCCGCTCAGTTTTGAGGCAAAGTCCTTGCCAACGGCACCAACCCAGAACTGGCCGTCGGTGGTGACGGTGATGGCCATGATCCACGGACCGCAGATCAGGGCGACGAGAATCAGGCCCCAGCCCCAACCCATGTTGCGCGCCCAGCGAATCTTGCGGTCGAGCGCCCACAGGGTGAGCAGGGTGGTCGCCAGGATCATGGGGCCGATAATGAACTTGATCATGATGCTGCCGGCCAGGCCCAGCCAGAAGAGCAGCTTAACCCAGTGCATTTTCGGACGCGGATCATCCTTGCCGAGATCCCGCGTGCGCAGGTAAATCTGCGCCAGCGCCGCCATCATCAGGGTGATGAAGCCGCACTGCACGGCGTCGGTCTTGGCGATGAAGGCCTCGGTCGACAGCATGAAGGTGATGGCGAAGATAATGCCGGCCTTGGTGCCGATACGGGTGCCGAAGGCATAGGAAGCGCCCCAGGCACAGGCGAAGGCCGCCAGCGCGGCGCCCAGAATCGAAGGCCAGCGGAAGGCCAGGACATCGCGTTTGGCCACATTGGAAGTCAGCTTGACGGCGGCCACCTGAAGCCAGTGGATGCCGACCGGCTTCTTGTAGCGCGGCACCTCCTGGACATTGATATTGATATAGTCGTGGGTCTCAATCATCTGCGCCGACGCCTGGATGAACCGCGACTCGTCGCGGTCGAGCGGCGGCATCATCATGGCGCAGGGCAGGGCGACCACTATGGCCAGAAGGGCCGCCAATAAGGGCCCCCGGCGTCCTTTGGAGACCAGTTGTGCGAAGTGTCCCTGCACAAACTGGATCAGATTTTGTGTGGTCGCGGACATCGAACCCATTGCGGCCCCTATTTACGCTGAAAAGCAAACGGTCTATGAGGCATAAAACCCGATGGGTTTCAATCCCTTGTCCCCATCATTGGCCCACAGCTTCGCGAGTCAGTTAATCATGCCCTTAATCGTCTCCGCCGTGGTGCCCGTCTATAATGAAGAAGGCGCGGCCGTACAAGTCGCCAGGGAAATCGAGGCGGCCTTTTCAGCTGCCTTTGGCACTGACGGTTTCGAGATCGTCTTTATCGATGATTACAGTAAGGATGAGACCCATGCGCGTCTCGTGGCGGCGCAGGCCGTTATCCCCAGCTTGCGCGTGCTGCGGCATGAAAACAATGTCGGCAAGAGCGGGGCCATGCGCACCGGTGTATTTGCGGCCAAAGCGCCTCTGATTGTTACGCTCGATGGCGATGGCCAGAACCCGGCGATCGATGCCGCCCGCATGTCGCAGATCCTGCATGACGCGCCGGAAACGGTTGGCATGGTGGCCGGTCAGCGCCGCAACCGTCAGGATACGGCTTCGAAGAAATGGGCCTCGCGCTGGGCCAACAGCATCCGCAAAACCATGCTTAACGACAAGGCCGACGATACTGGCTGTGGCCTGAAAGCCCTGCGCCGTGAGGTTTTCCTGCGCCTGCCCTATTTCGACCAGATGCACCGCTACCTGCCGTCACTGGTGACGCGGGAAGGCTTTGAAATTTTATTTGAACCCGTTGATGATCGCTTACGTACCACAGGTCAGTCCAAATATACCAATATCGGACGTTTAGCTGTAGCGCTTTCCGACCTGCCCGGTGTAATGTGGTTAAACAGTCGTTTACGCCAGCCCGGCAAGGTAACCGAAAGCGGGCGATAGACGGCGGGCTCAGGAGCGGGTTGCATGGCTATCGATCGTGATCTTATCGCTAAGGAAGCGGCCATCGGCATGTATGACCGCCAGCCCGCTGATAATCAACAAAGGGGGTTCAGCTTGATTACCGCGTTTCCGCTACTCGTCATCCCGTTCCTCGTTTACAACATCCTGGCGCTGTTTTCGCTCGGTGGCAGCGACGGCGCGGCCTATAACGCCGTCATGCAGGTGCTGTTCAACCTGCCCATGCCGTCGGCCGGCACCCACTGGTCGGTCAATGTCGGCGATGTCATCCTGTTCGGCGCGCTGATCTGCCTGTTTTTCGAACTGCTCAAATCGACCAAGTCCGACAAGGTGGCGATCGTCAATCACTCCCTGTCGATGGTGCTGTTCATCGTTTGCCTGGTCGAATTCCTGCTGTTCAAGCCTTTCGCCACTTCGGCCTTTTTCCTGCTGACCTTTATGACGCTCATGGATGTTTTGGCAGGCTTTATCGTCACGGCCGTATCGGCGCGCAAAGACATCGACTTCGGGCACTGAGTACGTCAATCTGAAAAACAAGCCCGCCGGACATACCGGCGGGCTTGTTTTTCAGCATTTCGATTGTGCGCAGAGTGGGGCTATCCAAACACCGCGAAAATGAGCGTCACCGCAAAGATATCGAAGGCGCGGGTGGCAACGCGCGTCCATGCCGGACGTTTTTTTTGAGGTTTGGAAAAGGACAGCACACGAAGCTCCGCATCGAAGGAGTTTCAGGTGTTGCAATAAGCGTGCCGCAAATTTATCGTTAAATTTCAGTCTTGGTGACTCGGCCGGGCGCCGGACGGCGGTCGTTTGGACCAGAATATTCCGACTTGAGATAGGTCGATTTTGCCCGATCCAGCGTTTCGGGGCCGCCACGAAGACCGCGTTTTTCACCACCGCTCAAAAGCTGTGCGGCATAGGTGGTGTCATCGGCTTCGGCGGCACCTTTTCGTTTATGGCGCGGGATCGCGTTCGGTTCATGGTCAATGACCGGGCCGGCCGGGACGGGCAGATTCTTGTTGGGAGAGTTTTCGCTCATGCCGGAAGCTTACCGCATTTGCGTTAAACAAACAGAAAAGCGGGCGCTTCTTCATAAGAAACCGCCCGCTTTTTTGGCATCAGCCCTTTTGGGCCAATTGATCGATCTGGGCCTTCATGGCTTCCATCTGTTGCCGCAGCTCGCGGACCTGATCGGTTTCCGGCTTGGGAGACGTGCTGTTTTCAGTCGCCGGTTCCGGGGTAATGCCGCCTGTCTGGCCGGCGGTATTGGCAAATGAGAAAGGGGAGAACATGCGCATGGCGCGATCAAACATGGCAAGGTTTTGCGATACCTGTTCGTCAAAGAAACCGATGCCAGGTGCGGCGCCAAAGGCCTGCGAAAATTGCGAGCGGAAGCGTTCCTGCTGCTTGGCGAAGCCGTCGAGCGACATTTCCAGATAGGTCGGCAGCAGGTTTTGCATGCTGTCACCGTAGAACCCGATAAGCTGGCGCAGGAACTGGATCGGCAGCAGGTTCTGGCCGCGGCTTTCTTCCTCGAAGATGATCTGGGCCAGCACACCGCGGGTGATGTCATCGCCGGACTTGGCATCGAAAACCACAAAATCGACGCCCTGGCGAACCATATCGCTGAGATTATCGAGCGTGACGTAGGAACTGGTGGCCGTATTATACAAGCGCCGGTTGGCGTATTTCTTGATGATGACGCGATCGCCTTCACCGCGTTTTGCCCGTGTTTTTGTTTCGGCCATCTGAGCAGTCTCTCCTGTACTCTTCCTGAAGATTGTTGCGCCCGATTGATCGGGTCTGCGTTTTATTTCGCACTTACAACATAAGCTCTTTTTTGCCTGTGCGTAAAGAGGGCGCGCGCAAATGACGCAAACCCCTTGTTTATAACGATTTCATTATTGTGTCCTGCGCAATTTACTTACAAGTCATATTGCGAGTGATGTTGCGCACAAAAAGTTGAATGGCGGGGGCTTCGGGGCCTGATTTTAAGGCGTGACGCTGGCTTCACGATAGGGCACCAATGCAGTCATAAATTGAAACCAGTGTTCAGGCACAAGGATAACGGCGTAACTTGATTTCGCCTGTCAGGTGTCTTAAGTCCCGGTTACGCAAGTCTTTTTTGTTGTATATAGTCTACGAAGGAAGTCCGGCATGTCCGTCAATGAAGTCGTTATCGTCTCCGCCGCCCGCACGCCGGTCGGTTCCTTCCTCGGCAGCCTCGGTGCTGTGCCGGCGCATGATCTGGGCGCCCATGCCATCAAGGCCGCGGTCGAACGGGCGGGGCTGCAAGCCTCGGATGTCAACGAAGTCATTCTTGGGCAGGTACTTCAGGCGGCGCAAGGTCAGGGGCCGGCGCGCCAGGCTTCGGTGAAGGCCGGCATTCCCTATGACGCACCAGCATGGTCGATCAATCAGATCTGCGGCTCCGGTCTGCGCGCGGTTGCGCTGGGGGCGGCTCAGGTCGCTTTAGGAGACAGCGCCATCGTCGTTGCCGGCGGCCAGGAAAGCATGTCCATGGCGACCCACGCCGCCTATATCCGCGCCGGCCAGAAGATGGGCGACCTGTCGCTGGTCGACACCATGATAAAGGACGGCCTGTGGGACGCCTTCAACAACTATCACATGGGCCAGACGGCCGAGAACATCGCCACCAAGTTCGGCATTTCGCGCCAGGAACAGGACGAGTTCGCTGTATCATCCCAAAACAAGGCCGAGGCCGCTCAGAAGGCCGGCAAGTTCGACGCTGAAATCGCGCCTTACATCATCAAGGGCCGCAAGGGCGACACGGTTGTCGACAAGGATGAATTCATCCGCCACGGCGTCACGATCGACAGCATATCCGGCCTGCGCCCCGCCTTCAACAAGGAAGGCACCGTTACCGCCGCAAATGCGTCCGGCCTCAATGATGGTGCGGCCGCGGTGGTGCTGATGTCGCGCGCCGAAGCCGACAAGCGCGGCCTCAAGCCGCTGGCGCGTATTGTTTCCTCCGGCATTTCCGGTGTCGATCCGGCGATTATGGGCACCGGCCCAATCCAGGCGGTTCAGAAGGCGCTAAAAAAGGCCAACTGGGCGATCGGTGATCTCGACCTGATCGAAGCCAATGAAGCCTTTGCCGCGCAGGCGATTTCGGTAAACCGTGAACTCGGCTGGGATTTGAGCAAGGTAAACGTCAATGGCGGCGCTATCGCCATCGGTCATCCGATTGGTGCCTCCGGCGCCCGTATCCTGACCACCCTGCTGTTCGAAATGCAGCGTTCCGGTGCGAAAAAGGCCGTGGCGACGTTGTGCATCGGCGGTGGTATGGGCGTCGCCCTGGCCGTTGAAGCGATCTAAAAAAATTTTACAGAGAGGGATTTCAATATGGGTAGAGTTGCACTGGTCACCGGTGGTACGCGTGGTATTGGCAAGGCCATTGTCAAGCGGCTGAAAGATGCCGGCCTGACCGTCGCCGCCGGTTATGCCGGTAATGAAGAAGCCGCCAGAAAGATGGCGGAAGAATATGGCGTCACCATAGTCAAGGGCAGCGTCGACAATTTTGATGATTGCGCCCGCGCTGTGAAAGAGGTCGAAGCCAAGCTCGGTCCGATCGAGGTGCTGGTCAATAATGCCGGCATTACGCGCGATGGTTTCTTCCACAAGATGTCGAAGGAACAGTGGCAGGACGTCATCCACACCAATATGGACAGCGTTTTCAACATGACGCGCCAGGTGATCGAGGGCATGCGCGAGCGTAATTACGGTCGCATCATCAATATTTCCTCGATCAATGGCCAGAAGGGTCAGGCCGGCCAGACGAACTATTCCGCCGCCAAGGCCGGTATGATCGGCTTCACAAAAGCATTAGCAATGGAATCGGCCAACAAGGGGATCACGGTCAACTGCGTGGCCCCCGGTTACACAAGTACGGAAATGGTCTCGGCCATCGCTCCGGCCGTGCTCGACAAGATCGTGGCCGGTATTCCGGTCGGTCGTCTGGGGACACCGGAAGAAGTTGCCGAAATCTGCGCCTTCCTTGCCTCGGATATGGCGTCATTCATCACGGGGGCGACCATTGCCGTCAATGGCGGCCAACACATGCTTTGATCGGATCTAAGCTCGGCCCAATGGCCTGCAAATCGTCATCTTTTGAGCGCACCAAAGCTCACGTACCAAAGTACGCTGCGCTACGGGTCTCAAAATCCAACGATTTTCGTCACATCGGACCGGCTTATCTCTCGATCAAAGTGCTTTTGACCCAAGTTCAGAAGGCGCGGGTGGTGGTATCCGCGCCTTTTTTGCGCCCGTATTGCGGCGCTCGAAAGTTGTGTGGCGTCTTAAATCTGCCCAAGTCCGCCCGTAGATATCTGGGCAATGAAGAAGACGTTGGCACATCCTTTGGCACATTTTTTGGTACGCCTTCTGGCCGCACTGATACTTGTGTTCTGCGTTGCCGAATCTGGCGCGGCGCTGGCCGATGGGCCACGCTCGCTGAAAGAAGCCATGTTCGGCAAGAAGAGCGATGACAGTCGTGTCCCGTCTCGTCCGCCGGTGGCGCATTTCAAATCCGAAGACGGCCAGAGCTTCATTCTCGATGAATCGAGCAATCGCACCCTGATGCGCTTCGATGGTGATGATGAAGTGTGGCTGCTGACCCCGACGCAGGGACCGAAGGGTGATGTTATCTACAAGAACGACACCGGCGAGGCGGTTCTAAAATCGACACGCTGGGGCGGAATGATCCTGTTCAGCGATGACCGGCCGATGGGAGATCCTGTCGCCGTCACCGGCAAGGCGGAGGCCTTCACGCCGGGGCGTATGTCGCCAAGTTTGCTTTTCCAGTCACTGGTTCATGCCAGCCGCCGCGTCAGTCTGGCGATCGGCCGCAATATCGGTTTTGATGCCCCCGATGTGACACCCGGCGCGGATTTTCTCTATGCCGATGCCGCCGGCGTCACTGCCGAAGCCCTGGTGCAGGTTTCGCAACAGGCGCGTGGCAAGCAGACCATGACGCAGGTGCGTTCGGTGCAGTTCATCGAAGGGCGACCGCCCAGCGCCAGCCTTCAGAACGGTATTCTGGTGCTCAAACTCGATGTGTCGCGCGGCGACTGGAGCGGCCGGCCGTCTTCACGCCGCATTTTCAACGTTATCCTGACCTCGGCGCCGGTCGGCAGTACAGCCAGACGCTAAAACTGATCCTTGGCCCTGCGCAGTTCGCCGAATTTGGCCGCCTGAGCTGCGAAATCGTTCTCTCGTAACGGATAGACCAGAAACGGATTGGTCGCCTTTTCTTCCGCCACAGTCGAGGGCACGGTCGGCTGACCTTGTTCGCGTTTGGCCCGGATTTGCACAGCGCGCGCCGCCAGTGCGGCATCGGTGCCAAGGCTTTCAGCGAATTTCAGATTGGACAGCGTATATTCATGGGCGGTGTAGAGGATAGTGTCGTCGGGCAGCTCTGCAATGCGTTTGAGTGCACTCCACATCTGCTCTGGTGTACCCTCGAACAGCCGACCGCAGCCCAGCGGAAAAATCGTATCGGCCACGAAGGCCTGTCCACCAGCCTGATCGACGTAACCGATATGTCCGAGCGTATGGCCACCGAGATCGATCACATCCAGACGTGTTTCCCCCAGCATGAACACATCGCCGGGTTTCAGCACATGATCGAGCGGCGCGATCCGCGTCACTTCCTGCGGTCCGTAAATCTCTGCGTCATATCGCTTTTTCAGAAGCTTATTGCCGCCGGCATGATCCGGGTGCCAATGGGTATTGAGAATATAATCCAGATGCTCAATCCCAAGCGCTGCCAGCCGCTCGCTGATGGCGCGCGGCTCCGGCGCGTCAATAATGGCGACCTTGCCGCTCGCTTCATCGCAGAGGATAAATCCGTAATTGTCCTGTAGCGCCGGGAAGATATCGACCTTTAGGGGCATCTTAGGATTTCACTCTGATATTTTGATCTGATCTGGCCTATATAGGGGCTGTCATCACCAAGGGAAACCCGCTTGCGCCGTCCGGTCGAAGATCTCAACCGCTTTTATCAGTCGCCTGAAGGCGCTGTGGCGAAGCGCCTGATCGGCCGTAAGCTGGGTGAAGCGTGGCCAGATGTGCGTGGACTGGATGTGCTCGGCATCGGCTACTGCACACCTTATCTCGATACATTCAACGAAGCGCGTCGCGTGCTTTCGGCCATGCCGGCGGGGCAGGGCGCGGAAATATGGCCGGCCGATATGCGGGTGCGCACGGTTCTGGTGGAGGAGGAGGCCCTGCCGTTCCCGACCGCTCTTTTCGACCGTATCCTGATGGTCCATGCGCTTGAAGAATCACCGGTGCCGCAAGGGCTTCTGCTGGAGGCGTCGCGTTTGCTGGCGCCTAATGGCAAACTGATCCTGGGTGTGGCGGCGCGTGGCGGCTTCTGGGCCCACGCTGAAAAGACGCCCTTCGGTTATGGCCAGCCCTATAGCCGGATGCAGCTTGAAGCCGCGCTGCGCGATGCCGAACTGGAACCGCTGGCCTGGTCTTACGCGCTCTATACGCCGCCGATGACCGCGTTGTTGCGCTGGTCGGGCGCGCTGGAAAATATCCTGCCGCGCGTCTGGCCGATCACCGGTGGCCTGATCCTGATGGAGGCCGGACGGCGGCCGTTCATCGCCCATACGGCGCGGCCGCAGAAGTCGATATTGCAGGAACTGCGCGGGGTGCTGACCCCGCCGCAGCCGGTCCCGACCTCACGTGATCATGCGCCGGTCACGCGTGAGTTGGCTTGACCACAGGTTAGATTTCGGGGCATAGCAGGTGGCATTATGACTGGTCGCAATTTCTCTCCGAAAAGTGGCGGCCACTTTGTCGGAAATTGCTTGTGAAACAGCTTATCATCATGCGCCACGGCAAGGCGGAAAAAGACGCCGAATCCGGTGAGGATTTCGATCGTGTGCTCGCTGATCGTGGCCATCAGGAAGCTCGTACGGTTGCCGAAGCGCTCAAGGCTTATGGTGTGAAGCCCGACTTCGCGCTGGTATCGAGCGCCGCCCGCACACAAGGCACTTTCGAAGCCGTGAAGACCGTTTTGGGCGACATTCCGGCGCTGGTATCCGAAGACTTCTACAATGCTGGTTCGGAGGCTTTACGCCGTGCCATCGAAGCGCATGAAAATGATGGACAGTGCCTGCTGGTCGTGGGCCATAATCCCGGTGTGCAGTATCTGGTCGCCGAATACCTGTTTGAAGGCGCGGCGGGCGGCGAAATCACCGACAAGGTGCGCGGCAATTATCCGACGGCGACCGCAACGGTTTTCGAAGTCGATGCCGCTGGCCGCCCGATCTATGACGGATTGTACCTGGCGAAATGATCTACAGTCTCGCCACACGCGCCCTGCACATTTTGCCGCCTGAAGATGCGCACACCCTGACCATACTGCTGCTCAAGGCCGGACTGGGTCCGGTCTCGCGCCTGAATACGCCGCAACTGGCCGTCGATATGCCTTTTGACGGCGGCGTTCTGCGCTTCCCCAACTGCATCGGTCTCGCGGCCGGCTTCGACAAGAATGCCGATGTCCCGCTGGCCATGGTGCGCGCCGGGTTCGGTTTTGCCGAATGCGGCACGGTTACGCCGCTGCCGCAAGGCGGAAACCCCAGGCCGCGCCTGTTCCGTCTCACCGAAGATCAGGCGGTGATCAACCGCATGGGCTTCAACAACAAGGGGCTGGACGTCTTTTCGCGCCATCTGGAGCATATCAACGCACGTATTAAAGGGTCTTTGGGCAAGGACGCGGTGATCGGTCTGAATATTGGCGCCAACAAGGAGGCCACCGATCGCATGGCGGACTATGTCACCGGGCTGAAGCGCCTGTGGGGCCTGATAAGCGTCGGGGGCAGCTATTTCACCGTCAATATCTCTTCTCCCAATACGCCGGGCCTGCGCGCGCTTCAGGGCAAGTCATATCTCGATGATCTTCTGGGCCAGATTGCCGAAACCCGTGCAGCGCTGATGAAGGTGTCTGGCAGCAATTGTCCGATCTTCCTCAAGATCGCGCCGGACCTGACCGAAGCGGAAATCGTTGATACGGTCACTTCGACGCTCGATCACAAGCTTGACGGCTTGATCGTTTCCAATACCACCCTGTCGCGCGATGGGCTGATCTCGAAGCAGGCTGATGAATCTGGCGGTATGTCTGGTGCGCCGCTGTTTGACCTGTCGACGCGGGCGCTGAAAACGGCCCATGCGGCTTCCAAAGGCAAGCTCACCCTGATCGGGGCCGGCGGCGTGTCGTCCGGCGCTCAGGCCTATGCCAAGATCCGGGCCGGCGCTTCGCTGGTGCAGCTCTATTCGGCGCTGGTCTACAAGGGACCGCGGCTGGCCGATACCATTCGTCGGGATCTGGTTTCGCGCCTCAAGGCCGATGGTTTCCGCTCGGTGACCGAAGCGGTTGGGACGGACAGCTAGTCTTCGATCTCGTTTGCGGTCAATCGCGCCAAGGCGCAGACGAACAGCGCCCAGATCAGCGAATTCTGCGACAGGATAAAGCTCTCTGACAGGATCAGGAAGCTGAACAGCATCAGGATCAGCACCGAGAAAAAGCCGTCCCTGACGCGCGCAAAGCGAAACAGGCCGCAGAAGAAACCTACCGCCAGCACCGCGCCGAACAGGATAACGCCGACCCAGCCGAGTTGGATCAGCAGGTCCAGCCAGCCATTGTGCGCCGAGGGCACATCCCAGTGGGTTTCAGCACGAACGACCGAGGCGGGCACCGAGGTCGGCGTCCAGAAAGCCTTGTAGCCATAGCCGAGCCACGGATGTTTGTCGGACAGGCGCATCAGCGACGCCCAGATTTCGGTGCGGCCGGTCAGGGTGGGGTCCTTGCCGAGCATCTTGAAGATCAGGTCCGGCGCGATATAGAACAGGGCGCCACCGACCAGGGCCGCCGTTGCCGCCAGCCAGACGAAGATGACGCTGCGCACACCGCCGCGTTGCAGGGCCATCAGCACGGGGATGGCGACAGCACTGGCCATACAGGCGAGCAGTGAAGTTTTGGAGCGGGATAGCACTACCAGCACGAAGATGGCAATCGCCAGCCCGATCCACATCTTGCGGCGTTCAGGCGAGATATAGGCCGAGGCGCAGGCGGCGATGAAACCCAGCACCATCATGGCCGCCATCTGGTTCTTTTCGTACCACAGGCCTTTCCAGGCCCCGGCATTGATATCGTCATGGATGCCGAGATGCGGCACGCAGATGCAGACGAAATAGCTGCCGAAGGCCAGGATTGCGAAACTCAGGGCGATGATCTGTACCAGCTCCGCGCCCTTATACCGTCCGGCGAGGTAAAGCCCGAAGAGGGTGGTGACGGCGACAGCGATGGTGCGCCGCATGGTGATGTCGGGCGCTATCGACCAGTAGCTGGAGGCGAAACACAGCCCGACCAGAATGCCGGTCATGAACAACGCCGGCAGGATACGCATCAGATGGGTGATGCGGAAACCGATCAGGAGGAGTGTCACGGCATAGACTGGCAGCCACATCACCCGCAGGATGGCGGAATCACTTTCCGCTGCGGCCAGATCAAGCGTTTGCGGGGCGAATACCGGGCCGATCAAAGCATTGGAGAACATCAGGATGCAGAAGATGGTCAGTGCCATTTCCGCATACAGAAGCCATTTTTTCAGGCCGGCAGCCTCATCTGCGCGCAAATCGCGGCGAGTGCCGGTCAGACTGGAAGACGAAGCGGACATGAAACCTTGTGGCGATCAGGAACCCTGATTGCCACTTTTAGCTGACAAGTCTCAACATATGGTCAAGGTGCTTAGAACGGCGAAAATTTTTCCATCAGGGCCTGGGTAGCGGGCGGTTTCTGCATGTTGGTGATGTCGCCACGGCCACCATAGGAAATGCGCGCCTCGGCCAGTTGCGTGTGCTTGATGGCGTTGGTCGAGGAAATATCCTCCGGGCGGGCAATGCCGGAAACGGTCAGGACGCGGACCTCGCGGTTGGTGCGGACCTCCTGGGTGCCCTGGATGATCAGATTGCCGTTGGGCAGTACGCCGGTGACGATGGCGGCGACAGTGACGGAAATTTTTTCCGCCCGCTTGACCGATCCGGCGCCGGTCGAATCCGAGCCGCTGGAATTACCTAGGGCCTTGGCGGGATCGTAGGCGCCAGGCAGAATCTTGCCGAGCGAGGATTCCAGACCGAAGACCGAAGGAGTCGCGGCATTGAAGGTGTTGGTGCGCGAGCGGTCGGTGGCGTTGCTGGTCTGGGCACTGTCGTTGATATCGACCGAAACGGTCAGGATATCGCCGACGGCACGGGCACGCTGGTCGTTGAAGAAGGTGCGGGCGCCGACGCGCCACAGCGAATTGCTGGAGGCCGGGGTGTTATTGGCCTGCGGGTAGACGATGGCTTGCTGTTGCGGTACCAGCGCCGCCGGATAGGCCATCGGCGTCAGGTTGGGACCATTGACGGCTTCGCGGACGGAACCGCAGCCGCCCAAAACGACAAGACCGGCGAGCAGGGCGGGGGCGGCAAGGCGGAGTCTGGACATGAGAACCTTCAAAACTTAGCGCGAAGACAGATAGGTTTGGTTACGAAGCTGGGCGGCGGCCTGGCCAGAGACGGCGCTGCCGGGGCCGGTGACGACGGCATCGATCATTTTTTTTGAAGACGGGTTCTGCACCTGGATGACGTCGCCGACAGCACCATCCTTTTGCGCCGGGCCGGACAGGGTGAGGCTGAGGCCATTTTGCGTCCAGGTCACCGCGACCATTTCAGAACGCTTCACGGCGGCTGGCCCACTGACCGAAGGCTGTCCCCAGTTCGCCGGACTTTGCGGACCGGTAATAGTGGCCAGTTGCTGCACATTGCCGGAGCCGTTTTCCGGCCCGGCGGCGACGATGATGCGGCGCAGGCCGCGGGCATTATCCCAGTAGACGCCGTTGCGGGCAGCGATCGACTGGACTATGGCGGCATCGAGAATAGCGGTGGCGCCCTGACGATAGCCCAGCAAGACGTTCGAGGCCTGACCGGCATTGTCGAACACGTCGCCGAGCGTGATGCGGCCATCGCCATCGGTGACGCTGCTTTTCAGGATCAAGGGTGTGGGCGAGGTCTGGGCGTGAACCGTGACGGGCGCGAGCAGCAGGAGGGCGGAAAGAACTCCAAACGCTTTGACGTTTGGCAAGGACGACTGTCCGCCCGAACCTTTGCGAGGAGCCCATTCTTTTTTTGAAACATGGCGGCGCTTGAGCTCTAAAAAAACCTTCATCTAATTAGCCTCTGGCCAGCTGGCTTGTGGTCTGGAGCATTTCGTCCGCCGTGGTGATGACCTTGGAGTTCATTTCGTAAGCGCGCTGAGCCACGATCAGGGCGGTGATTTCCGATACTGCATCGACGTTCGAGGCTTCGGTATAGCCTTGCAGCAGGGTGCCGAAACCGGTATCGCCCGGCGTCGAGACATTCGGTGCGCCGGAAGCGCCACTTTCCAGGAAGAGGTTGTCGCCCTGTGCTTCGAGGCCGGCCTTGTTGGCGAAGGTGGCAAGTTGCAGCTGGCCGACAACGGTCGGCGTCGTGTTGCCGGAGCCCTTGGTCGTGACCTGGACTTCGCCGGACTTGGAGATCGAGACCCCCGTCACGCCTTGTGGGATGGTGACACTGGGCTGGACCAGATAGCCATCGGTCGTCACCAGGCGGCCCTGGTCGTCGGTCGAGAAATTGCCGGCGCGGGTATAGGCGGTTTCGCCGGAAGGCAGTTCGACCTGGAAGTAGCCTTCGCCCTGAATTTCAAGGTCGTAGTCGTTGCCGGTCTGGGTTGAACTGCCCTGTTCCATGATGCGGTAGACACTGCCGGTCTTCACACCGGAACCGACCTGGATGCCAGTGGGCACGACAGTGCCGGAATCGGATGACTGGGCGCCCATGCGCTCGACGTTCTGGTAGAGCAGGTCCTGGAACTCAGCCCGCTGTTTCTTGAAGCCGATCGTGTTCATGTTGGCGATGTTGTTGGAGATGACTTCAACATTCAACTGCTGGGCGGCCATGCCCGTCGTGGCGGTTCTCAAGGCTTTCATGATCTATGTTCCTTATGCCACTCTGCCGAGCCGCTCGACGGCGCTGCGGTTGAGCTGGCTGTTCTGGTCGACGATGTTGGCGAGACTTGAATAGGCACGGTTGATGCGCACCAGGTTGGTGATCTCGGTCATCGGATTGACATTGGAGGCTTCGAGGAAGCCCTGGCGGACCTGCGCATCGACAGCCGTGATCGGCGTGGCGTTGCTGGTCAGGGAGAAGGTGCCGTCGCCGTTCTTGGACAGATCGCCCATATTGGCGACGCGCACGACATTGAGCTTGCCGACACGCTCGGACTGACCCTGATAGCTCTGAGTGATGATGCCGTCGGCGGAAATGCTGGGCTCGCCCTTCTTGGGATCGAGCGTGATGGGACCGCCGTCGCCCTGAACCTCATAGCCCTGGGCGGTGATGAGCGTGCCTTCGCCGTTCAGGGTGAAGGCGCCGTCACGGGTATAGGCGGTCTGGCCGTTCTTGCCTGCGACGGTGAAGAAGGTGCCTTCGCCGTTCAGCGCCACGTCGAGCGGTGCACCGGTCTGGTTCATCGTGCCCTGGGTGAAGTTGCGGCCGACGCCGTTATCATAGGCAAAATTGGCCGGGGTGCGGATCGGCGCATTGACGGCGGGGGCGCCGGGTTCGGCATTGACCAGCAATTCCTCGAACTTGTAGCCCGTGGTGTTCATGTTGGCGAGATTGTTGGCGCTGATATCCAGCTCTCTTTGCAAGGTGATCTGGCGCGACAGGGCGACGTAGTTGGCATTATCCATGTCAGCGGCTCCCAATTAAAGGTTCAGGTTCAAGGTGTTACAGGAAACGTCGCTAATCCCTCAGATGCGCCGTTAACCATGTTTTTCAATGATGCAAGCCCCGTGCCACGGATGGTTAATTTCGGCAAAGCCTTGTTTTAAAAGGAAGTTGACGATTTGCCGCGAATCTCAGCACATGGGCAGGCGGCAAAAAATGCCGCATGGGGTGCGGGTAACAAGCAATCGTTAACCATGTTTGGCGATAGTGACGTTAACGTCTTGCGGCATCGGGCCCAAAGGTGCCGTGAAAACGGCTTCGTCCTTTTGGGAAAGACCTGATGCCCAGTCATGGCGCTTAAGGTTTGTTTAAGAGTCGGACCTAAACTTGGGGTTTCCGGCGCTTTGTGTAGTTAGCGGGTGGGCAGTTTGGCCAAGAAAGAAAAAAAGCCTACGGACGCGGAAGCGCCACCAGTGGATGGTGAAGGCGAGGTCGCGCCCAAGAAAAAGTTCCCGATGCTGATCGTCATTATCGCCGCGGCCGTTTTGCTGCTGGGCGGTGGCGGGGCCGCGGCTTATTTCCTCTTCCTGGCGCCCAAACCGGCGGCGGCCGACGCCGCGAAAGCCGGCGAACACGGCAAGGCAGGCGAAAAGAAGGACGAGAAGAAAAAGGAAGAAAAAAAAGGCGGCCACGGAGAGAAGAAAGAGGGGGCGGACGCCAAAGTCGATCCGGCCACTCAGCCTGTGGCTTCGGAAGGGCCGAATGGCACGACCTATCTCTCGCTGCCGAACATGGTTGCCAATATTCAGTCGCCGGATGGTCGCGCCTCCTATCTCAAGCTCAAGCTGACCTTTGAATGTCCCGATGACGACACTGTCACGGCGCTGACCGAGAACATGCCGCGCATCAATGACGTGATGCAGGGCTTCCTGCGTGAACTGCGCCCCGAAGACCTGTCCGGTTCGCAGGGCAACTACCAGCTTCGTCTCGAAATCCTGCGCCGGGTCAACCTGGTTCTGGCGCCACACAAGATCAATGCCGTGCTTATTGAAGAAATGTTGATTACCTAATGTCCGACGAGGTCGATCAGGAAGCCATGATGGCGGCTTGGGAGGCGGAACTCGCCG
>FSVH01000229.1_pt1 | contig 19143 bp, 17 predicted proteins | sample 1637631 | NCBI WGS metagenome assembly FSVH01 (sample SAMEA3914814, study PRJEB12502) | metagenome | biome: forest; material: soil | place: USA | collected 2011-09-16 | depth 0.1 m | reverse complement strand
GGTCAGGGCCGGAAGGCAGCAGCCACAACGAATTCACCTTCGGGTCAGTCGTCTCACCTCGCTTCGCTCGGTTCGTTTCCGCTCAAGCGCCGCGAGGCTTACGCGCAAACGTGCGCGGCGGGCGGTCGCCCTTGCCAAGCCCGTGAGGCTTGGAAATTGTTCCTGACATCACCATCTTCCTCCCTGTGGGCGAATCGCGTTTTATCGAAGACGCCTGTGCAGAAAGACGTTATAAATCCCTCATGTCCGAACATCCCGACCTTGATGATCCTTTTGCCGCCGCGGAAATCGATCTTCCGGAGCGCGATGATAACACCGACGATATGTTCGGTGGCGCGCCCGTGCCGGCGCCCGTTGCCGTGGCCAAGCCGATTGAGAAATCCGAGGCCTACACGGTCCTCGCCCGCAAATACCGCCCGCGTACCTTCGAGGATCTGATCGGCCAGGAGGCCATGGTCCGCACCCTGACCAATGCCTTCACGGCCGGTCGGATCGCCCACGCCTTCATGTTGACCGGCGTGCGCGGCGTCGGCAAGACCACGACCGCCCGCCTGCTGGCGCGCGCGCTCAACTATGAGAGCGCCACCGTCCATCAGCCGAGCGTCGATCTGTCGGTCATGGGCATCCACTGTCAGGCGATCATCGAAGGCCGCCATATCGACGTACTCGAACTCGATGCCGCCTCGCGCACGGGCGTTGACGCCATGCGTGACCTGCTCGAATCCGTGCGCTATGCCCCGGTCGAGGCGCGCTATAAAGTCTACGTCATCGACGAAGTCCACATGCTTTCCACCGGCGCCTTCAATGCCCTGCTGAAGACGCTGGAAGAGCCGCCGCCCCACGCCAAATTCATCTTCGCCACGACCGAAATCCGCAAGGTGCCGGTCACCATCCTGTCGCGCTGCCAGCGTTTCGACCTGCGCCGCGTGGAGCCGGAAACCCTGACCCCGCATCTGGAAAAGATCTGTGGCCTCGAAGGCGTCAGGATCGATCCCGATGCTGTGGCCCTGATTGCCCGCGCGGCCGAAGGCTCTGTGCGCGATGGTCTGTCCCTGCTCGATCAGGCCCTGGTGCAGGGCGAGGCCGGGGAGGCGACCAGCGCCGAAGTGGTGCGCGATATGTTGGGCCTGGCCGATCGCGGCGCCACGCTCAGCCTGTTTGAAAACATCATTTCCGGCCAGATGAGCGAAGCCCTGCTGGCCTTCCGCACCCTCTATGGTTTCGGTGCCGATCCGTCACAGATCATGGGCGATATGCTGGAATACGCGCATGCGACTTCGGTGGCCAAGATTTTGGGCGCCGACGCCACGCGCCTGCCCAAGGCGCAGGCCATGCGCGTTACGGCGCTAGGCTCGCAGCTTTCGGCTGGTACTTTATCCCGACTGTGGACCCTGATGCTCAAGGCCTTCGAGGAGTTGCGCCGGGCGCCGGATGCCTGCGCCGCCTTCGAAATGGCGCTTGTGCGCTTGTGCTATGCCGCCGACCTGCCGGGGCCGGAATTGCTGATGAAGCGCCTGCAAAGCGGCGAACCTCTGATACCGAACGGGCCGGGTGGCCTGCCTACGCATAGTGGGGGAGGCGGTGCGACGGCCGTCCAGATGCGGCCCGTCCAGCAGGCTATTCCTAATCCGCAAACCTTCGAAGAGGTTTTGAAGCTGATCTCCGACAAGCGCGATATCGGCCTGCGTGTCGATGTCGAACGCTTTGTCCGGCTGGTGGCTTTCCGGCCGGGCGCCATCACATTCGAGCCCGCGCCCAATGCGCCGGGCGACTTGGTGCGTAAGCTCTCCCTGAAACTGCGTGAATGGACCGGCCAGCGCTGGCTGATCGCCACCGAAGGCACCGGCGGCGCGGAATCGATCATGGAGCGCGATAACCGTGAGCGCGACATTGCCAAGGCACGTTTGCAGGCCAATCCCTTTGTCTCCAAGGTTCTGGAGGCCTTCCCCGGTGCGGAAATTACGGCTGTGCGCGCCAAGCCGAAACCCGTGGTGAGCACCATCGAGCCGGTTGTGCCCGAAGATGAGCGCCCTGAAATCGATAAGGAAAACGACTGATGGATTTTGCCGCCATGATGAAGCAGGCGCAACTGGTGCAGCAAAAGCTGCATGAAGCGCAGGCCAGGATGAGCGAAAGCGTTGTGCACGGCTCGGCCGGCGCAGGGCTGGTCAAGATGGAACTGAAAGGTTCCGGCGACATGTCTGCCCTGACCATCGACGAAAGCCTGCTTACGGCCGGCGAGGGCGAGGTGCTGGCCGATCTGATCCGCGCCGCCCATGCCGATGCGCGTCGTCACCTCGACGACCTGAATTCACAGGTCATGGCCGAAGCCGCCAAGGACCTGGGCCCCGGCGGCGGCCTGCCGAATATGCCGAAATTCTTCTGATAGATGGATAAAGTGCCTACCCCTTCTTATACCTCCCCGACTTGTCGGGGAGGGGGACCGCGCCCGAAGGGCGTGGTGGTAGGGTTTCTGACTTTCTTTGAGCCCGCCTGATGTCCGGCGCCGGTCCCGAAATCGAACGCCTGATGGCGTTGCTCTCCAAGCTGCCTGGACTTGGGCCGCGCTCGGCCCGACGGGCGTCTCTGGCGCTTTTGAAGCGTAAGGATCAACTGTTGATTCCCTTGACACGCGCCATGCAGGAAGCCGCCGACAAGGTGGAGGCCTGCCGGATCTGCGGGCGGCTTTCGACGCAAAATCCCTGCCCGACCTGTTCTGATCCGGCGCGCGATCAAACCATGATCTGCGTGGTCGAAGAGGACAGCGCGCTGTGGGCCATGGAGCGCGTCGGCGCCTTTACAGGTACTTACCATGTGCTGGGTGGATTGCTGTCGGCCCTCGATGGTATTCGGCCGGAAGACCTGCGACTGGACAGCCTGATCCAGCGTGTGCGGGCGGGGCGGGTGCGCGAAATCATCATGGCTTTGCCGGCGACGGTCGAGGGACAGACTACTGCGCACTATATCGCTGATCGTCTGAAATCGTTCGACAATCAGGTGGAAATCACCTTCCTGGCACGCGGCGTCCCTGTCGGCGGTGATCTTGACTGGCTCGATGATAATACCATCGCGCATGCTTTTAAAAGCAGGCGTTAAGCTGCGGCAATTGCCGCTTTTCGCTCTCGGTTCTTCATCAGAAGATAGACAACGACGCAGCCGACCAGTTTGCTGAGGATCGACGCACCGATTGCGTAGATATTAAAAATGCCAGGAATAGCGGTCGCGGCCATCAGATAGAAGACAGTGGTATCGATCGGTGAACCGATGGCTGCCGAGATAAACACCCGTTTAGACAGCGGCAGCTTCAGGAAGGTGAACAATGCCCAGTCGACCGATTCACTGATGCCGAAAGCCACAGCACTGGCCATAGCAATCTCTGCCGGCGCCATCTGGAACGATATGGCCAGACCAATAATCAGCGGAATGAAGATCCAGTGACCAATTTCGCGCTGGGCGAAGTCACGCACCACCAGAACCAGTCCGGTGACGATGGCCAGCGGCGTCCATTCACCATGATCCGGCAAGGGGACGGTCGGCACGGCTGCAAAAGCCCAGTTGATGAAGGGAATGAGAAACAGGTAGAGATAGGTCCACGGCGCGCGGCCGGTAAAGGCCTTTCGTACGGCCGTTTTGGCGTCGATCATCTCTGCCCCTTCCATGTCATAAGCGAACTGTAACAGCGAAATAGAACTTGCCAAGTTCGTTTCCGGAAGTTAGGAACGTAACATGAACATGTCAACTGTGAGTTTGCTGATCGTTTTGGTCGTCGCTGCGGTCTTCGCTGGCGCGTGGTTTCTGTCACTAGCCGAGGCGAAACGCCTGCGTGCGCGTAATGAAGACCTGTCGGACCGGTTAACGGACATTACGGCCGAATTATCGGCCGCGAAGGAGCGGGCGCGCAATCTTGAAGATGCCAAGGCCGCCATGAGCGAACAGTTCCAGCTGGTTTCGCATCAGGCCATGCAGGCGTCATCGGATTCGTTGTTGAAACGCGCCGAGGAATCCTTTGTAGCGCGGGAGAAACTGGCGCTGGAACGGATGAATTCGAGCCTCAAGCCGGTGGCCGAACACCTGACGCGTTTCGAGGCTCAGGTTAAGGCGATGGAAGAGGCCCGTGTTGGCGAAACCGGCGGGCTGAAACAGCAGATTTCCGATCTGCTTCTGGCTTCCAATGCCACCCGTGAAGTGACGCAGAAACTGGCGGGCGCGCTCAGACGTGGCGCCGGTGTGCAGGGCAAGTGGGGCGAGGAAGTCCTGCGCAATGTGTTGCAGGCGGCAGGGCTTTCAGCGCGCTTCGATTTTGTCGAACAGCACAGTCTCGAAGGCGAGAGTGGGCGTCTGCGTCCCGATGTCGTGGTGCGTCTGCCCGGTGAAAAGTCGAACGGCATTTTCGTCATCGATTCCAAGGTCAATCTGACCGACTATCTGCAAGCCGCCGAAGCGGCGGATGAGGCAGCGCGCGAACTCCACATGCGCGCCCATGCGCAGGCCATGCGCAATCATGTGCGTGATCTCTCGGCCAAGGCTTATTGGGACCAGTTTCGCGATCAGGTCTCACCCGATTTCGTCGCCATGTTCATTCCCGGTGATGGCCTGCTGTCGGCGGCGCTGGAATATGCCCCCGACCTGATGACCGAAGCCATGGATCGCAAGGTGATCATCGTCACCCCGACCACCCTGTTTGCGCTGTGCAAGGCGGTAGCCTATGGCTGGCGCGTCGAGGACCAGATGAAAAACGCCACCCAGATCGCTGATCTGGGTCGTGAACTTTATAAGCGCTTGTCTGTCATGGGCGGGCATGTCGCCGATGTCGGCACGGCGCTGGGGCGCGCGGTCGATAAATATAATGCCTTCGTCGGCTCCCTCGATAGCCAGGTCCTGACCCAGGCGAAGAAGTTCGAAGAGCTTCAGGTCGAGCACCAGGGCAAGCCGGTGCCCGAATTGCCGCCGGTCGAAGGACAGCCGCGCGCTTCTAACAAGTTGAAACTATTGGAATCGACAGAGACCGAAGCCGCAAAACTTGATTTTTAAGCCATCCGCGATTACATCACGCTCATGGCTATACGTGAAATCATTACTGTTCCGAACCCGCTCCTCAAGCAGGTTTCCAAATCCGTCGAAAAGGTTGATGACGCCCTGCGCGCCCTAATGGACGATATGCTGGAAACCATGTACGAAGCGCCCGGCATTGGCCTGGCGGCCATCCAGATTGGTGAACCGATCCGGGTTATCGTCATGGATTTGCAGGAAAAGCCCGAAGACGCGCCTGAAGATGCCGAACCGGTCAAAAACCCGCGCTATTTCGTCAATCCGGAAATCATCTGGAAGTCGGAAGACACCCTGCCTTATGAAGAAGGCTGCCTGTCGATTCCGGAAATCTATGACGAAGTGCAGCGTCCGGCGCACGTCAAGATCCGCTATCTGAACTATCAGGGCGAACAGGTCGAGGAAGATGCCGAGGGCCTTTACGCCGTCTGTATCCAGCACGAGATGGATCATCTCGAAGGTGTTCTGTTTATCGATCACCTGTCCAAGCTGAAGCGCGATCGCGCTGTCACAAAAGTCAAGAAGCTCACCAGAGCGGCATAAGGCTTGCTCCCGCAATCAATTGAGATTAGACCTCGCCGCATTCTGATACGGCGAGGTTTTTCTTTATGCGTCTTGCTTTTATGGGCACGCCCGAATTTGCTGTAAAGGCGCTGGCCGAACTGGTGGCCAGCGGTCATGATATCGTGTGCGTCTACAGCCAGCCGCCGGCGCCGAAGGGCCGCGGGCAGGTGCTTAGTCCGTCGCCGGTCCACAACTTCGCGCAGAGCCTCGGCATTGAAGTCCGCACACCGAAATCAATGAAGACATTCGAAGCCATCGCCGAATTCCAGGCGCTTGATATCGATGCCTGTATCGTCGTCGCCTACGGACAAATATTGAAAAAGGACGTGCTCGATCACCCACCGCTCGGCTGCTTCAATCTGCATGCCTCCTTGCTGCCGCGTTGGCGGGGCGCCGCGCCGATCCAGCGCGCCATCATGGCCGGTGACAGCCATACCGGTGTCGAGGTCATGCGCATGAGCGAGGGGCTGGACGAGGGTGCAATCATCCTGACCGGCCGCGAGGAAATCACGGCCGAAGACACAGCGCAAACCCTGCATGACAAGCTGGCGACACTCGGCGCGTCGCTGTTGCCGGTGGCGCTGGCGGCCATCGAGCGTGGTGGTGCGGCGGGTCAGGAACAGGTCGGAGACCCAACCTATGCGAAGAAAATTACACCGGAAGAAGCGCGTATCGACTGGAAACGCCCGGCGCGCGAACTGGATTTTCACATTCGCGGCCTGTCGCCTTTCCCCGGCGCCTGGGCCATTTTGCAAACCCCGAAAGGCGAACAGCGCCTGAAGGTGCTGATGTCGCGCATCACTGACGAAGCTACCGGCGAAACACCCGGCATGCGCCTCTTGGGTGGCCTGAAGATCGCTACGGGTGACGGCATTATCGAACTGTTGCGTGTCCAGCGCGAGGGCAAGGCGGCGCAGGACGCAGCCGATTTCCTCAATGGCACTACGCTCGAACCCGGCGATATCCTGCTCTGATGCCGCGTTATAAGCTCCTCGTCGAATATGATGGCCGGCCTTTCAATGGCTTCCAGGCGCAGGACGGTCAGCCCAGCGTCCAGACGGCGCTGGAAGAGGCGATCTTCAAATTCAGCGGCCAGCAACTGCGCCTGACCGTCGCCGGCCGCACCGATACAGGCGTCCACGCCACCGGACAGGTGGTGACCTTCGATCTTGAGAAGACGTTTCCGGCCAAGGTCGTGCGCGACGCCATAAACGCCTGGCTGATGCCACGGCCAGTCTCGGTTCTGTCAGCAGAACTATGTGATGATGACTTCTCCGCGCGCTTTTCCGCTACCGGCCGGATGTATCTCTATCGCATCCTCAATCGTGAGGCCCCGCCAGCGATCGATCAGGGGCGCGTCTGGCACGTCAAAAAGCCGCTCGATGTCGCCGCCATGTCCGAAGCCGCGAAAGCGCTAATCGGTCATCATGACTTCACCACCTTCCGCTATATCGGCTGCCAGGCCAATTCACCGATGCGGACGCTCGATATTGCGCGGGTAAAGCGCTTTGGTGAAGAAATTCATTGCGTTTTCGCGGCGCGGTCCTTCCTGCATCGTCAGGTACGCTCGATGGTCGGCACCCTGATCGATATCGGCACCGGCCGCTATCCGGTCGGCTATATGGCCGAGGCGCTGGCGGCGGCGGATCGCGCGACCTGCGGTCAGGTGGCGCCGGCGCACGGTCTGTACCTGACGCAGGTGACTTATGAAGCGGAGCCGAATTTCGAGAAGTACGCCTCGATCAAGGCCGAGTAGGCATCGGTCAGGGCTTCGAGATCGGCCACCGAAACGCACTCGTTGATCTGGTGCATGGTCTGGCCGACCAGGCCGAATTCGACCACCGGGCAGAGGTCGCGGATAAAGCGTGCGTCGGACGTACCACCGGTCGTCGAGCGATCGGTTTTCAGCCCCAGCTTCGCCTGAATCACCTCAGCGATGAGATCTACGAATGGTCCGGCTTCGGTCAGGAAGGCTTCGCCGGAAATGGTAGTCTCCACCTTGATCGTTGCACCGCTTTTTGCGCTGAAATCGGTGGCCAGTTGCTCGAACCAGGCCTTCAGCTCGGCCCCTTTGTGAGCCGGATTGAAGCGGATATTGACGCGGGCGCGGGCATCCTGCGGAATGATATTCGAGGTCGTATTGCCGGTATCGATCGTAGTGATTTCCAGATTCGACGCCGGAAACTGGTCATAGCCGTTATCGAGCACGCGGCCTTTGAGGGCAGCCATAAGATCGACCAGAACCGGCAGGGGATTGAGCGCCCGCTGCGGATAGGCGACATGGCCTTGTTTGCCGGCCACGGTAAAGCTGGCGTTGATTGAGCCGCGTCGCCCGACTTTGATCATGTCGCCCAGTTGCGCCGAGGACGACGGCTCGCCGACGATGCAGTGATCGATGACCTCGCCTTTATCTTTCAGCCACTGCACCACGCGCACCGTGCCGTCGGTAGCCACGCCTTCCTCATCGCCGGTGATCAGGAAGGACAGCGAACCGGCTTGGTCATCGTGGCGCGAAACGGCTGCGATCCAGGCGGCGATCCCGCCCTTCATATCGACCGCGCCACGTCCGATCACGGCCCCGTCATGGATTTCGGCGCCGAAGGGATCGTAGCGCCACAGGTTATGGACGCCGACCGGAACCACATCGGTATGGCCCGCGAAACAGAGATTAGGCGAGGCGGTACCGCGCCGCGCATAGAGGTTTTCGATTTCGCCGAATTTCAGGCGTGTGCAGGCAAAGCCGAGGTCTTCGAGTACGCGCTGCACCGTATCCATGGCTCCGGCATCGGCCGGGGTCACCGAGGGCCGCGTAATCAGCGCTTGTGTTAATTGAACGACATCAAGGTTTTTTGCTGTATTCGACATGGCCAATGCTCTAAGACCCTTTCGACTCCGGGGGAAGACTCAAAATATGAGTCCGGATTGTATTCTTGATAAGGCCCTGCCGTGACCACGCCCGTCGAACCGCCTGCCCCAAAACCGAATATAGACCTGCCACCAATAAAGGAAGACAATCGTCATCCTCTGCAAATTCCCGATTTCCGCGCCTTCTGGATATCGCGTCTGGCCGGCGTGCTTGGCACCTCGGCCCAAAGCGCGGCCATCGCCTGGCAGGTTTATGAAATCGCCCGGCGTACTCAGGGCGTGGCGGAATCGGCGCTTTATGTCGGCTTGATCGGTCTGGCGCAGTTCATTACCCTGTTCGCCTTCACCCTGCCGGCGGGGATCGTGGCCGACCGTCATGACCGCAAGAAGATCGTCAGTCTGGTGTTGTTGGCACAATTGCTCCTGTCGCTCGGTTTTTTTGCCTACTCCTTTATCCCGCATCCGCCTTTCTGGGGGCTGTTCGCCCTGAGCGCTGTGCTGGGCGCGTGCCGGGCCTTCAGCGCGCCGGCCAGTTCGGCGATCGGTCCGATGCTGGTGCCGAAACACATCCTGCCCAAGGCGATCGCGGTCAATTCCATGGCTTTCCAGACCGGCCTGATCGTCGGCCCGGCGCTTGGCGGCGTTCTGGTCGGTTTTTCTCCGCGTTTCGCTTACGGCTTCTGCGCCGGGCTTTGCCTGATCGCCGCCGTGCTGATCCTGACCATCAAAACGCCGACCGCGCCGGATGCGCCATCGGGCTCGAAGATGACCATGTTGAAGGAAGGCATGGCATATATCTGGTCCAACAAGGTGATCCTTGGGGCGATTTCACTCGATCTGTTTGCGGTTCTGCTGGGCGGCGCCGTTGCCCTTATGCCGATCTACGTCAAGGATATCCTGCACGCCGGGCCTCAGATGTTCGGCATTCTGCGCGCCTCACCGGCCATCGGCGCCATCGTGACCTCGTTTATCCTGTCGTGGTCGCCGATCCGCCGCCATGCCGGCCCGTGGATGTTCGGCGGGGTGGCTCTCTTCGGGGTTGCGACCATCATTTTTGGCCTTTCGCAAATGATCTGGGTGTCGATTGCCGCCATGATCGTGCTGGGCGCGGCCGATATGATCAGCGTCTATGTTCGCGGTACGCTGGTGCAGATCGTTACCCCTAACCACATGCGCGGCCGGGTCGCGTCAGTCTCCTACCTGTTTATCGGTGCGTCGAATGAGCTGGGTGAATTTGAAACCGGCGTCATGGCCCGCCTGATGGGACCGGTCAATGCGGCGCTGTTTGGCGGTATCGGTTCGCTGATCGTCACCGGAACGTGGATCAAGCTGTTCCCGGCCTTGTACAAGGCCGATAAGCTCGAATAATTTTACCGCGTCCCGCGCGTGGTGGTGATGGCCGAACGCAGGGGGCGGCCACCATTACTGCGCAGCGGGCTCGGCTCGGTCTGGGCCAGCGCCTGAGGCTGAGCGGTATCGGTGTTCATATCGAAACGATAGCCGTTTGTGGTATCGACATTTGCCACTGCGCCGGTCGGGCTGGCCTCGGCCTGGGCGATCATAGTGTCGATCTCATGCTTGCGGGCGCGGAAAGCGACCAGATCCGTACCGGCCAGAGTATTGGACTGCGGTACCTTGGCGCCCTTCGGATCGATCGGATGATGGTTTTGCCAGACCTCGAAATGGAGGTGCGGACCGGTGGAGCGGCCGGTAGTGCCGACATAGCCGATGATCTGGCCCTGCGTCACATGCTGACCGGGATGAACGGCGATGGCTGACATGTGGCCGTAACCGGTTTCCCATTCCTTGTTATGAGCGATGCGGACCCAGCGGCCATAACCGCCCCACCACTTTGCGTCCATAACCACGCCATCGCCGGCAGCCTGGATCGGCGTGCCGGAAGGGGCGGCGAAATCGATGCCGGTGTGCATCTTCATGAAGCCAATGATCGGGTGGAAACGCATCCCGAAGCCGGATGAGGTACGGGCGCCGTAGATCGGTGTCGCTAGCAGGAAGCCCTTGATGCTCTTGCCGGTTTCATCATAATATTCAATGGAATTGGTGCCCTTCGGGGTGAAGGAATAGAAACGGTCAACGCCGCCCTTGGCCTCGATCTCGGCATAGAGCAGGTTACCGGCCTCGACCGTGCGGCCGCTCTCGGTGACCTTGCGATCGAACACCAGCTTGAAGGTATCGCCCGACTGGATATCGCGTTCGAAATCGAGCTTGTGGGCGAACAGCTTGACCACCTGGGCGGTCAGGGTCGGGGTCGCGCCCATGGTGGCGGCGGAGGTAAACAGCGAGCCACTGATGGTGCCGATGGCGACGCGGCGTTCGTCACGCACGGCTTCTTCCAGGGCGCGCAGGCGCATCTGCCCGTCGCGTGAGGTGGTCAGCGTCAGTTGCCTGGCGGGGCCGGTACGAACGGTCAGGCCGAGCAGTTGCGCCGGTCCGGTGCCTTCGGTCGGCTTGGCGTTGGCGGCTTCTAACGCCAGGCCGGCCTTGATATCGGTGATGTTGAACGATTTCGACAGCAGGCTGACAGCAGCCTTGGCCTCATCGGGCGCCACGCCCATACGGATAATCGCGCTGGCCAGGGTTTCGCCCGCGCGCAGGGATACCGGCACATCGACCGGTTGTTCGTAGCCGGGACGGGCAGCGGCTTCGGCGAAGGCCTGGGTTTCCAGCGCCATGGCGGCGGCGGGGTCCATGGCCTGAACAGTACCGTTCATCGGCTGGACGAATTTCCACAACAGGGTGCCGACCGTCAGCGCCGTCGCCAATGCGAAAATCATTGGCGTCAGTCTGACAGGTTGTCGGCGGGGATCGAGTTGGGCCATGGATACGCGAATTCGTCCTGTTAAGCGATGGGTGCCGACCCGATAGTCAGTGTCGACAAACTCAATTAGTAGCTTTGCTCAAAACCGCAAATCGGCGGCCAGGCGGCAGGCAAGACTCATAAGAAGGCGTACTGTGCCTTGAGTCTCAAAACAGTGGAAGGTTCTGCTTACGCCAAAAAAAGGCAAAAATGAGGCATTTTGACCTCGGCAACCAACCCCTGCTCGCGAGAGGAATTACCTTGTTATCCTTAAAATCCTGCTTAAAAGAGATTAACGGGACCTTAACGTGTTAACCTTTCGTGACAACGAATAGCGCCGTATGTGGATAACTGCTTCATAAATTTGTAAAAAATAGCACAAATAGATTTTTGGTCATAAAAGGCGCTGTCAATGAGGTATATGCCGGAATTTCGGCCAAAACAGACCTTAACCTGCAAAAGAAAAGCAACGATATCCACACTTTTTAAAAGGTATGGTTCATAATGCCGTCTCGAATCCAGCTGCGAACGCCGCGGAAGAATAAGATTGATTGATGAGCCAAATCTTCTCCCTGTCTGATGAAGCCTTGTGGTTTCCGGCGCATATGAGCGCGGGAGAGAGCTTCTCGCGTCCGACGGGGGTTGATGGCGCGCCGCCGCCGGATGAAAATATGGCGGAAGACGATGTCGGCCTGCCGGGGCGGCGGCCGTCCGGCAAGCGTGGCGGCGGTTCGTCGGGTGGCTTCAGGGCGGCGAGTTGGCTGTGGATCACGCTGTGCGGGGTGACGGCGCTCGGTATTGTCGGGGTCGCCGGTCGCAAGGTCATCGCGGAATCGGTGGCGGAAAGCTGGCTGAAAGGCCAGGGCGTTACCGCTCATGTCACCATCGACAAGCTGTCGCTCAGCCATGCCTCGGGCAATGTGCTGATTGGCGATATCAAAAAGCCGGAAATGTCGGTCGGACGCTTCGATGTCGATTATGCCCTGACACCTTTCGCCGGCAATGGCCTGCCGCTGGCGCGGATCAAGGCCTTGCATGTGGTGAAGCCGGTCGTCGCCATTTCGATCAAGGACGGCAAGCTGAAATTTGGCTCGCTCGACCGCATCGTGCAGGATGCGCTCTCCACCAAGCCCTCGAATGCGCCGCCGCCGGAAGAAATCGTTGTCGAGGATGCCGACATCGCCGTGGCCAGCGATTATGGCCTGCTGAAAGGTCACGGTGGTTTGAGCCTGCGTAACGGCCTGCTGACGATGCTCGATCTGAAGCTGCCCGCCACGCACCTGACCGGTACGCTTGGCACCGGCGATCTGCGCGAAGGCCGTGTGACGGCGCAATCGGTCAATACTGGCAAGAACGGCGATCAGTTGCAGGTCAAAGCGCATCTGGTCGGCGACAATTGGACCGTCAGGGGCAGTGGCAACCTGGTCGAAACCATCGGCGCCGAGGCCCAGCGCTTCCATGCGCAGAATGTCGTGCTCGATCTCGACAGTCGCCTGCCGTATCGCCATTCGAAGTCCGTTTACGATGCCTTCAGCGGTCCGCTCGATGCCGCGATCACCCTGGCCGGCGATGAAGTGGTCAGTGCCGGTACGCGCGCCGAAGCCTTTGAAACGCGCATCGGGTTCGACGGTACACTCAAGACCAACGAAAAGGGCGTGGCCTATTCCGGCAAGGCGCGGATCGGCGCCAGCGCAGATCGCCTCCAGTCGGGAGACCTGAACGCCGAAGGCCTGGCGATCACGGGTGATGACCTGACGCTCAATACCGGTTTCTCCAGCGAAACCGGTTTGGCTTTCAATCTCAATGGCCCGGTGACCGGCGCCGCGCGCAGTTTCAAACAGGGCGATATCACGGCTCAGGCCGCACATCTCAATCTGTCCGACCTCGCTGTCGCCTCCGATGCCGATGGCGCCAGGGCTCTCTTTACCGGCGCGATGACCGTGGGGCATCTGGCGCAAGGGCCGGACCTGTCGCTCGACCAGACAACAATGACACTCGATGGTGATGCGCAGGCCGGTGCCGATGCCGGACCGTGGGATATCACTATAAAGAGCGATGTCCGCGCCGATCGCGGCCGCTACAACGGGCTGGCTGCCATGGCGAAGGACCGCGTGGCCGCGCGTGCCGAAGCCGCCGGCAAACCACCCATTCCCGGCGCGCCAGTGCCCTTGCCACCCGACGCTATCATTACGCTTGATCAGGCCTTCCAGCGTTTTGCCTTGCGTGTCAAAGGCCTGAGCCTGAACCTGCACGGCGATGCCGATACGCCGGCGCAGATGGCGCTCCGCGTTCAGGGTGCTGAAGCGGCGCTCAGTGGCGGTGGCAAGGCGACTCTCGTGCCGCACAGCGCAAAGCCCCTGATCGCCAGCGACCAGTCTGGCGCGGCGGCCATCGCGCTCACCGGACCCGACATGCCACAGGTCGCCCTGAGCCTTGACGGGCTGGCGCTCGACGACAAGGGCATTCTCGCCGGCGGCTATACCCTGGCGGCGCAGTTTGATTTCGATCCGTTGCAAGGCGCGAAGATCGACGGTCACGGCCGCTTCAACACACTGGCTGGCGGCGGTTTCAATGTCACCCTTGCGGATCAGGCCAGTTTCACCGCCACCTCGGCGCAGATCGGCGATCAGTTGACGGGGCTTTCGGGCACCATAGTTCAGACCGGCAAGTCGTTCCTCGTCTATACGCCGCAGGGCTGGCGCGCCACCGGTGCTTTCCGCGATCTCGGCCTGACAGCGCCGAATGTGATCGTCAGGCTGAATGGCGGGCAGGGCGACTTCCAGGCCTACAGCCTGGGTGAAGGTCTCGGTTTTAAGGCAACCCTGGCCGGTGCCACCCTGACTGATGGTGTGCCGGAAGGCGAAACCCGCTTTAATCCGCTGTTGCTCGATGGGGCAATTGAACAGGACCGCAAGGCCACAACCGGACGTTTCTTCGCCGCCACGCCTTCGACAAAGGGTCCGGACGGCAAGCCTCTGCGCATTGCTGCCATCAATCTTGACAGCGATATCGCGTCCGGCGCCGGCAGTCTGTCCGTCAAGACGCTCGACCTGAATTTCAAACCGGAAGGTCTGCAACCGGTCTACCTGTCGCCTGTGGTCGCAGCCATCTTCAGCCGCAATGTCACCGGACCAATGAGCTTCGATGGCGCATTCAACTGGACAAAGACAACCAGTTCGAGCGGTGGTGTGCTCAATATCGGTGTTGGTGATTTCGTCGCCGCCACCGAATCGTCACCCTATGGCATCGGGATGAGCTTCTTTGGCGCCACCGGGCCTTCGCAGGGCCTGACCGGACAGATCGTCTTCGATTCCCTTTCGCCTTTGCATACGGCGCCGGGCCAGACAATTCATCTGGCGGAGACGGAACTGGGTGTGCCGCTGACCGATATCGACCTCAGCCTGCAAATCCTCGGTGATCATCTGGCCCTTGAGAAGGCCACGGTGATGAGCCCCGGTGGTCCGGTCCGGCTGGAGCCGACCACCATCTGGTTCGACGTCAAAAAACCGATCGAAGGCGTGCTGGTCTTTGACGGCATCGACTTCGGCAAGGTCGTTGCGGCCTCCAGCCTGAACAAGAGCATGAGTTTCAAGGGCAATCTGAGCGGGCACCTGCCGTTTACCTACGCCCAGGGGCATATTGCCTTTACCAACGGCACGATGACTTCGGACGCACCCGGCCAGATTTCCATCTACCGGACGGCGGTAACCGGCGTGAATACGGCGACCGGTTCGGTCACCAGCGATGCGCCGGGCGCCACGGCAGCCATTGCCGCGAAAAATGCCGCAACCGCCGCGGTCGCCGATCCGAATTTCAATCCCTTCCAGGATCTGGCTTTCCAGGCGATGGAACACATCACCTATGAAGAAATCGACGCCCGTCTGAACTCGAAAGAGGGCGGTATTCTGAATACGAATTTCCATATCAAGGGCTATTACGATCCGCCGCAGCTGCAAAAGGCCAAGGTCAGCCTGCTTGACTATATCAGCGGCAAATGGATGCAGAAGCCGATCAAGCTGCCGTCAAAAACGCCGGTCGAACTCTATCTCGAAGTGCCGGTCAATCTGGATGAGTTTCTGTCGGACCTGGCCGTCTTCTATTCCAGGTCCGCCCAGAAACCCCAGCCATAATACGTTCAGGCGGGGACGTAGACCAGATGAACCGTGTCGTCGTCGATCAGTATGTTTGATACCAGGCGAAGGGGCGGGCGGGCCTCATGGAAAAACGGCTTGCCGCGGCCCAGCACAAAAGGACGCAGGTGGAGATGGTATTCATCGATCAGGCCAAACCGGGTCATCAGGCCGGCGAGTTCCGGACCCGAAACACTGATCGTCCCTTCCGTGCGCGCCTTTAGATCGCGGACCTGTGTTTCGATATCATCGGAGATGAGCGTGGCGTTCGGACCGACGCTGGAAAGCGTGCGGGAGACAACCCATTTCGGCAGCCTGCGCCAGACAATGGCGAACGCGCGCAGGGGCGCGTCCCACTCCGGGCGGTCATCGTCCCAGTAACGCATGACCTCGTACATCCGTCGGCCGTAGATACTGCCGGCGCAGTTCCGTATGGTCTCGATCCAGTAATCGAAGTGCTTTTGACTGGGCGGTCCCATGACCAGACCGCCGGCGAGATCGTCAACATAGCCGTCGAGCGAGACGTTCATTCCCAGGATCAATTTGCTCATGACAATCCCTTTCGGCCTGTGCCGGCTTAGTGAGCCTCATTCGTGCGGGCGATTTCGACAATGATGTCACCGGCCTTAAGGCTTTGCGCGGCGGCTGCCCAGTAGCCGTGCATGTGGTTGCCGCGTGAAATGCGCAGGCCCATGCCGGAGGTGATCGCGCTCAGTGGCTTGCCGATTTCAGCGGCTGTCACCGTGCGTTCGCGCATGACCACCTGACCGTCCGCCGAGGCAAGATCGGCAATGCACTCGGCGACATGCCGGCCTTCAGAGGCGCGGGCCAGCAGATGACCGCCCATGCTGACCGGATTGATGATATTATCGGCGCCGGCCTGGCGGATCAGGTCTTCGTTTTCCGTCGCACGCACCGTGGCGCTGATCGGTACATCGGGGTTCATCTGGCGGGCGCTGAGCACGATCAGCACGGTGGAATCGTCGCGATGGGTCGCCACCATGACAGCGCGGGCGGTCTTGATGCAGGCGGCGTCCTGGGTGGCGTTATAGGTGGCGTCGCCCTCTATGCCGGTAACGCCGCATTCGATAGCCTGGGCGATGCGGTCGGCGCTGTGATCGACCACCACTATGGCCTGCGGTTTTACACCTTGACGCAGCAGTTCGCCGACGGCCGCCTCGCCGGTGGCGCCATAGCCGTAGACGATAATATGATCTTTCAGGCCTTTGCGGATCATGCGTGTCCGGATCTGCTCCCATGTGCTCTTCAGGGCCAGAGTATAGGCCGTGCCGAAGAAGATTATCCAGATAAAAAGCCGGACCGGCGTCACCACGAAGGTATCGAACATGCGGGCACGGTCGGTGACCGGCGTGATGTCGCCGTAGCCGACTGTGGTGACGGTAATGGCGGTGAAATAGACAACGTCGCTGAATGACACCACGCCGTCGGTATTGTCGTGCAGGCCTTTGCGGTCAAACCAGTGGCCGGCGAGCGCGATGCCGAGCAGGACGAGCACCAGTACACCGCGCAGCCACAGGGATTGCCAGATATTGAGGCTGCCCTTGCGCCGCGCGATGATCGGCTTGGCGGAGATGTCGGTTTGAGGCATTTGTGACCTTCCGGTGGACCGTCAGCCTGTGTGCGGCACAAGCGCATAAAACTTCAAGTCAAAATATCCGTTTCGTTCAGCCACGGTTCAGCCTATATCTGCTTATATCGTGTAACGGTATTTACGGTCGGAACTGAGGAGCCATTTAATGAGGAAAGCGATTGCGGCGATAGCTTTGGGGGTGGGCGGACTTATGCTCATTGCCTGCACGCCTTCGGTCAATGTCAATGTCAATCTGGCGCCCATCTATGCCAAGCTTGATGTCAATGTGAAGGTTCAGTTGGATCAGGACGTGAAAGCGCTGATCCAGGAAAACCCCGATCTGTTCTAGGTGCGAAAGTGAAAAACCCTATGAAAAAGACTTCTCTGTTTAAAACCGCATTGATGGCTGTGGCCATGGCCTCTTCCGTTGTCGCCGTCAGCGCCGTCATGACCGTGCCGGCCTCGGCCGATGTCGCCGCTTCCAAGGCGCTGGTCGATGCCGCCAAGGCCAAGGGCACGGTCGGTGAACGCAATAACGGCTATCTCGGCTTCGTATCGGGTTCGGGCGATGCCGCCACCAAGGCCGCCGTCGATGAAATCAATGCCGGTCGCAGCAGCGTTTACGGACAGGCCGCCGCGAAAAACGGCGTGTCGTCCGAAGCCGCCGGTATCTCGGCCTACGCCAATGTGATCGCGCCGAAATTGAAAGCCGGTGAGTACTATCAGGACGCCACCGGTAACTGGGTAAAGAAGTAAGTTTCCCACCGGACCTGAATAAAAAGCCCTCCCGTGCGGAGGGCTTTTTTGTGTGCGTTTACCAAATCTGTAATTTTCTCCGGCACACTTCGTGCAAGGACCCAGCCGTTCGCCTGTTTGGGCGTTATTTTTAAAGACAACGCGGTTCTTCCGGGGGAAGGGCAGCGGAAGGCCGGAGCCCTGACAGATCATGAACGATCATCTGAAGCCATTGACAAGTCTGAGGTTTTTCGCTGCCTTCTGGGTGGTGATATATACTTATATCCATGAACTGATCGGCAATATCAGCCTTGGCCTGATCGATAAGGGCTATCTCGGTGTCGATCTGTTCTTCGTCCTGTCTGGCTTCATCCTCTCCTATGTCTATCTGAACGGCTTCGGCGAAGGGCGTTTCAAATATGGACAGTTCGTTATCCACCGGCTGGCGCGGGTTTATCCGCTGCATATCGCCACCCTGCTGTTTACCCTGTTGCTGATTGGTGCCGCCGCCATCAAGGGCGTCACGCTTGACGCCAATGCCGACAACTGGGCGGCCCTGCCGGCGCACCTCACCCTGACACAAGCCTGGGGGCTGGCGCCGACGGCCTCTTTCAACCACCCCTCCTGGTCGATCTCGGCGGAATGGTTCGCCTATCTGACCTTCCCGGCCGTGGCCTTCCTCGCCTGGCGCCTGCGTGAACGGCCGATTGTGGCTGTGTCGCTCGCCATCGTCTTCCTGACCATCATTAACCTGGTCTTCGCTGCCTTGGCCGGCTTCAGCCTAACCCACGCTACCTTCCAGTGGGGCGCCCTGCGCATCGTGCCGAGTTTCCTTTATGGCAGCGCCCTGTATCTGGCCTGGCGTTCCGGCGCCGTCGCCAAGCCCGGCGTGGCCCTGATCGGTACCGGCATCGGCCTGCTGACTGTGGTATTTTCGACATCATTCGGCCAGTCGGATATCCTGACGGTCATCGCACTCGGCCTGCTGGTCCTGTCGATTTCCGGCCTTGGCCAGGATGGCAAGGGCATGATGTCAGGTAAAATTCTCGTCTATCTCGGGGAAATTTCCTTCGCCACCTACATGATCTACGTGCCGTGGAAGTGGGTTTACCTCAAGGCGGTCAATGCGCTTCTGGGCACCGATCACGCGCCCTTGCCTTTCGTCTGGTGGTTCGCCGGATTGCTTGCCCTGGTTCCGCTTTCGATGCTGGCGCACCATCTGGTTGAGCGTCCATTCCGCAAGATTGTGCGGTACTATGGCGAACGTCTTCACGGAATGATCACGTATTCGTGGGTTAAGGAAGGTTAATTTTTACGCGAAACGGGCGAAAAGGTATTTGAAAATTAATTTTTCTGATGTAGCAAAGACACAGGACTAACAGTTAACGAGTGTG
>FSVH01000173.1_pt1 | contig 20048 bp, 19 predicted proteins | sample 1637631 | NCBI WGS metagenome assembly FSVH01 (sample SAMEA3914814, study PRJEB12502) | metagenome | biome: forest; material: soil | place: USA | collected 2011-09-16 | depth 0.1 m | reverse complement strand
GCGCACCATCATCGAGCGCATCGAGCGCCTTGAAGAAGACAAGGCCGGCATCATGGGCGACATCAAGGAAGTCTATGACGAAGCCAAGGGCGAAGGCTTTGATGTCAAGATCCTGCGCAAGGTCGTTTCCCTGCGCAAGAAGGACAAGGTCAAGCGCGACGAGGAAGAAACCATCCTCGACCTGTACCTGACCGCGATCGGCGACCGCTAAACCGCTTGACTAAGATGACCAGCCGTTCTCATCTTCACTGCATGAGGACGGCTTTTTCATTTTCGGGTGACTGCCATGGCTTTTAAGAGCCAGAAGGGCAGCCTGAGCCGAAATAAGCCCCTGCAAAGCAAGCCAGGCCTAAATATTAAAAGCAGCCTGAAAACGAAGAAGCCATTGCAGGCGAAGTCCAGTTTCACCGCCAAGCCGCAATCGCCACTCGATCAGATCAAGGCCCAGAAAAAAGCCCTGCAAGCCGCCACGATCCGCGCGCTGGAAAAAGCCCGACGTGAGGCGGCCGAACAAGGCGTCGAACTGTCCGAATGGGAAAATGAATTCATCGAGGGCGTGACCGAGCGGGTGAAAACCTATGGCCGCGCCTTCGCCGATCCAGACAAGGGCGCCATGAACGGCACGCTCTCGCTGCGGCAGGGCGTGAAGCTGCGGGAAATCCGTAAAAAAGCTCAAAAGGGCAAACGCACCGAGAAGGATGAGTCATGACGACCTCACGCCGCACCCTGCTCACTGCCCTGACAGCCACGACGTTTCTGCCGTTCAGGGCTCTGGCCCAAAATCGACCGCGAAAAGAAGTCCTTGCGTTTTATTACGGCTGGTACGGCACAAAGGCGCGCTCTGGCCGGGATATACACTGGCTGAACCCCGATCCGGCTAACCAGCATATCGCCGATTCGCCTGATTATCCGGTCGGCGGCCCCTATGACAGTCTCGACCCGGCCATTATCGCCCGGCAAATGGCACAGATCAAAAACGCCGGCATCACCGGCCTGATCGTTTCCTGGTGGGGTCAGACCGACCGCACCAATACGCAATTGCGTCTGTTGCTTGATGCCGCCGGCGCACAGGGCCTGAAGGTCACGGCCTATGTCGAGCAAGTCGCCACAGCCGAGGACGTGGCAGTCGATACGCTTTATCTCCATCAGACATACACCCGGCATCCGGCCTGGCTGCGCCTCGATAACAAACCGGTCATCATGTATTTTGATCGGTTAATGCAGAATATCGGGCTGGATGGCTGGCATAAGGCGCATGCCCTGATCGAAAAACAGGCGCCGGATGCCCTGCGTTTTATCGGAACCGCCAATACATTGCAGGAAATCGAGACGCGTAAGTCGAGCTTCGATGGACTGCATATCTATTCGCAGCAATTCGAGGACGCGAAATTTCGTTTCATCCCGGCGCTGTGGCGCACCAAATATTACAATAGCTGGGTCAAGGCGCAGAGTGGCGCCAAGGTCACCACCGCCACCATCCTGCCCGGCTTCGACGACCGCCTGCAACCGGACCGCAAGGGCAAACGCCCGATCATAAAGCGCGAGGACGGCAAGCCCTTCCGCGACCTATGGAAGGCCGCCATTGCCGCGAAACCGGACTGGATACTGATCGTGTCGTTCAACGAATGGCACGAAGCCAGCCAGATCGAGCCTTCCACCGCCTTCGGTATGCGCGAACTGGACACCTGCCGGGAAATGAGCGCACAATTCCTTAAGTGACAAGGCTGTCATCTATGCTAAACCAGACCTAACAAAATTATAAACGTTGGGAATGATGACACAGGATGCGAAAGCCGCCGCCCCGCCGGGCTGGCTGGAGAAGATCAGCTATGGGTCGGGTGATTTCGGCTTCAATCTCTACTGGACCACTATCAGCGCCTTCCTGCTGATCTTTTATACCGACAGTTTCGGCCTCAGCGCCGCCGCCGCCGGCACCATGCTTCTGGTCACCAAGATTGTCGACGCCTTCGCCGATCCGATCATGGGCGGCATCGCCGACCGTACCCGCACGAAATGGGGCCGCTTTCGTCCGTGGCTTTTGTGGGGCGCCGTGCCGCTGGCCGCGTCCGGCGTGCTGACCTTCACCACGCCGCATCTCGATTCCACCGCCAAGCTGATCTACGCCTATATTACCTTCACCCTGATGATGGTCATCTATTCGGTCGCCAATATTCCTTATGGCGCCCTGTCCGGCGTGATCAGCAATGATCCGCAAGCGCGTACCCAGATCAATAGCTTCCGTTTTGTCGGCGGCTTTTTAGGCGGCTTCTTCACCACCTATCTGACGCCCTATCTCGTCAAATACCTCGCCGGCCAGTTTGGCGGCGGCAACGAGGTCGTGGGCTGGCAACTGACCATGGCACTCTACGGACTGATCACCTGCCTGCTGTTTTTCAACATGTTCAAGCGTACGCGGGAACGCGTCCAGCCTCTGGCCCAACGCTCGGAAAGCCCGTTGAAGGACATTGCCGACCTGAGCCGCAATCGCCCGTGGATGATCATGTTCGCCCTGTCGCTGGTGGTCATGATCACCATCAGCACGCGCCTCGGCGCCAGCGCCTATTATCTGAAATACGTCACCAACCGGCCGGACCTGGTGCCCTATTTCATCCCCTCCTATCTGATCTCGCTGATGGTCGGCTCACTGATCACGCCCTTCCTGACGCGCCTGATCGACAAGCGTCGCCTGCTGCTGATCCTGATGTGCCTCGTCGGCGTACTATGCGTGGCCTTCTATTTTGTCCCGAAGGACCAGATCGGCGCAGTCTTCACATTGAATATCCTAATCGGGCTTTGCCTCGGCCCCAAGTCACCCTTGACCTTCTCGATGTATGCTGACAGCGCCGATTTCAACGAATACCGCACCGGCCGTCGCGCCACCGCCATGACCTTCGCCGCGGCAACATTCTCGCAGAAGCTGGGCGGCGCGCTGGCCTCCTACATCATCGGGCTTGTGCTGGCCGGTCTCGGCTATGCCGCCAATCAGGTGCAGAGCGACGCCTCGCAAAACGGCATCGTCCTGTTGATGAGTGTCGTGCCGGGCACGATCGCTCTGATCGCCGCCGTCCTTATGTGTTTTTATAATCTCAATGACGCCCGTCTCGCCGAAGTGCAGGCGGCCCTCGCTGAACGGAAGTCCCAATCGTGAGCCTGATAAAATTTAATGCCGACCACTGCATCCTCAACAGCCCCACCGCCCTGCCGCTCGCCGCCGGCTTCCTGTGGAACCCGCACATGATGATCCACATGAACGCCCGCGGCTATGCCACGGCGCAGTTCATGCAGCCGGAGCCGGCGAAATACGCCCGCGCTCAGATCATGGAAGCCAAACACTTCATGCTGCCGGAACAGGGCACCTATGCCCACCATCCGGGCCGCTTCTTCTACGTCAAGGACCGCGAAACCGGTAGCCTGTTTTCCGCGCCCTATGAGCCCGTGCGCGCACCCGTCGATAAGTTCGCTTTTGAGGTTACGCCTACCGATATCCGCTGGACCGTCGATCGCCCCGGCCTGCGCGTCGGGATCACCCTGACCCTGCCGGTCGATGACGCCTGCGAACTGTGGGAAGTCACGCTGACCAACAGCGGCGCCCGCCCGCGCAATATCAGTTTCTATCCCGCCTTCCCGCTCGGCCTGATGAGTTGGATGAACCAGTCGGCGAAGTATGATGGCGCGCTTGGCGGTATTGTCGCCAACTGCGTGACGCCCTATCAGAAGATCGAAGACTATTTCAAAAACCAAAACCTCAAGGACAAGGTATGCCTGCTCAGCGAACAAACGCCGCTGGCCTTTGAAACCCGGCAAGCCCGCTTTGAAGGCGAAGGCGGTCTGCATAAGCCCGACGCCGTGATGGCCGATCAGATGAGCGATGGCGTAGCGCTCTATGAGAACCCGATCGCTGCACTGCAATTTGACCATGAGCTGAATAAGGACGAAAGCGTCACGCATCGCTTTCTGTTCAGCCCGGCTGTCGATGATGCAGAGATCCTGCGGTTGAAAACGCGCTATCTCTCCGAAGACGGCTTTGCCAAAGCCCGCGCGGATTATGCTGCCTATATGACCGCCGGCGTGAAGGCGATCAATATTGACACGCCTGATCCGCATCTCGATACCTTCATCAATAGCTGGCTGCCGCGCCAGGTTTACTACCATGGTGATACCAACCGCCTGAGCACCGATCCACAGACACGCAACTTCCTTCAGGACGCCATGGGCAGCGTTTATGTCAAACCGCAGACTGCCCGCAAGACGCTGCTGAAGGCGCTGTCACAACAACATGCCAACGGCTCCATGCCGGACGGCATCCGCATGTATGAAGGCGCCGAACTGAAATACATCAATCAGGTGCCGCACACCGATCACAGCGTCTGGCTGGCCCTGTTCATTGAGGCCTATCTCGACGAAACGGATGATTATGCGGTTCTTGATGAACAGGTCACCGACAAGGAGACGGGTGAGGCCCGCACGGTACGCGATCGCATCTCGGCCGCCAATCAATGGTTGATCGGAGCTGTTGATCACCGTGGGCTGAATTTCATCGATCAGGGTGACTGGAACGACCCGATGAACATGGTCGGCTGGAAGGGCAAAGGCGTTTCCGGCTGGCTGTCTCTGGCAACCGCCCATTCCCTTCGTCTGTGGTCGCAGATCCTTGAGCGCGACGGCAAGGATGGCTCGGCCTTTGCTCAAGCCGCGCAACGTTTCAACGACGCCATGAACACCCATCTGTGGGACGGCGACTGGTACGGGCGCGGCATCACCGACGATGACGTCAAGTTCGGTATCAAGACCGATAGTGAAGGTCGCATTTTTCTAAACCCGCAAAGCTTCGCCCTGATGAGTGGCGCCACCGACGCCGACAGGCAAAAACGCGTGGTGGCCGCCATCGCCGACCAGATGGAAACGCCTTATGGTGTCGAAATGATCGCGCCCGCCTATACCCATATGCGCGAGGACGTGGGCCGTCTGACGCAAAAATTTCCCGGCGTGGCCGAAAACGGCTCGGTGTATAACCATGCGGCCGTCTTTTACATCTATTCGCTCTATCAGGTGAACGAACCGGAAAAAGCTTTTGAATTATTACGTAAAATGCTGACCGGCCCGAATGATGAGGACTATCTGCGCCGAGGCCAGTTGCCGGTTTTTGTACCCAACTATTATCGCGGCGCGCATCGCCAGCATCCGGAAGCCTCCGGTCGGTCTTCACATCTCTTCAATACCGGCACGGCCTCATGGCTTTATCGCAGCGTCATTGAAGGCCTGTTCGGCCTGAAAGGTGGCCGCGAGGGTTTGCGTATCACCCCGCAACTGCCCGCCGACTGGTCGTCGGCGCACGTCACCCGTCAGTTCCGTGGCGCCACATTCGAGGTGGAAATCCGGCGCGGCAAGCCCAGCCTGACAGTTGATGGCCAAGTGGTTTCCGGCAATTTGATACCTGATATTTCCGCCGGGAAAACCTATCGGGTCGAGGTGATGGTTTAGGCAATCGCGCCGATAAAGACCGGTTTAGAAACCTCGATCTTCTGGTCTTTTGGCGCCAATGTGCCGTCGTCATTGACTGCGAATACGACCAGATCATTACCGTTCTGATGCGCCACGATAACCCGCTTTTGCGCCTCCAGCAGCAGGAAGAAACGCGGCCAGTCGCCAAGAGTCGGTGAGATTTGCTTGAGGCTCAACATCCCGTCCTTGCCGACCTCGAATACAGCAATGCTGTTGTGACCGCGATTTGAGACATAAAGCCGGTCGGCTGCCGCATTGAGCACGATATGCGCTGCCTGGCTGTGGGCCGTGAAACCTTTTGGCAAGGTCGAAAGCGTCTGGACTGCTTCGAAGCCGTTATTGGCTTTTCGCAATACGATAACCGTATTGCCCATTTCGGTGACCAGAAAGGCATGAACGCCATCGGGATGAAAGACAAGGTGGCGCGGACCGGCGCCGGCGGGCGCATGATAGGCCTCGAACGCCTCTCCTGCCGCACCGGTTGATGCGTCGAAGCTGTAGCCCAGCACCTGATCCGTGCCGAGATCGATACTGTAGATGTGATCGTCGTGAAACTGCACCCAGTGGGCATGCGGCCCCTCTTGGCGGTCCTTGTTCGGACCGGTGCCTTTATTCTGGCGGATAACCGGCGGCTGGACCAGCCCGCCCTCGGCACCGATCTTGTAAACTACAACATTGCCCGACGAATAGTTGGCGACGGCCAGATAACCGCCGGTCGGATCGACCGATGCATAGCATGGACTTGCCCCCTGGCTGGAGACTTCATAGGCCTGCATCCATGATTGATCATAGACGCCGATGCGCCCCTCATCCTTTTCATTGAGCAGGTAATAGCGTTTCGAGAGCGGGTTGTAGGCACCGAAGGAGACGTTTTCGATAGCCGGGATAGCGCCGCCCAACGCCCAGCTATCGGTGGCGGCGGTATAGGTCAGCGGATAGATGCCCTTGGCCGTATCCGAACTGTAGGTACCGACATAGAGTTTCACATCCATCTCCCCTGCATTGGCGAAAGCCGGCAGGACCAGAGCGGCGGTCGTACCTGCCAGGAATATCCGGCGATCAGGTGTAAAAACTTTGCGGGTCATGTCGTCCTCCGGATTTTTATATTCGCTCACCTTAACCGAGACTCTGCGGCGCAGGCCAGTACTTTTCCATCCGCCCCAATTCGCCTGTTAAGAGAAAAACGGCACTATCTCTCTTACCACTTCATTAAGGGATACAGGTAACAATGGTTGCGTAAATCCTGTACCCGTGGGCTTGAGTACCGATGAAACCTGATTCCAGCGACAAATCAGCCCTGCATGCCTATGAACCGATACGCATCGGAGAGATTGCCAGCTACAGCCTGGGAGACGCCGGTTTCAACCTCTACTGGGCGCCGCTATCCGCCTTCCTGATGATCTATCTGAGCGATGTCGTCGGCCTGAGCCTTGTCAGCATCTCCACCCTGCTGATCACCATGCGGCTGGTCAGCGCCTTCGCCGATCCGGTTTTCGGCGCTATCGCCGATCGCACCCATACGGCTTACGGTCGCTATCGCCCCTGGTTTTTGTGGCTATGCCTGCCACTGGCGGCTTCCGCCATCATGTTCTTTTCGATTACCAATGCGCCCGAAGGGGCACGTCTGTTCGGCGCCTATGTCGGCCTGATCCTGATGAACCTGATCTACACAGCCGCCAACACCGCCTATAACGCTCTGTCCGGTGTCATTACCCCGGATTCGTCTCAACGCGAACTCATCATGAGTTCGCGCTTTGGCGCTGCATTTTTAAGCGCTGTTTTCATCACCTGGATCACGCCGAAGCTGATCGCCTGGGCTGGCCGCGGCAACGATGCGCTCGGCTGGCAATTCGTCATGACCATTTATGGCGTGATTGCCGTCGCCATCCTGGTCAACCTGTTTCTGCAAACCCACGAACGCTTCGCCCTGACGTCGCAACCCAACAGCAATCCTCTGCGAGATATCGCCGACCTGTTCAAAAACCGCCCCTGGGTGATCCTTTTCAGCCTGGCCTGCGTCGTGATGGCCGCCTCCATGCTGCGCACCTCAGTATCACCCTATTTCATGAAGACCTATGTCGGACGCCCCGACCTGGTCGTCAGCTTTCTGATGACCTTTACCCTCGGCTTGGCAGCCGGCTCAGCCGGCGTGGCGTTCCTGACACGCTTGCTGTCGCGTCAAGCATTGATCGCCATTATGCTGGGCATTATCGCCCTGTCGGGTTTGGGATTATACCTGTGTGGTCCGCATCAGATTCTTTTGATGTTTTTCCTGCAAGCCATCAGCGGCACGGCCTTCGGCTTCATCGCCACCCTGACCTTCGCCATGTATGCCGACACTGCCGATTTCAATGCCTGGAAAACCGGCCACCGTGCCACGGCCATGACCTATTCGATGATCATGTTCTCGAAAAAGATCGGCGCGGCGGGCGCAGCGGCTGTCATCGGCTGGGCGTTGGCAAACTATGCCGCCAATACGTCCGCGCCACCGATGATAATCGATAATATCCGCCTGCTGACAGGCCTTGCCCCGGCTATACTGGCACTTTTGGGCATAGGCATTATCGCCTTGTATGACCTGACGCCGGAAAAGGTCGCCAAGCTTCAGGCGCAACTGCTTGGCGGCTTTGGCAGGCCAGAGCCTAGCCAGCTTCCTTGACCAGGCCTTCCAGGCCACAATCGCGCACCTTGCGATACAGCGTCGAGCGGCCGATCCCCAGACGACGGGCGACCTCCGACATATGGCCGGCATAGACGCCGATAGCGTGTTCGATCAGGTCGCGTTCGATATCTTCCAGTTTCCTCAGGTGTCCGGCCTCATCGAGGATACGTACCGGTGCGTCATGCAGCGCATCGTGATCATCGGCAATATGTACCTCCGGTGAAAGGACCAGCGCCTCTGAAATCGGCATCGGCGCGACCTGACCGCTAATGGCCGGGAAGTCGAAGGCCTGCAAGTGCGGACTGTCGGCCAGCACGATAGCGCGATAGACCGTGTTTTCCAGCTGGCGGACATTGCCCGGCCAGTCATGGGCGCACAGAAGCTGCATAGCCTCGGCCGACACACCGCTGACGCGCTTGCCTTCCTCTACATTGAAACGGCGGATGAAGTGATCGATCAGCGCCGGAATATCCTCGCGACGTTCACGCAATGATGGCGCTTCTACCGGAAAGACATTGAGACGATAGAACAAATCCTCACGGAAGGCGCCAGCCTTGACCTGATCGGCCAGATTGCGATTGGTCGCCGAAATGATGCGAACATCGACCTTGACCGGACGTTTGGAGCCGACCGGATCGATCTCGCCTTCCTGAAGCGCGCGCAGCAGCTTGACCTGCATGTCGAGCGGCAGTTCCCCAACCTCATCGAGGAACAGGGTGCCACCATGGGCCTCCTGGAACTTGCCGAGATGTTTGTCGGAAGCGCCTGTAAAAGATCCTTTTTCGTGACCGAACAGGATCGATTCCACCAGATTTTCCGGCAGGGCACCGCAGTTGACCGCTACGAACGGCTTGCCGGCGCGTTCGCTGGAGCCCTGGATAGCGCGTGCAATCAGCTCTTTGCCGACGCCGCTCTCACCAAGGATAAGCACAGGAATGGACGATTTGGCGGCGCGTTCACCGAGGCGGCGCACTAGCGCCATGGGGCCCGATGTGCCGATCAGGTCATCGAACGAGATGCGGTTGGCGGTATGTTTTTTCAGGCGCGCCACTTCGGCGACCATATCACCCATTTGCAGGGCGTTTCGCACGCTGACCAGTATGCGTTCGGGAGAGGCCGGTTTGATGAAGAAGTCCTGCGCCCCGGCCTGCATGGCCTTGACCACTGTATCGATGCCGCCCGAAGCCGTCAGGACGACAACCGGCGTGCGGATGCCGGCGGCGCGGATTTCCTTCAGGGTATCGATGCCGGACTGACCGGGCATGACGAGATCAAGGATGACCGCGTCAATGCCGGAATTCTGCGACAGGCGTTCATAGGCCTGCGCACCATTTTCCGCATGAAGCACCGAGAAGCCCTCGCGCTCCAGAACCGCCTGGATCAGGCGGCGTTGGGTCGGATCATCGTCACAGATCAGGATCGTTTTCGCCATATCAATATTCACCATCTCTTTGATCCGCCTCACAGGAAGACGGATTATTTTGAGACAGACTTTACGCCTGTGGGGTGAAAATCAGGTGTAGACCTATAGTTAATGTCCCGTTTTCGCACCGGTTTGTTGCGCGAGTACCTGTTCGGCACGTTCCAGAACCGGATCGTGTCCGGCACGAATATCGGTGAGTGTTGGTATGAGTTCGATATCAGGCGCCACACCGACCGACTCGATATGCTGGCCGGATGGTGTCAGATAATCCCATTCGGCGACCTGCACATTACCACCATCCGGCAGTATCGTGGTGCGTGAGGCGAGCACCGAGCCATTGGTCGTCCGTCCAATTACTGTCGCACGGTGATACGCCTTCAGATTGGCTGCGGCGACCTCACCACCACTGGCGGTCTGCGGGCCGATGAGAACGACGACTGGCCCCACATACCGTTTCGACCAGAAATCAGTTCGCCAGGTTTTCTTTGATTTGCGTCCAATCTCGCTGCCCGTTGAGGTCAGCGGCGGCAAAAACCGACTGAGAAAACGGTTGACCTGTTCCACATCACCGCCGGTATTATTACGCAGATCGATCACCACACCGCGTGCATCGGCTTGATCGATAGCCGCCATTACCTGATCGACTGTCTTGTGTGTGAAAAGTTTCACGTCGAAGAGATCGAACCGGATATAGAGGGCGCCGCCTAGCAATCGTCTCTGATCAATAGATGATGAATAGGGAACGACCTTGCCATCGAATTCAAATGTCTGAAATTTCAGTTCTGTTTTATTTTTCGCCGTCCAACCTTCAGGGGTCAATTGGAGATGGCCATCTCGCTGGTTAAGAGCTGCATGATCGGCGATTAGCGGGGCAAATGTCGCCTTCATATGCCCCCGCCATCCCGATTTCACCTCGTAGCTTAATTTGGTGGACTGCACATTCACCAGCCAGCCGGGCTCGATACCCGCCTTATCCGCCGGTGATCCGCGTCGTACATCCCCCACAATATCATAGGCTACGCCCTTACGTCGGATGCCGACAGCATCGAAGCCATAGTCCAGCCAGCCATTCACTGGTGGCAGGGTAGATATTTTCTGCGGCTGGTTTGGAGTTGGGGCTGTAAACGCGCCTTCCCGCATGGTTACCGCTACATGCGAAGTGGGTATGTGCCTTGCCAGAGGCGTCATAACGTCGAAATAGAGCTGCGCCCCGTTTTCAGCTGCGCCGGCTTCCGCGCGTTTCTGAGCCGCCAAAGCTGGCCAATCGATTCCACCATAGGTCGGATCGTAATAACGCTCTTCGATCGTCTTCACGAAGGCATCATAGACGATGAGATTATATTCCCGCTGCGGTTTGGCGAGCAGAGCTTCCCGCTTGTGCTGGACGTTCATTGCCAGATAAACAATAACGCCAAACCCTGTCAGCAGCAGCGCCACCAATGCCAGAGTCAGCCGCCAAAACCAACCCCAGACACCCCACCTGCGCCTGATCTTAGATGCCTTCATAATCACCCCCACAACTGGAAATGGCATACAGTCCTTCAAGGGTCAACGGGACCGATAATAAGAAGTCGGCTATTGATACAAATCGGTCTCGATTTTTCCCGGCTTTATCGCTATGTGCGAAGTATGAACACATATGCCCCCCTCTCCGCCGAAGCCCTCCCGATCTGGGACCTGTCCGACCTCTATTCCGGTCCCGAAGACCCAAAGATCGCGCAGGATTTCGCGCGCGGGGAAAGTCACATTAAGGAGCTGGCGAAGCTTCAGGGGCAGTTCGTCTCGGCCCGTGCCAATCCGGAACGCCTGGGCCTGCTGATCGATCAGGCGGCCTGTCTCTATGAAAAAGCCATGGACGATATGGGCGGCGCGCTGGCATATGCCACTCTGGCATCAACCATTGACCGCGAAAATGCCCGCATCTCGAAGATGCAGTCCGACCTCGGCACTCAGGCGGCGATGATCTCGGCCGATAGCCTGTTCCTGTCGCTGGAACTGAATCAGCTCGAAGACTGGGAAATCGAGAACGCGCTCAAGATCACCAACAAGGCGCAGAAATGGCGGCCGTGGCTACGCCGTATCCGCGCCTCTCGTCCCCATGAACTGACGCCCGATCTCGAACGCCTGATGCTGGAACGGATGGCAGCCGTCGGGCAATGGACGCGCCTGTTCGATGAAACCCTGACCCGCCTGCGCGCCAAGGTCGGAAAAGAATCACTAACCTTGAACGAGGCACTCACTCGCCTGTCTGCGCCGCAAACCAATGTACGCAAAGCGGCAGCTCAAGGCTTGAGCAACGCGCTGAAGGATAACGCGCCGATACTGGCTTTGGCGCTCAATACCCTGGCTTTTGAGAAGCAGGTCGAGGACCGCTGGCGCAAGTATGAAGACCCGGCCGCCTCGCGCCACCTCGCCAATGAGGTCGACAAGGATGCGGTCGACGCCATGGCCGAGGCCGTATCGGAATCCTACGTCAACCTGTCGCACCGCTATTACAAGATCAAGGCGAAGGTGCTCGGCAAGAAGCAGCTCGATTACTGGGACCGTAATGCGCCCCTTACCCAGGATGTGCAGAAAAACTATAGCTGGCTAGATGCTAAAAAGATCGTGCTCGACAGCTTTGCCCAGATGGGGCCGGAATTTGCCGAACGCGCCCAGCGCTTCTTCGATCATCCATGGATCGATGCAGCTCCGCGACCTGGCAAGTCCTCCGGCGCCTATGCCCATCCGGTGACCGCCAACCGCCATCCCTATGTCATGCTGAACTTCACCGGCGACCGTCGCGAAGTCCTGACCCTCGCCCACGAACTCGGCCACGCCGTCCACCAGACGCTATGCCAGCCGCTCGGTTCCATCCTGGCCGACACACCGCTGACCCTGGCCGAAACCGCCTCGATCTTCGCCGAAGGACTGGTGTTCGAGCATCTCGTCGCCACTGCCTCTCTCGAAGAAAAGAAGGCCCTGCTGGCCGGCAAGATCGAGGACGGGCTGAATTCCGTCATCCGCCAGATCGCCTTTCACCGCTTCGAGGAAAAGTTTCACGCCGCCCGTCTCGACGGCGAGGTCGCGCTCGATGAGATCAATGCCTTGTGGCTGGAGGTCATGGGCGAAAGCCTGGGGCCGGCGATCAAGCTGAATGACGGCTATGAGGTCTACTGGGCCTATGTCAGCCACTTCGTCCACTCGCCCTTTTATGTTTACGCCTATGCTTTCGGCGACCTGCTGGTTTCTGCCCTGATGGAAAAGCGCCGCGAGAATCCGGCCGCCTTCACACCGCTCTATCGTGAACTGCTGGCCGGTGGCGGCACGAAGACCTATGTCGAGGCCCTGACGCCCTTTGGCATGAATCCGCGCGACAAGGCATTCTGGAAAATGGGTTGCGCCCGTTTAGAAGGGTTGATCGAGGCGTTTGAAGCTCTGGTTTGAAACCGATTGACCTAATCAGCGCGCTTTTGTAAGACCGGTACAGGAAACACTGTTTGCAGGGACATATCACCTGCCCGTTAAAGGATACGATCATGGCCGACCATCACGACGATTCCGAATATGTACACGGCCAGATGGATGTCCATCAGCAGCAGCAGTCCTATGACCTCTTTGCCAGCCTGAGCAAGTGGGTCAGCCTGCACCTGGCAGTCGTACTGGTTTTCCTCGTCATTCTGACCTGCACCAAGCTGGGCTGGCTCACCGCCCTTATCGTGGCTGTGATTGTCGCCGCCGTCGGCTGGTTTATGCTGAAAAAGAAACCTGACGCGGCTCATTAAGAGGCCAGGGTGTCATGAGTAATCTGACACCCAAACAGGAAGCCTGGTTCGCCGCACTTACTGCCAGTCTGGAACGCGATACCGGTAGGTCTCTCGCCGGCTGGATCGAGATTGTCCGCGACGAATGCCCGGAAACCACCCTGCGTGCCCGTGCCGCCTGGCTTAAGGCTCATCATGGCCTGAGTCAGACCCGCGTCCGTCAGATACTCAATGAATTCCTGCCGCAGGGCGCCGGCTGGACCAATCCGGACGTCTTGCGCGCTGCCCTGTGGAAAACACCCGCCTCCCTCGCCCTGCTGACCGCTTTCGAATCACTGACCGCGCGGCTGCCGGACGTCGTGCCGACCCAACGTAAAGGCTACAGCGCCTTCAGCCGCGACTATCAGTTCGCCGCGCTTAAGCCGGTCAAGGGCGGCGTCCGCATCGGGCTGGCCCTGTCGCCGGATAGTGATCCGCGTCTGTCCTCCGCCCATAGAGAAAAATGGTCGGAACGCTTGCATTCCAGTCTGACAGTGCCTTCCCCAGCGGCAGTTTTCGAACTTTTCCCCCTTGTGGAACGTGCCCACGAAAATTCATGACACCGGTGGCAATTTAGTACAGATAACGACTGGCGCGATCAAATTTCGCGTAACAAGGCTTTGACTTGGCGGTCGTTTGACCATAACAAACAGAGTAACAAGCATACGACGTCAGGTCGTTACATAAACAACTATGCCGTTATCAGAGGGAACACACAGTGGGCCTAACCCTTGCTGTCACGACCGAACAAACCGCCGGGGAAACCCGTGTCGCCGCCACGCCGGATACCGTGAAAAAATGGACCGCCGCCGGCCTGACTGTCAATATACAGGCAGGCGCGGGTCTCGGTGCCTCGATTACCGACGAGGCCTTCACGGCGGCGGGCGCCACCATCGTCAAGACAGCGAAGGACGCCCTCAAGAGCGCCGATATCGTGCTTAAAGTGCGTGGCCCGGCGAAAGATGAAATCGCTGACCTGAAGTCCGGCGCCATCGTCATCGCCATGCTCGATGCCTACCGCGAAAAAGATACGCTGAACGCTCTGGCTTCGGCCAAGGCCTCCGCCTACGCCATGGAATTCGTGCCACGCATTACCCGCGCGCAGGTGATGGACGTGCTGTCCTCGCAGGCCAACCTGGCTGGCTATCGCGCCGTCATCGAAGCCGCCAACGCCTATGGCAAGGCCTTCCCGATGATGATGACCGCCGCGGGCACCGTCGCGCCTGCAAAGGCCTTCATCATGGGGGTCGGTGTCGCCGGACTGCAAGCTATTGCCACGGCCAGACGCCTGGGTGCGGTGGTTACCGCCACCGATGTCCGTCCGGCCACCAAGGAACAGGTCGAATCGCTCGGGGCCAAGTTCCTGGCGGTCGAGGACGAGGAATTCAAGAACGCCCAGACCGCTGGCGGCTACGCCAAGGAGATGTCGGCGGAATACAAGGCCAAGCAGGCCGCCCTCACCTCGTCGCACATCGCCAAGCAGGATATCGTTATCACCACGGCGCTTATTCCCGGCCGCGCCGCGCCGATCCTGGTGACGAAAGAACAGGTTGCCAGCATGAAGCCTAGCTCGATTCTGATCGATCTGGCCGCGCCTCAGGGCGGCAATGTCGAGGGCTGCGTCGCCGACAAGGTGGTGGACGTGAACGGCGTCAAGATCATCGGCCTGTCAAACATTACTGCCAGCATCGCCGCCGACGCTTCCGCGCTTTACGCCAGGAATTTGCAGGCCTTTGTCGGCCTGCTGATCGACAAGGACGGCAAACTGGCCCCCGATGCCGAGGACGAAATTCTCAAGGCCGCACTGGTCACTCACGGCGGTGCCATCGTGCACCCCAATCTGAAAGACGCCTGATGGCCATAGACTATGAACAAAAAGCCGCCGACTGGTATGAGGCGTGGAATTCGCGCGACGCGCAGAATATCTGTGACCTCTATGCCGATGATCTGGTCTTTATATCGCCCTTTATCAGCAAGCTTGGCCTGTCCGAAGACGGTGCCCTGACCGATATACAGGCCTTTTATGGCTATGTTTCCAATATGTTGCCACGTGTCCCTAATCTGAAATTTGAACCCGTCGCCAACTGCATAGGTGTCATGGGCCATACGCTCGTCTATCGCAACCAGTCGAGTCACATCGTAGCCGAGACCTTTGAATATAACGACCAGGGCCTGATCCGTCTGGCCAATGCCGCCTTCTCGACCGCCCCGATCAAGAGGAAAAACTATGGAAGCCGTTGATCCCACCATCTTCCGCCTGGCCATTTTCATCCTGGCCATTTTTGTCGGCTATTATGTCGTGTGGAGTGTCACGCCCGCCCTACATACACCCCTGATGGCAGTGACCAACGCCATTTCCTCGGTGATCATCGTCGGCGCGCTGATCGCCGCCGCCGCCCATGCCGATGGCGCGGGGATTGGTGTCTGGGTCTCCAAGGGCGCGGGCGGCGTCGCCTCGGCGCTGGCCGCCGTCAACATCTTCGGTGGTTTCATGGTCACGCGCCGGATGCTGGCCATGTACAAGAAAAAAGAAAAGCCGGTTGCGAAGAAAGAAGGGGCTCAATAATGGATTTCGCCAATATCTCCGCCCTTGCCTACCTGGTCTCCGGCGTCCTGTTCATTTTGGCCCTGCGCGGCCTGTCCTCGCCGGAAACCAGCCGCAAAGGCAATCTCTACGGCATGATCGGTATGGCCATCGCCATCGGCGTCACCCTGCTGTCGCTGCTTGGCAAGGGCGATCTCGATCCGGTCACCATCGTCATCATCTTGTGCGGCATCGCGATCGGCGGCATTGTCGGCATGACCATCGCGCAGAAGGTCTCCATGACCTCCATGCCGCAACTGGTCGCCGCTTTCCACTCGCTGGTCGGTCTCGCCGCCTGCATGGTCGCCATCGGCGCGCTCTATGCCCCGCAGGCTTTCGGCATCGATGACGGCGCCGGTGGTATCAAGACGCAATCATTGATCGAACTGTCGCTCGGCGTGGCCATCGGCGCCATCACCTTCACCGGCTCGGTCATCGCCTTCGCCAAGCTCAACGGCAACATGTCCGGCGCACCGATCATCCTGCCGGCGCGCCACCTGATCAACATTGCCTTGGGCGTCGCCGTCGTGGCGCTGATCGTCACCCTGATCGTCACCCACGGCCTAGCCACCTGGGCCTTCTGGGGCATCTTCGTCCTGGCCCTAGTGCTCGGCATTACCCTGATCATCCCGATCGGCGGCGCAGATATGCCGGTCGTCGTCTCGATGCTCAACTCCTATTCGGGCTGGGCGGCGGCAGCGCTCGGTTTCACCCTGGAAAACATCGCCCTGATCATCACCGGCGCTCTCGTCGGCTCTTCCGGCGCGATCCTCAGCTACATCATGTGCAAGGCCATGAACCGCAACTTCTTCAGCGTCATCATGGGCGGCTTCGGCGGAGATACCGCGGCGGCCGCCGGCGGCGCGGTCGAGACCAGACCCGTAAAGCAGGGTTCGGCCGATGACGCCGCTTTCATCATGAAGAACGCCTCCAAGGTCATCATCGTGCCAGGCTACGGCATGGCGGTGGCCCAGGCCCAGCATGCCCTGCGCGAAATGGCAGACAAGCTGAAGGAAGAAGGCGTGGAAGTGAAATACGCCATCCACCCGGTCGCCGGACGGATGCCCGGTCACATGAACGTCCTGCTCGCCGAGGCCAATGTCCCTTATGATGAGGTGTTCGAACTGGAGGACATCAACTCCGAGTTCGCCACGGCCGATGTCGCCTTCGTCATCGGCGCCAACGACGTTACCAATCCGGCCGCCAAGACCGACCCAACCTCGGCCATCTATGGCATGCCTATCCTGGAAGTGGAGAAGGCGCGCACCATTCTCTTCATCAAGCGCGGCATGTCGGCCGGCTATGCCGGCGTCGAGAACGAACTGTTCTTCAGGGACAACACCATGATGCTCTTCGGTGATGCCAAGAAGATGGTCGAAGGCATTGTGAAGGGTCTTTAAGGCGAGGGGCCGCAGGCCCCTCGACCCCGTAATTTAAGATGAGCGGTTTACATAACCGCCATCATTTTGTCGCAGTGCAGCATACATCCTGTAGGTCCTTTTCAAATCACAGGTAACGTCATGCGACTTCCGCTCATCCCCCTTGCCGATCTGACGCCTGAGCAGACGCCGCTCTATGACGACATGAAAATCGGCATCGAGACCAATTTCAAAGGCTTCCAGGCTGTTCGTGATGATGGCGTCCTGATCGGGCCGTGGAACCCTTGGCTGAGCTTCCCAAATATGGGCGGGCCGGTCTGGGATCTGGTCAAGGCTATGTCCACAAGCCCTACCCTGCCGAAGCCCGTGCGCGAGGTCGCCATCCTGGTCACAGGCGCCAAATTCAACGCCGCTTATGAAATCTATGCCCATGTGCTGGTCGCCGAATTGCGTGGTCTCGATGACGACACTATCTCAACTATCGTCGCTGATCAGCGTCCCGTCAACCTTAGCCCTGACGAAGGCGTCGCCTACGATGTCGCCTCGGCCTTGGTAAGTGGCGGCGTGCTGCCGGAACTGGTTTACAAGAAAGCCGTTGAGCATTTTGGCGCTTACGGCACAGCAGAACTGATCTATCTGGTCGGGCTCTATTGCATGGTTTCCACCACGCTTAATGGCTTCGATGTGCCTGTACCGGAGTAGTCCGCAATAGGCGCGGAATATTTACCTGCCATCCGATACCATTCAGCTACCGTTCAGCCTTAATTTTTTACAATGCGGCACGTTATGATAGGTTCATAACGAACAAGATGATGATGGTATCCATGTCCAGGCTTTTGAAATCTCTGTCGACCCCCGCCACCGCCATTCTGGCCCTGACGCTTTTAAGTGCGCCAGTGGCCACCATCGCCGCACCTCAGTCAACAACCACCAATGGCGTCACCACCCAGGAAGCCGCCGCTTCTGATGCATTTCCAGGCCTGAAAGGGTTTCTGAACCTGTCGGCCGCCGATCGCAGCCAGATCAACCTCTATTACGCGGTACGTATCAAGCGCGCAGATCCGTCAGCGGTAAAGATTGCCATGACCTATAACGGACAATCGCAATCCCTGCATATCGCTCCGGACGGTCGCATCTCCCCCCTGCCGACCCGCGAACAGCTGAATGGCAATGCGCGTATTACGATCAGCGGCCCCGCCAGTGGCAGCTACGCCATGAAGCTGCATGTCTTCTCGACTCAGCCCAATGGCAAGACGTATGACGCCGCCGCCCTGACAACCGGCATCAAGCAAGGCAATGCCGCCATGGGCAGGATCGCCGGCCCGCTGGCCCTGATGGTCCCCAAGCTCGACCGCGTCTATTTTGTTGGTGGCGGCAATGGCGAGGCGGAATCCGCCAATGGCCAGAAGAAACCCCTGCCAAAGACGACCTCAACCGGTGAATACCCGGCAGGCACGCCCTATTTCGTGCCGTCACAAAAGGCCGATGTCACCCGTTTGCATTTCAGCAATACGGTCACTCTGGCTCATTACGATAATGCGCCAAAATAGAAATCGGGCATCAAAATGATCAGACTTCCGCCTGTTGTGATTTGATCGCCTTCTGAGCCGTCATATACATGCCGAGCCAGCCGCTGGCGAAAGCGCATACCCCCACAATGACCGGGCAGAGAATGAACAAGGTAGGCGTATTCGGCAGGTGCAGAAGATCGATCCAGAAATAGGTCGTCAGCAGGATTCCGGTCAACCAGGCGGGAAACTGACCAACCTTGCCCAGCAGGGTGGCGAAGTAGCCGCCGACCAGTGTCCCGACCGCCCAGGTGAGCGGGATAATGAGAAAGACCTGCCCAGCCACCGTCTTCATCAGTTCGGCCTTCTGCTCGGCGTCAACCATATATATCCCTGGGGGAAACGGAAACAGTTGATCGAGCACATATTTGGCGATCGTATAGACCAGCATGCCGAGCAGCAGGCCTGAGAGCACGACCAGCACGACGACCAGCACCTGCCGCGTCTTGCCGTCATCCCACTCGCTCAGCCAGTCCTGAAAACGGCCGCTAAATGACGATTTGGCCATATGGATACCCCTCATCCTGCTACATGACACCTTGATGTCCCTGTTAGGACACCCCGTCAACGCCTTATTGCTAACACAATCTAGCCCGGCTTGCCAAACGCCAGTTTCGGTGCCCGGACGCCGTCTACCGGGCGTGGCTTGCCCTGATCGTCGATAGCCACGAAGGTAAAGATGGCCTCGGTCACGCGCACCTTGTCCTCGCCTTCGCGCGGGCGACGATAAGCGTCAACCTTCATCTTCATTGAGGTACGCCCGACCGACATGACCTTGGCATAGACTGTGACCTCGTCCCCCACCTGAACCGGCGTCAGGAAGACCATCCCATCGACGGCGATGGTGGCGACACGGCCCTTTGACAAACGTGCGGCGATATTTCCCGCCGCAAGGTCCATCTGCGACATCAGCCAGCCGCCGAAAATATCGCCCGACGGATTGGTATCAGCCGGCATGGCGGTGGTCAGGATACCGAGATCAGCGGGGTCCGGCAGTTCGGAATGGTCATGCGGGCTGTTCGCCATGAAAAACGTCTCCTGTGGCATGAACAGCAAAAAGCGCTGAAAGCCATGCCTTCAGCGCTTTATAGCTTCATTTTCATCCGTTCAACGCCTTAAAGCGTCAGCACGTATAAAACTGCGACCAG
>FSVH01000222.1_pt1 | contig 21154 bp, 21 predicted proteins | sample 1637631 | NCBI WGS metagenome assembly FSVH01 (sample SAMEA3914814, study PRJEB12502) | metagenome | biome: forest; material: soil | place: USA | collected 2011-09-16 | depth 0.1 m | reverse complement strand
GTTTTTGCTGTTTAGGGTTCGCGGTGTCCAGCCTTAAGACACCGGGGCCATGCGTCGATCAATAGGGGTGTCAAAGCGAATGTCTGCCGTGCAAGTTCCGGAACAATACCGTCCGACAGAAGACGAAGAATACATGAATACCCGCCAACTGGCCTATTTCCGCGCCAAGCTGAATGGCTGGAAGGACGAAATCCTGAAAGGCGCCAAGGAAACGGTCAATATCATGCAGAAAGAGACGGAGAATCATCCGGATCTGGTGGACCGCGCCTCGTCGGAATCCGATCGCGCCCTCGAACTGCGCACCCGCGATCGCCAGCGCAAGCTGATCAGCAAGATCGACGAAGCCATTTCGCGCATCGATGACGGATCTTACGGCTTTTGCGAAGAAACCGGCGAACCGATCGGTCTGGGGCGCCTCGAAGCCCGCCCGACGGCGACACTCTCAATCGAAGCCCAGGAGCGTCACGAACGTTCCGAACGCGTCCACCGGGACGACTGATTGAATTTAAGAAGCGCCGGACCGACCGGCGCTTTTTTTACGTCCCGTAACGGGCCATCGGCTGCACATAGGCGTCGATTCCTGGCGCCGGACGTCCGATCAGGTAACCCTGCGCTTCGCCGCAATTGAGCGCCTTCAGGGCATCCATCTGCGCCTGGGTTTCGACGCCTTCCGCCGTGATCAGGACGCCGAGCGATTGGGCCATGTCGGTGATGGCCCTGACGATCGACAGGGCATTCTTGTCGTGCGGCAAATCGCGGACAAATGACTGGTCAATCTTGATCTTGTCGAAGGGGAAGGTGCGCAGGTAGCTCAGGGACGAATAACCCGTGCCAAAATCATCCATGGCGATACGGACACCCAGCGCACGGATGGCATTGAGGATAGCCAGGTTATGCGTTTCATCTTCAAGGATGACGCTTTCGGTGATTTCCAGTTCCAGACGGGTGGCCGGCAAGCCGGAAGCCTTCAGCGCCTTCTTGACCAGGTTGACCAGCGACTTGTAGCGGAACTGGAGCGGAGAAATATTGACTGCCACGCGCCAGCCCTGCGGCCAGCGTGCGGCCGTTTTCGTGGCTTCGTTCAATACCCACTCACCGAGTTGGCCAATCAGACCGCATTCTTCGGCGAGGGGAATGAACTCGGCCGGGGAAACCATGCCGCGCGAGGGGTGATGCCAGCGCAACAGCGCCTCGAAAGAGACGACCTGGCCGGTATCGAGATTCAACAGCGGTTGGTAATAGAGCTGGAACTGCTGGTCGGCGAGCGCCAGTTTCAGATCATGTTCCATCTCGATGCGGCCTTGTAACTGGGCATCCATTTCCGGGCGGTAGAAACACCAGCCGTTACGGCCCTCCGCCTTGACGCGATACATGGCCAGATCGGCGCGTGACAAAAGGTTGTTGGCATCCATGCCGTCTGTGGGCGCGAGGGCAATGCCGACGCTGACACCGACTTCCAGAACGGTTTCATTGATCATGATCGGCTGTTTCATTGCGTCAATGATCCGCCCTGCCAGATACTGGGCGTCTTCTGGCGTTTCGATGTCCTGGATGATGGTGAATTCATCGCCGCCCATACGCGCAATGATATCGCTCTTGCGCACGCAGCCGCGCAGGCGCTCGGCCACCTCGGTCAGTAACTGGTCGCCGGTCAGGTGGCCGTAGGAATCGTTGATTGCCTTGAAGCGGTCGAGATCAAGACACAGGAGGGCCACCTTGCGGTCGAGACGCTGGACGCGGCTGAGGGCGGCGTCCATTTCACGGGTGAAAAGCGCACGGTTGGCCAGGCCGGTGAGGGGATCGTAATGCGCGAGATGGGCAATGCGGGCTTCGGCCTGTTTTTGCTCGGTCAGATCGATGCCCAGGGTGAGGATACAGTCTGCATCACCCGAAGGCGTACGCAGAACGGTCTTCTTGAGCTGGATGATACGCTGACGGCCGTGCGCGTCAGTGACATGCTCTTCCTTCAGCATGATGGCCTCTTCGCTTTGCAGGGCCATCTGATCGTAGGTATTGTAAAGGGCGGCGCGTTCGAGGGTCATGAAGTCGCCGCTGGACTTGCCGACAACGGTGTCATTCGAGACGCCGAGCATTTCCTCGCCAACACTGTTGAGCAGCACGATCTTCTGATCACCGGCGTTTTTGACCAGCACCATGGCTGGAATGTTCTGGATGACCATGTTGAGGAAGGTCTGGTGGCGCTGGGATTCACCGCCGAGCCGGATCAGTTCGTTGGTCATTTCCTGCTGTCGGCCCAGGGACTGGTGCAGATCGGCGCTAATCGCCTTAAGCACCGACAGCGAAGTCCCGACTCCGGCGTAACGTCCTTCATTGGTGGCGATAAACCCGCGCATCAGCTCCGATGGGCGCTCGCTGAGCGTTGTCCGGGTAAAGTCGCGCAATGGTGTGGCGATATCGACCAACAGCGGCGTCCGGTCCATCAGGGCAGTGACGGGCTTGTTGCCGTAAAGCGCCCGGCCATATTCGGCCGCCATGATCAGGTTGAAATCGTGACGTTCGATCAGGCCGAGCACGCGTCCGGAGTCGTCAACCACGGCGACGACCATTAGATCGGATTCGTCGCGGAACGCTTCGTAAAGGGTGGAGTTTGGGCATTGCGGGGAAACCGGATCGATACGATCGGTAATATCGGAAATGCACAGAAGCTTCTGCATATAAGCAACGCCTTACTTGAACGGACACTTAACGGACGCAATTTTGCGCCTTGTCAGGGGAAATAACGGTAAGACCTTAACCGGCGCTTGATGTCATAAAAGATTGACGCAAGCGTCATGGTGCCTAACCGTCGTTTACCGTGTTTTGCATCAAGCCTTTTCAAATCAGGCGCGGAGGGGTAAGGGAAGGCTCCAATTTTGTGATGAGATTTTCCCATGACCGTCAAGGTTCGCTTTGCGCCTTCGCCCACCGGCCGTATCCATGCCGGCAATGTTCGTGCCGCCCTGATTAACTGGCTGTTCGCGCAGAAGCATCAGGGCGTCTTCGTGCTGCGGATCGACGATACTGACCTGGAGCGCTCGACGAAGGAAAACGAGGACCTGATCGAGACCGACCTGAAATGGCTCGGACTGGAATGGGGCGAGCGCTACAACCAATCGAAGCGTTTCGATATCTACCAAAAGTGCGCCGACGCCCTGAAAGCCGACGGCCGCCTGTACCCCTGTTATGAAACGGCCGATGAACTTGATCGTCGCCGCAAGGTGCAGTTGTCGCGTGGATTGCCGCCGATCTATGATCGCGCCGCCCTCAGCCTGACAGATGCCGAGAAAAGCGCTTTTGAAGCCGAAGGTCGCAAGCCGCACTGGCGTTTCAAACTCGAAGGCAAACGCGTCGCCTGGGAAGACCTGGTGCGCGGTCATTGCGAAGTTGACACCACATCGATGTCCGATCCCGTGCTGATCCGTGAAGACGGCGCCTTCCTCTATACCCTGCCGTCGGTGGTGGATGATATCGATATGAAGATCAGCCACGTCATCCGTGGCGAAGATCACGTCGCCAATACCGGCACACAGCTTGAAATCTTCGAAGCGCTGTCAGTTTTCTTCGGCGGTTCGCCACTGCCGGTTTTCGCCCATATGCCGCTGCTGGTCGGGGCTGATGGCGAGGGGCTTTCCAAGCGTCTCGGTTCGATGTCGATCTCGCAGATGCGCGACGATGGTCTGGAACCACTGGCGATTACCTCGCATCTGGCGAAGATCGGCACCTCCGACGCACTGGAAGCCGCCCCGTCATTGATGGCGCTGGTAGAAGGCCAGGATTTCGGCAAGATGGGGCGCGCACCGGCACGTTACGATTTTGCCGACCTGATGCGCCTGAATGCCGGTGTTTTGCAGGGCTTGAGTTACGCCGATGCAAAGGCGCGTCTGGAAGATTTCGACGCCGATCTGGGCGAACTTTTCTGGGAAACGGTCAAGCCGAACCTGCACCGGTTTGCCGAGGTCGTGTTGTGGGCAAATATCATACGTGGGGATATCGAGCCGATTATCAGCGATCCGGCCCTGATTGCTCGCGCGCTTGAATTGCTGCCGGCCGATTATGGCCGTGACAGCTGGAGCGCCTGGACAGCGGCTATCAAGGAAACCACCGGCGCCAAGGGCAAGGCGCTCTTCATGCCGTTGCGCCTAGCCCTGACCGGTCAGGAACACGGTCCCGATATGGGCGCGCTCAGCTTCCTGATCGGGCGCTATAAAATGGCCCAGCGATTGAAGGGCTAGACCACTTTCCGTGTGTCTATATTCATGTCCTGGGCACTGACACGGGCGATGGCTGGCAGGATATCCTCGACCGAATCAACGCTGGTGAAGGTGCCAAGGAAGGCTTCAGGCGTGAATTGCTCTGCCAGGGTGTGTTCGATCAGCCGGAAAAACGGCTGCCAGTAATTGTTGATATTCAGGAAGATGATCGGCTTCTTGTGCAAGTCGAGCCGCCGCCACGACATCAGTTCGATGACTTCTTCCAATGTGCCGATCCCGCCGGGCACCACAACGAAGGCGTCTGACTCCTCGAACATCATCATCTTGCGTTCATGCATGTTGTCGACAATGCGGGTATCGATGTCATCAAGCACGACTTCGCGGTTTTGCAGGAATTTCGGCATGATGCCCAGAACCTGGCCACCAGCCTCCTGTACCGCGCGGGCGGTTTCCCCCATGAGGCCAACACCGCCGCCGCCATAGACAAGCCTCAAACCGGCACCAGCCAGTACCTGACCCAGATCGCGGGCCGCCTGCCGGTAAGCGGCGTCTTTGCCGAAAGCCGAACCACAGTAAACACAGACGGAGCGGATATTATGCTTGGCGAAGGGCATGGGGTATTCAATCTTTCCTGGAAAAGGCGACTCGTATTGTCATCTTTATAAATCTGAATGGCAATGTTTCTAGCCTCTATTCGCAACCGTCGAAAACAGATATGGCTTGGCTGTCATGATGCCGATCTTCTTAAAGAAAACGTGCTGTATTCTGCTGCTGTCCGCAACCGCCTGTCTGGTGGCCTGTCAGGAAAAGCCGAAGGCGGCGGACGCGACCAGTGCCATGGAGGCAGCGGGGTATTGGCGTGCGCCGGAGATTACCGGTGTGGATCAGGCGGGTTCCAATATGTTTGTCGTGATGGGGCAGACGATTGCCAATGCGCGTGTGCGGTTCGGTTATTCGGGCCAGCGCGCCGTCGGAGTCACATCCGATTCCAAAGGCAGGTTCCGCGCCGAATTGCCGTCATCGCCGGAAGGCGGGCTTTTTGACCTGTCAACGGAGGATGGCGGGCGTTCCATGCACGCCGATGGCCGCCTGTTCATTCCGGCGGGGGCACCGGGAAAGGCCGTACTGATGCGGCCGGGGGCCCCCAGCCTGGCGCTGTTCAATGATATCATGCCTGTGGCGGTGATTGACTATGATCGCGCCGGTGCACTGGCCATCGCCGGTCGTGTGGCGCCGACGACGACGGTAGAGGTTATTCTGAATGGTGAAATTCGGGCGCGGACGACCAGTGACGACCGCGGTTTTTATACCGCCACCACACAGATAGATCCGCCGGAAGAGACCGAGGCCGCCAATACCCTGTCGATCATGGCAGGCGGAAAGGAAACTGTCCGCAATTTCAATGATTCGCTTATGGCGACCGATACTGATCGCATCACGCGATTTGCAGATGGCTGGCGGATTGACTGGGTTCTGCCCGGTGGGGGCATGCAGACTACCCTTGTCTTTTAAAGTCTTGCTTTAAAGACAAGGGTAGTCCGCATTTTTTCTTTGAAGAAACGCGCAAAAGTGCGCGGCGGGCGGTCGCCCTTGCCTCAGGCTAAAGCCTTCGGACCTTCATTTTCGAAATAATTTTTTACATCATCTCGTCTTGTCTGGTCTTCGAGAACAGCTTCTTGAGGAATTCAGTGATGCCATGGCGCTTGGCCTTGCGGGCCACCGCGTCTTCGCTGACCAGCCAGGCGATCTGCACCACGCGACGTTCGCCTTCGAAAGGCGTGTGACCGTGCCAGCTATTATCCAGACGCGGAAAAGCGATGAAGTGACCGTAGCCGGGATTGACCTCGTCCGTGCCGGGACCGGCCTGATCAGGACCTTCGAGGAAGCGCAGATTGCCGCCGCTGCCGCCTTCGGGATTGAGGTAGATCAATGCGGAGGCCAGCTTGTCGGCGCCATCGGTATGCGGCCGGCCGTCCTTCAGCGCCGACCATTTGCGCACGGTCACCCATGAGGGCTTGCCGACCAGATCGACGCCCAGCTTGTCGCTGATCGCACGGGCGAAGCCTTCACCACGCACCTCTTCCAAGAGCGCCTTGAAGGCTGGCCCCATAGGGAAATCCTCCGGTCGCATATAGCCGGTCTTGTCGATTTGCGGGAAGTCGCGGGCGATGTCGCCTTCCAGTTCCGGCGGCAGGATATCGGCGCCAATCAGATTGCGGAACGGATAATCGGAGGCCGGGGTGGCGGCGATGGACTCATAACGAAGCATAGGCACGAACCTTGAAGCAAACAATACGCCTTTATATAGCAGATTTGCGTTCGATCGTCAGGGGGCGCAGAATTTTTATCGGATGCCGCCCGCCATGTTCGTCAGGGCGACATTGGAAAGCACGGTTGTGTCAGCCTTGTCCGGCAGGTGTGAACAGAAGCCGATGCCGACATAAAAAGGCGCATCCATTTTTAAGGTCATGGGCGGGCCAAAGGCATGCATGGGCTCGCCGGCAAGGCTGACATACAGCTGGAATTTATCACCCTGTTTTTCGATGCCGATGCGTTTGGCATGGGCCGTCACAAGATCATCAGGTGACGTACCGCCGGGTAGGTCGCCACGGCTGCCGATGCGGTATTCCATGTCCTTGATCCGGGCGCCTTTTTCAGGACGACGCGCCAGATGTATCATGCCGCCACCGTGCAGGGCGACAATGGCCTCCTGGGAATCGTCGTCGAGGTCCTGACGAATGATGAGGACCGCCTTGCGATCTTCGTAGCCTTCCGGATCAGGAAAATTGATATCGGCGGCCAGGGAAACATCGCCGGACATCTGCTTCCACAGGTAGCGAAATTCATCGCGCATATACCAGACATTATAACCGGCGGAAGTGATGGTGTAAGCTTGTGTGGTTGGATTGAAACTGGACCTGCCCGGTATGTGCGCGCTGCCTATGTCGGATTGACCATCAAATATGCCGATGGGCGTATTCTCTGTGGTTGTCGCGCGATGAAAGTCGGCCGGTGGCGCGACCTGCACATGGGTGGCGGAGCCCGGTTGGGCCCACTCGGGCGATGTAGCCGGCTCCTGCGCCTGCGCAGTCGAAGACAACAGAGCGGCAAAAGTCAGTAATCCCGCGGCGACGAGGCGAATGGTCATGGCTATCTTCCCTGGAACTGCTGTTTGCCAGCCTTTATGATAGCGCTATCATTAATGTGAATTTTTAAAATGTACAGTGCCGGGGAAGTTAAATGTAAGCCCCATCCAGTGCATGATTTAGGATCGGGAAAGCTGCGTCACTAAGGGCGAAATCGACTGCGGCCTGGGCATGGATGTGCGTCGAATCAAAACAGGGCAGGGGCAGGCAAGCGGCATCGACGCTCAGGCCCAGTTCGGTACAGCCGAGAATGACGCTGTCCGCGCCCTGCATCGCCCCACGTCGGGTCATGTCGATCAGGGCCTGACGGGCATGTTCGCTGACGACGCCCTGACATAGTTCGTCAAAGATGGCGTTATGGCAAATCAACCGATCATCGGCTTCGGGAATGATTACATCGAGGCCATAGCGTTTCATGTGTTCAGTATAAAAACCGTGCTCCATAGTGTAGCGGGTTGCCAGCAGCAGCGGGCGACGATGTCCGGTAGCGTTCAGAGTCTTTGCGGTTTCGCCGATGATATGGATCAGCGGAATATCGCAACTGGCGGCGACCTGTTCTGCGACGAGATGCATGGTGTTGGTGCAGATCAGGATGCAGTCGGCGCCGGCAGATTCCAATCCCTGAGCCGCGTCACCGAGCAGACGCGCTGCCTGATCCCAGCGATCGGCCTTCTGCAAGGCGACCACGGTCTGGAAATCCAGCGACCGCAACAGAATATCGGCTGAAGCCAGCCCGCCGATTGTTTCGCGAACCCCTTCATTGATAAGCTTATAATAGGTGGCGGTGCTTTCCCAGCTCATACCGCCGAGCAAACCGATTTTACGCATTTCAACTCCCAATCAGACAAACATGTTACGGCGAATGTGGAGGAAGTGGCGCGCGTTTTTGGAAGGAAAACTGATATTTTATGCAAATTTATTGCGCCTTTAGAATGTCTGGCGCAATATACGGGATGCTTGATGATCGTGACCGCAAATTGCTCGACCTGTTGCAACGTGACGCTGATACCGCGCTGGGCGATCTGGCTGCACGGGTAAACCTGTCGCCTTCCGCCTGTTCGCGGCGGATCACGCGTCTCAAGGAAGACGGTTATATTGCCCGTCATGTTGTGGTGCTGGATCGCGCACGGATGAATGTCGGCACGACGGTTTTCGTCATGGTCAAGACGGCGCACCACACCGCCGACTGGCTGGAGCGGTTTCGTTCAGGCGTTATTGATATTCCGGAAATTGTCGAGGTTCACAGGCTGGCGGGGAACCTCGATTACATCATCAAGATCGTCGTGACGGACATTGCGCATTATGACGCTATCTATAAGCGGCTGGTCAGCCGGATCGACCTGTTCGACGTCTCCGCCTATATTTCGATGGAAACCCTGAAAAACGACCAGGCCGTGCCTACGGGGCACGCCACTTAACTGACGTTCTTCTCGATCACTGTGTCTGTAACCGGCGTGTCTTCATCAGCGGGGAGGTAGGTGTCCGTCGCAGCCGTTTGTGCCGCCTGACTGGCTCGCTCATGCGACCAGGCACTGGCCGCGACAAGGACCAGCAGGATAGCGGTGAAAAAGGCTGCCAGGAAATAAAGCGTAAAACTGCGCGGGGTGGTCATTTCAAACTTCCACAAGGCTGAACGGACGATCAACCGGCGTTTGGGCGCTGACCTTGACGGCGCCGCTCGGCATGATTTCATCCGGTGTCGCGAAGGCGTGGCTGACATACAGGGTAAAGCCGGAAATGATCAGCAGCAGGGCAAGCAGCGCGACGATGCTTTCAAATACGACAAGTTCACGCCCATCGGTGCGCGATGGGGTCTTGCGGGCAACCGGCTGAAAATCATGAGCATGGAATATGGCGGTACGGGGCATGGCAGGGACTCGCTGTGAAACAACGAAATCAGGATGCGGTTTTGCCGGTAAGGAAAATATAGCTGGACGAGTCAGTGATTGTAAAAAACCGGAACCGTCGCAGGACTTATTGCGGCCTTATTTAAAACCGGGTCACAGTCGCAACCGGATGCCAAGCTGACGCAGTCCGCCGGCCAGCCATACGCAGATCAGGGCGAACAGCAGCGATTTGATGAGACCTGGCCCGCCGGTCAGTAATGCGTCTGGCAACTCAATATGAGCCATATCGATCGCCACATAGAGAAAAGCCGGCATCAGATAGCACAGCAGGGTGTCGGTTCCGGCGGGCCTGACCGGATTGAACCAATGTCCTTTTCGGGTGATATCGCCCAGCCAATAGAGCGCCGTGAAAGCGATCAGCGTGAAGGCGCTGCACAACAATAGCCAGGCTGGCGTGGCGGCCAGTTTCGACAGGCCCCAGAACTGGCGGGTATAGAGCGACAGGCAGATCAGGAACACGGTGATAACTGCGAAGAGCAAAGTCATGCGCCAGTTTTCATTTTTGCTTTGAAATATCTGGAACAGACGCGCGATTACCACGCCGCCCAGGCTAAGGGCCGTCATGGTGCCGTCGATGATCGGTTCCGGTATGATATGAAGCGGCGCGGGCACAAGTCTGGCGGCCCAGACCAGACTCAGCAGGCTGAAAGCGGCCCAGGCGGTAATCAGGATAATAAGGCGGTCGCGTGCAAATATAGTCACCAGTGCGGCCATCAGATAAGACCAGCCGATCAGTCCGAGAATGCCCCACCAGTGCGCTGCAAAAAGAACAAGGCGGCCGGCTTCGCCGCCGCGGTAAATGAACGCCAGTACAAGCAGGATGAGGAGGCCAAGAGCTTTCAGGCCTCTTTGTGCCCATATAGGCATGGCCTTGGGGTAGGCGTTCCAGATCAGTATGAAGGCGATGCTGCAAACCGCATCCCAGATGATGCCTTCCATACCTGTGGCGGCGGCATTGATGGTTTCGCCATTGACCAGGAAAACGCCCATGACCAGCAAGGCGATGGACCGGCCGATCACATGCCGGACAAGCTGAAAATCAGTGTCGCCTTTCGCCTGGCGGCTATTGATAGCAAAGGGCAGGGACATGCCGACGATGAACAGAAAGGCCGGGAAAACGACGTCAGCCAGGCCAATTCCATCGACGCCACGCGGCACATGTTCGAGCCATGCCGGAATATCCTTCAAAGACCACAGGTCGTTGACGAAGATCATCAAGACCATGGTCAGGGCGCGCAGCAGGTCGATGGCGCCAATACGCGTGATGATATCCGTAGGTGGCGCGGAATGCGGGTCAGCCTTATCCATGCGGCCGACTATGACAGCAGGTTCACGGTTTCGACAAGTCTGGAAAAATCGCTCGACACGCACTGGCCCGAACAGCCGATTGAGTGCCGATTCAGATTTATACCGTGTCTTGCGTTCCCGGTTCGATGACACACCGGCGGAATAGGGAAGAACCCGGTAGGCTTTCATTCGGACATGTTGCTATGTATACTCAAACGAATAAAGTCTAGATACCTGTATTAATCGTCTATACGCTTTCTATATATTTTAAAAAATTTTCGCATTATCTGCATCTATACAAAATCTATATGCCTGAGTGGCTACTCTATACACCCTCTATATATGATCTGGTCTAAAGCGGCTCCTCGTCAATCAGACTCCAGGAGGCTTTAGCCATGACTTTTATCTACCTTGCCGGCGGGGTGGCGTTCTTCTTCGTCTCCGCTCTTTTTGTGGGGCTTTGCGAACGCCTGCGGGAGAGCGGCCAATGACCGAACTCTATGTGGGCGCCGGGATTATTGTCCTGGCCTTGCTCGGCTACCTGCTGGTCGCGCTCATCAAACCCGAAATCTTCCCATAATTAAGAGGGTAACATGTCCCAATTCATCACGGGCCCAATGCTGACCGGAAACGCCTGGTTACAGCTTGCCCTCTATATGGTCGTGCTTCTGGCGTGCGTTGTGCCGCTGGGGGGCTACATGGCCAAGGTTTTCCAGGGCGAAAAAAACTTTATGTCGCCGGTCCTTGGCTGGCTGGAGAGAGGTATCTACGCGATCTCCGGCATCGATCGTGACAAGGATATGAGCTGGAAGGATTATGCCATCGCCACGCTGGTATTTTCCGTCATCAGCTTTGTCCTTCTCTATCTGGTTCTGATCTTTCAGAACCTGCTGCCGATCAATCCGCAGAAAATGCCTGGCCTGACGCCTGACCTCTCGTTCAACACAGCGGCCAGCTTTGTCACCAATACCAACTGGCAGTCCTATGCCGGTGAAGCGACCATGAGCTATTTCAGCCAGATGGTCGGGCTGACCGTGCAGAACTTCGTCACGCCTGCCGTCGGTATGGCGGTTCTTATCGCATTGATCCGTGGCCTGGCACGCAAATCGGCTTCGGGCATCGGCAATTTCTGGGTCGATATGGTGCGCGCCAATCTTTATATCCTCCTGCCATTGTCGCTCGTCCTTGCGGTTATCCTGGGCTCGCAGGGCGTGGTGCAAACCTTCAGCGCCTATGTGACCGCTCATGGCCTGCAAGGCGCCGATCAGACCCTCGCCATGGGGCCGGTCGCCAGCCAAGAAGCCATCAAAATGCTCGGCACAAATGGTGGCGGCTTTTTTAATACCAATTCCGCGCATCCGTTCGAAAATCCGACGCCTTTCACCAACTTCCTGGAAGTGCTGGCCATCCTGCTGATTCCGGCGGCCACCTGCCATACCTTCGGTGTCATGGTGAAGGACAAGCGTCAGGGCTTCGCTGTCCTGGCAGCCATGACAGTCATCTTCGTGCCGCTCCTCCTGCTGTGCGTTTCGGCTGAACAGGCCGGCAATCCGCACTTCGCCCATCTGGGCGTCGATCAGGTCGCCAGCGCGCTGCAATCCGGCGGTAATATGGAAGGCAAGGAAACGCGCTTCGGCATCACCAACTCCGCGCTTTGGGCATCGGCTACAACGGCTGCCTCGAACGGTTCGGTCAATGCCATGCATGACAGCTTCACTCCAATGGGCGGTTTCGTGCCGCTGCTGCTGATGAAATTCGGCGAAGTCGTTTATGGTGGTGTGGGGTCGGGTCTCTACGGTATGCTGATCTTCGTCATCATCTCGGTGTTCATTGCCGGTCTGATGGTCGGCCGTACGCCGGAATATCTCGGCAAGAAGATCCAGGCCTTCGAGATCAAGATGGCGTCCGTCGCCATGCTGGCGCCCTGTCTCTTCGTCCTGATCGGTACGGCCATTGCCGTGATGACCAAGGACGGGCAGGCAGGCATCTATAACCCTGGCGCCCAGGGCTTCACCGAGGTGCTCTACGCCTTTACCTCGGCGACCAATAACAATGGCTCGGCCTTTGCCGGTCTCAGCGCCAACACGCCTTTCTATAATACGGCGCTCGGTCTCTGCATGCTGTTTGGCCGTTTCTTCATCATCATCCCGGTGCTGGCCATTGCCGGCTCGCTGGCTGCCAAGAAGACCGTTCCGGTCTCCGCCGGCACGCTTCCCACCCATACCACGCTCTTTATCGCGGTTCTGGTGGGCGTCATCCTCATTGTCGGTGTCCTGACCTACGCGCCTACACTTGCGCTCGGCCCGGTCGTCGAACACTTCAACATGATCAAGGGCTAAGTCCATGTCCGTTACATCAAAATCCAAAAAGGGCGGGCTTTTCGAGGGGGCGGATATGGGCTCCGTCTTCAAGAACTCCATCCTCCGTCTCAATCCACTCTATCAGGCGCGCAACCCGGTCATGTTCCTGGTGTTCGTCGGGTCGATCATCACCACCTGTATCTTCGCTGTCATGCTGATAAAGCCTGACAGCGTGATTAGCGGTGGCCAGCCCTTGTGGTTTGTCGGTCTGATCACCTTCTGGCTGTGGTTCACCCTGTTGTTCGCCAATTTTGCCGAGGCCATAGCCGAAGGTAAGGGCAAGGCGCAGGCCGACTCGCTCAAGAAATCGCGCCGCGACGTGACGGCCAAAAAGCTCGTTAAAGGCACTGATCGCAGCAAATACCAGTCCATCGCGGCCAATTCCCTGCGCAAGGGCGACATCATCGTGGTCGAAGCCGGTGACTTCGTGCCATCCGATGGTCAGGTCATCGAGGGCATCGCCTCGGTCGATGAAAGCGCCGTCACCGGTGAATCGGCGCCGGTGATCCGCGAATCCGGCGGCGACCGCGACGCCGTCACCGGCGGCACGCGCGTCCTCTCCGACTGGATCGTGGTCCGCGTCACCTCCGATCCGGGCGAAAGCTTCCTTGATCGCATGATCAGCCTGGTCGAATCCGCCAAGCGCCAGAAAACGCCGAACGAGATCGCCCTGTCGATCCTGCTCGCCGCCCTGACCATCATCTTCCTGCTGGTCTGCGCTACCCTGCTGCCTTACTCGCTGTTTTCAGTCGGTCGCGCGGGTTCCGGCACGGTCATCACCATCACGGTTCTGATCGCACTGCTGGTCTGCCTGATCCCGACGACTATCGGCGGGCTCCTCTCGGCCATCGGCATCTCAGGTATGCAACGCCTGATCAAGGCGAATGTCATAGCCACATCGGGCCGCGCTGTCGAAGCCGCTGGCGACGTCAATGTCCTGCTGCTTGACAAGACCGGGACCATTACCTTCGGTAACCGCCAGGCGGTCGAATTCTTCCCGGCGCCCGGCATCACTCAGCAGCAACTGGCCGAAGCTTCGGAACTGTCCTCTCTGGCAGACGAAACCCCTGAAGGCCGCTCCATCGTGGTACTGGCACGCAAGCTATTCGGTCTGCCGGAAAAGGATATTCAGTCGCTCAAGGCTGAATTCATCCCCTTCAGTGCCGAACAGCGTGTATCGGGCATCGTGATCAACGAACGCCACATCCTCAAAGGCGCGGGCGACGCCATTGCCAGGCTGGTGGCCTTGAAGGGCGGTTCGGTGCCGCATGAAGTCACCGTTCAGATCGAGGATATCGCCCGCAAGGGCGGCACCCCGCTCACCGTCGCCGAAGGCAATCAGGTGCTGGGCGTTGTCTACCTCAAGGATATCGTCAAGCCGGATATCAAGGCGCGTCTGGCCGATCTGCGCAAGATGGGCATCAAGAGCATCATGATCACCGGTGATAACCCGCTGACCGCCGCGGCCATCGCCTCGGAAGCCGGCGTCGACGATTTCCTCGCCCAGGCGACGCCGGAAACCAAGCTGAAATACATCAGGCAAATGCAGGAAGGCGGCGAACTGGTCGCCATGGTCGGCGATGGCACGAACGACGCCCCGGCGCTTGCGCAATCCGATGTGGCGGTGGCGATGAATTCCGGCACCCAGGCCGCCAAGGAAGCCGGCAACATGGTCGATCTCGACAGTGATCCGACCAAGCTGATCGAGATTGTCGAGATCGGCAAACAACTCCTGATGACGCGTGGTTCGCTGACGACCTTCTCGATCGCCAATGACCTGGCCAAGTATTTCGCCATCATTCCGGCCGCCTTCGCCACGACCTATCCGGTATTGGGCGCGCTCAACGTGATGCATCTGGCCTCGCCGCAAAGCGCTATCCTGGCGGCGGTCATCTTCAACGCCCTGATCATCATCGCGCTGGTGCCGCTGGCCTTGAAAGGCGTTAAATACCGCGCCGAACCGGCCGCCAAAATGCTCTCGCGCAACATGTTCGTCTATGGCCTCGGCGGTATTATCGCTCCGTTTATCGGCATCAAGCTGATCGATATGGCGCTGGCTGCTGTTGGCTTGGCGTAGCCGCGCCAACAGATCTGAGTTGCGCTACCGCTGCGCTGCTTGAGCGCGGCGGCTTGACATAAGGAATACAGAAATGAAATCTCTTCTCTCAACCCTGCGCCCGGCCATAGGCACGACTGTTCTGCTGACAGTTCTCCTGGGTGGCGTCTATCCCCTGGTGACCACCGGCATTCTGCAACTGGGCTTCAAGGCCCAGGCGCAAGGCAGTCTGATCAAGGACGCTGATGGCAAGATTATCGGTTCGCGTCTGATCGGCCAGAATTTCGACCAGCCCAAATATCTGTGGGGCCGGCTCTCCGCCACCGGCACGGCACCCTATAATGCCGGCGCCTCGTCCGGTTCCAATCTTGGATCGAATAATCCGGCCCTGCTGGACGCGGTCAAGGGGCGCATCGATGCCTTGCAAAAGGTCGATCCCCTGAATGCTAAACCCATTCCGGTCGATCTGGTGACGGCATCGGGGTCTGGTCTCGATCCCGAAATCAGTCCGGCGGCGGCGGCCTATCAGGTCGGCCGCATAGCCCAGGCGCGTGGCATTGGCGAAGAGGCGGTTAAATCTGCTATTACCAGATCGACACGTGGACGCGATCTCGGCGTACTCGGCGAGCCTCGTGTCAACGTCCTCGAAGTTAATCTGAGGCTTGATGGAAAGCTAAAGTGAAACAAGACACCCGCCCAAACCCGGACAAGCTGCTTGAACTTGTCCGGAATGAATCGAGTGACGACCCGCGCGGCCATCTGAAAATCTTCTTCGGATCGTCGGCGGGGGTCGGCAAGACTTTTGCCATGCTGGCTGAAGCACGGCGCCGCCAGGCGGAGGGCAGGGACGTCCTGATCGGCATCGTCGAACATCACGGCCGGTCTGAAACGGCAGCCCTTGTCGAAGGGCTGCCGGTTTTGCCGTTACAGGAGATCGATCATCGCGGCGTCAAGGTGCGTGAGTTCGATCTGGATGGCGCGCTGGCCCGTAAGCCGTCGCTGATCCTGATGGACGAGTTCGCCCATACCAATGCCCCCGGTTCACGTCATCCCAAACGCTGGCAGGATGTCGAGGAATTGCTCGATCACGGTATCGACGTCTACACCACGCTCAATGTCCAGCATCTCGAAAGCATAAATGATCAGGTCGCCCGCCTGACTGGAATCCGGGTCCGGGAGACAGTTCCAGACACAATATTCGAGGCAGCGGACGAGATCGCATTGATCGATATCCCGTCCGATGAACTGTTGAAACGCCTAGCGGAAGGTAAGGTCTATGTCGCGGAGGGGGCCAATAAGCGCGCGGCGGAAAACTTCTTCAAGAAAAGCAATCTTCTGGCCCTGCGCGAAATGGCGCTGCGTCGCACCGCCGAGCGAGTTGATGCCCAAAGCGACGAACTGAGCGCCGCCATGGGCCAGAATGAGGCGCAGATCGGGCAGAAGATCATGTTGCTGGTCGGCCCCGATCCGCTCTCGACCCGCCTGATCCGTCATGCCAAACGCATGGCGACGCGCGGCCGTGCGCCGTGGTATGCCATCTATCTGCAAAGCGACCGTCACGAACAGCTTGACGAAAAAGACCGTACTCGCGTCGAACAATATCTCAGGCTGGCAGAAAATCTGGGCGCTCAGATCGTGCGCCTGTCGGGCGCCCGTCCGGCCACGGATATCCTCGCCTATGCCCAACAAAACGGCTTTACGCGCATCGTGGTCGGTTATCGCCGGCCGAAGTGGTGGATGCGGCCTTTCCGCGGCACTTTCGCGCAGCATCTGATCGAAAGCAGCGATGGGATCGAGATCACGGTCGTTCATGGCGCGACCGGTCAGATGCGGGAGCGGGTCACGGCGGCGTCCGTGGTCCGGCCGTTCCTGGCCCGGCCCCTGGACTATGGCCTGGCGGCAGGCGTCGTAGCGTTATGTACCGCGATCGCGTTTCCGTTTCGCGATTATACACCCTCGAACAACCTGGCCATGATTTACCTGACCGGGGTGGTGATCGTTGCCGCGCGGCTGGGATTGGGGCCTTCGGTCCTGGCGTCGATGTTCAGCATTCTGGCATTCAATTTCTTTTTTACCGATCCCTATTACACCTTCAATTTCTACGACACCTACTATTACGTCACCTTCGCCTTCATGCTGGTGACCTCACTGGTCGTCGGCTCGCTGACGGCGCGCCTGTCGCGTCACGCCCGCCTGGTCAGCAATCGCGAGCGCGAAACGCAGATACTCTACGGGCTGACACGCGGCCTGTCGGCCGTCCGCAGTATCGACATGATCTGCGATGTCGCCATCAAGCATCTCAGCGGACCGTTCAGCCTGGACGTGACCCTGTTCATTCAGGCGCCATCCGGTCTGCGACCCTATCCGGAGGGGGCGGTTATCAGTGACATGCGCGAGATGGGGGCTGTCAACTGGGTGATGGCCAATGGCCAGATGGCGGGACGCGATACCGACACCATGCCGTCCGCGAATGGTCTCTATCTGCCGTTGCAGGCTGAAAAAGAAGTACTGGGCGTTCTCGGCCTGACGGCGCGTGACAGCGGTCATCCCTTTACCGGTGCCGAGGTCTTGCAATTCGAGGCGTTCGCCAGCCTGATCGCCGGCGCGTTACAACGCGCGCGACGTTCGGATGAGGCGGCGGAATCGAAAGTCGAATCCGAAAACGAGAAATTGCGGAATGTGCTGCTGTCTTCGCTGTCGCATGATCTGCGCACGCCGCTCACCGTGATGAACGGATCGGTCAGCACATTGCTGCGAATGCGCAAGACGTTGCCGCGCAAGGCCATGGACGAACTGACAGGGCTATGGGGGCAGTTGAGCCGCTTACAGAAATTTGTCGGCAACCTGCTTGACATGGCGGCCATTACGTCCGGCTACATGAAACTCAATTTTCAGCCCTACATGGTTCAGGAAATCATCGGCGCGGCCATATCCCAGGTCGAAGCCGGCAAGCAGGGGCGGACCCTTCGCACACAGATATCCGGCAATCTGCCCATGGTCATGATCGATGGCGGGCTTATCGAGCAGGTCTTCATCAACCTGCTGGAAAACGCCTTTCAACACACCAATCCGGACGGCGAGGTGGTCATCTATGTCGAGAAGGATGCGGATCGCTTGCGGGTTCGCATCTCCGATAACGGCGCGGGGGTCAAAGAAGGCGATGAAGCGCGCATATTCGAGCAGTTCCAGAAAGGACAGGAACTGCGCTCGGACCGTTCTGGTGGTACCGGGCTGGGGCTTGCCATTTGCCGCGGGATTGTTCAGGCGCATGGCGGCATGATCTATGCCAAGAATAACCGGTCCCTGCCGTCATCAAACGGTACGCACCAGAACGCCGGCGCGAGCTTCATCTTCACGCTGCCCGTGGCGCCCCGCCCGCATTGACATTTCCTGAGTATTTACATGTCTGAAAAAATCCTGGTCCTTTCCATCGAAGATGAGAACGACATACGTAAATTCCTGCACGCCACCCTTGGCGCTAATAATATGGCGGTCATCGAGGCGGAGACTGGCAAGACGGGACTGCAAAAAGCGACGTCGCAATCGCCGGACGTCATTCTTCTCGACCTTGGCCTGCCGGATATGGACGGCATGGAAATCATCCGGCAGATTCGCGCCTTTAGCCGGACGCCGATCATTATCCTGTCGGCGCGAGGTCAGGAACGCGACAAGATCGAAGCCCTGGAACTCGGCGCCGATGATTATCTCACCAAGCCATTCGCGGCGGGAGAACTGATTGCCCGCATCAGGGTTGCCCTGCGTCACGCCCGCCGGCCCCAAGGTGATGCGCCGTTTGTCTATGACTATGATAGTCTGACCATCGATACGGCGGCGCGCCGGGTCCGGCTCGATGGTGAGGATATTCACCTGACACCGATAGAATACAAGCTGTTGTCGGTTCTTGCGCGCAATTCGGGCAAGGTGTTGACCCACGGAGCGCTGCTCAACGAGGTCTGGGGCAGGCATAGCACTGATAACCAGACCTATTTACGTATCCATACCCAGCATCTGCGGGAAAAGCTCAGGGACGATGCGCTCAACCCGCGTTTTATCGTCACCGAACCGGGGATTGGCTACCGGTTGAAGCCATAGTTATGCCAGGTTTACTTTGAATCTGGACAAGGCCAGTTCCGCCGGACCGGTGCGATAAGGCAGACAGCGCCCAGGCTGGAAAGCTATACAAAAACACTATGTGGGCAGGGGAAATCTATACACCTGCCATACGCGCCGGGGCGTAAAAAGGGATTGTCTCACCCATACAGAGTCAACTCAAATGCCCTCGGCAGACCCTCCCCAGATTTCCGATCAGACGATCGTTTTATTCCCCCTGACTGTCGATACTGACCTCAGTCTCATGGCTCAGTCCCTGTTGTGCCGTGAGTGTGGGATTAGGCTCTGTTCCATTCAGGTGGAAGCACGACCCGACACGCATGAGACGTGCCTTTGGGTGACGCTTGTGGCCGCAACCTACGGCCATGCCCTGCGTACACTTATCCTTGGCCTGCCGGCTGCTCAGTTCGGTGCTGTCAAGACAGTGAGGACAGATGTTGTTTCCTTCGCTCAGGCTGCCTGATTCCATGCTCATGCCCAACAGTTACGAACTCAGATCTGCTTACAGCGGTATTTGGGTTCCCATGATCACCCCTTTCAAAAATGGAGATATCGACTATGATGCTGCTGGTCTCTTTGCTCATCATCTTATGGACGCTGGCGTTCACGGTCTGGTTGTCGGTGGGACGACGGGGGAGGGCCCGTCTCTTACGTCTTGCGAGAAGGCCCGCCTTGCTGAGGCCGTCGCAGCATCCGTCCCTGATGATATCCCCGTCTTCATGGGGCTTGAGGGCTCGAACACGCAGAAAGTTCTAACTGAACGGGTCGAGATCGGTGATGCCCCGGTCCGGGGATATCTCGTTTCCGCGCCGAGTTATGTAAGGCCGGGCCAGGAAGGTATCTATCGGCATTTAATGGCCATTTCCGAAGCCGTCAAACGTCCGGTCATCCTCTACGATATTCCGGTCCGCACCGGCTCCACTCTTCACGTCGATACGATCCTCCGTCTGACAACAAATGGCGATTTTCCCGCCATCAAAGCCTGTGGTCTGACCACCGAACGCCTGAAAGCGCTCCTCGCGATCTATGGCCTGAAGGTCATGTGCGGCGATGATACCTGGATGTTCCGCGCTTTTGAAATGGGCGCGCACGGCGCCATCAGTGCCTCGGCCCAGGTGGCGCCGCGCCGGTTTATCGAAGCCTACGCAATGCTGGAAAAATACAGCGCGGATGGGGCCTGGAAGCGGTTTAACATCTTGATGCCCCTGATCGAGCATATGTTTGAAGAACCGAACCCCGCACCGGCCAAGGCCGCGCTCGCCTTGCAGAACTGGTGCCGGGAAGAACTGCGCCTGCCCATGACCCCGGTGAGTGACACCTATCGGGAAGAGCTCAAGAGCGTGCTTGGCAATATGCACGCGTTGCACCACGACGACCTGATCTGTGCCGACAAGTCCTCGAAATAGGTAAAACCCACGGACCCGGCCACAGAGCGGCCCCAACCTTTCATAAGGGTTGGGGCTGTTATCGTTTGTCGTAAAACAAATCTTCGACGGCGCACCGCATCGATGGTTCACATCCGCATGCGTCCATCTGTTGAAAAACAGCGAACCACGGCTGTGCATTTTCGGGCGGTTTTTGAATTTTTTTGAGCAATTCAACGTCTTTAAGACGGTGCGCTGGCTCCCCGAACAGGACTCGAACCTGTGACAAGTCGATTAACAGTCGACTGCTCTACCAACTGAGCTATCGGGGAACACGCTGGCAAGGCGCGCCCTATAGCAAGGGTTTACGCCGCATGGCAAGCCCCAAGGCAAAAGTTTTGCACAATTCTGTGCGTGAAGAGGCGCCGCACTGATTTCAAACGAAAAAAAGCCCGAAAAGAGCTTTCGGGCTTTTGAAGTTTGGTGATGGTGGGTGTCTTCAGATAAGCAAAGACAACGCCGTTATGAAAGGAGTCTGGTTAATGAGGAGTAAATGCGCCTGTAAGGGGAAAAACTATCTGTAATCGAATTAAGGGGATATCTATTAAGGTGGGAAGTGTGGAGGCCTGACCCGGAGTCGAACCGGGCTTCACGGATTTGCAATCCGGTGCGTAACCGCTCCGCCATCAGGCCTCACGTAGAGCGGATGCGTT
>FSVH01000352.1_pt1 | contig 21426 bp, 23 predicted proteins | sample 1637631 | NCBI WGS metagenome assembly FSVH01 (sample SAMEA3914814, study PRJEB12502) | metagenome | biome: forest; material: soil | place: USA | collected 2011-09-16 | depth 0.1 m | reverse complement strand
GCAGAGTGGTCGAATGTACCGCACTCGAAATGCGGCGTAGGTGGAAGCCTACCGTGGGTTCGAATCCCACCCTCTCCGCCACTCACTTGAAAAGCATTCCCCACAAGGGGATACCATGAAAAATAAGGCTTTGTTACGTCCGGGTGCTCCAAATGTAGCACTAGAGGCCCCCTTGCGAACCTACATGATAAAGCGCGGCGCGACCTATTGTTTTCGTCGGGTAGTGCCTGAGCCCCTTCGCCCATACTTGCTTACCAAATCTGGCGACCCCCGGACCGAGTTTACGTTTTCTTTGCAGACTAAAGATCGCAAGGAAGCCAATGAGCGACTGGAGCGGGAAACGATCCGGATTTCTGGCTACATAAATGAGGCTCAGCGTAAACTGGATGCTGGCATAGCTCCCGGCAAATCCGACGAGCAGGCCGCAGCATTTGAACGCTGGGAGCAAGAGCGGCTCGCTCACGAGGTAAAGGCCGACCTATATTTTGCAGAGCAACAAGCGGAAACTGAGGCCGAAGACGACGAATACATAGCCAGTCTTAACCGCCCCTTTGCCGAACTTTCAGCTAGGGACAGACTGGCACGTCATAATCTGCCGCAGGAATTATTCGATCCGCCAGCGGTCAGGGCGCAACGTGAGCGTGAGGCGCTAGCTGCCTATGAAGGTGCGGGCAGAGAGATTTCCGAGGCTTTTGAACGATCTGGCGTGATCGGAGTATCACAGGCTCCTTACCCACGCCTGATGGAAATCTTTGATCGCTACATTGAAGCAGCACAGGTTGCTCCCGCGACCGTCAAGGCGTGGCGTCCGGTCATTAAGCACCTTATTAATTTCTTGGGTTACGATGACGCCAGTAGGGCAAACGCGGAAGATTTTAGGCGGTGGCGGGACTTTCTTTTAAGCGAGCCAACACGAGCAGGAACCGTTCGCTCTGACAGGACAGTTCGGGATACCTACATCTCTGCCGCTAAGGCAGTTTACAATTACGCTATTGATGAGGGAGCGGTTAGCCATAACCCCGTTGACAAAGTTAAGGTACGCGCTGTCAAAAAAATAATTAAGCGCACCAACAAGGGATTTTATGATCAAGAGGCCGCGATAATTCTAAAGGCGGCAAGCTCTGTTTCAGTCGGCGAAGTAAGCAGCAATCTGCCAAAAAGAAATGCTGCTCGCTAGGCGCTGGGTGCCTTGGCTCTGCGCTTACACGGGAGCGAGGGTCAATGAAATTACGCAGCTAAGACAGATGGACATCCAATGCGTAGACGGCATCTGGATCATTAACATCACGCCAGACGCTGGAAGCGTCAAGACCTATAAGGCTCGATCAGTGCCACTTCACCCTCACCTGCTAGAGCAGGGATTTCAACACCTTGTCGGCAAGGGGGCACAAAGTCCAATCTTCTACGATCCGGCGCGGGCACGGGGCGGGAGTGCTGCAAATCCTCAGAGTAAGAAAGTTGGCGAGCGCTTGGCGCAATGGGTCAGAAAGCTTGGCGTTACCGATGAGGCCGTAGCCCCCAATCACGGCTGGCGACACCTGTTTACTACGCGGGCAAGGACAGCCGGGTTAGATGCCAGTGCATTGAATGCAATTCAAGGGCACGCTCACACCAGTGAAGGGCAGAAATACGGCGTGTGGTCAATCGAGACGTTAGATCGGGAAATGCGCAAGCTGCCACATTTCGATTTTCGGTGAGCGCCCTCCGCCATGACTAGACGCCCCCAAGATGAATAGCGCTCCCGCGAGGCTGGCAAGGGCGTACAGGGGCAATTTTTAGGTGGCGGCTGGGTGGGCAGCGGAAGAGCCGCTGCGGCGCTGTACGGCCTACTGGGGCGCTACGTATGGTGGGCATCCAGAAGGGAATCAATGCTGGCCCTCCTGGCAATCAGGTGGCGATTGCTTGAAAGGCAGCATAGGTCAAAATAGATTGAATTATCTTATAACTAATTGAAATCATTGAATAAAATTCGTATAAACCCTCCTTAACTCCGTAATCATATCCGCCTTAAACCCTTATTAACTCCGTAGTCATATCCGATCTTAACCAGTGAGCGCAGCCTAAGCGTAGCGAACGACCTGATTTTAAACCCGTCTAACTCATACCAACAATAGCCATGATTGCCTATTCGTTGCGCCGATATAATACCCATACCTAATGATTATGCCTAAGCTATCCATTAAACCTGATTATCCATATCCTATCCAAACCCATCCCTAAACCTATCCACTCGTAACAATCCCGATTGGTATCCGTTTTAAACGTAGCTTGTTTGTCTTGTGTGTGTACCGGAACTAAGACCATGCGGAAGACAGACTTATAGACAGGCCGGGTAGTGCGCTAAGCTTAGCCTTAAGGACATATCTCGTTTGAGCTTGTTATCAGTAGGGCATCATATCCGTAGTTAAGGACAAGGCTCGTCCATAGCGATAGCAGAGGATAGTGAAGGCTTAGGCTGATTTAATGATCAGTTTAAGACAGTCCTAAACGAAATAGATATCCACCCGCCATATCCCGCATAGGTTCGCGCAATCAAACGCCTATTCAATCCCGCATTAAATGATCAGGCTAGGCATGGCCTAAATCAGGGCCAAATCGTCACTGAGCGCCCATGAGCATGTTTTATGCGGATTGATACCCGGCGCAACAAATCCCGCTCCACGGCCTTCCTGGAGTGATTTAGCGACCGGCCCTAGCTATCACCCGACTGACCGCCGTAGGCGTCCAGGTATCTGTCCCTCTTGGCGTCTGAACCTTCATCTCCGTAAGCTTTACGGCTATGGCCCTAAGTGAAAGCCCCTGCTCCTTTAACGGCAGGATGACAGGCGCAAGTCTGCTGGCCCGCTCGTTCGCTTGCCGTATCACTGCATCAGTTCCTAAGTCCGGCCGAGGGGCTTTCAGGCCTTCCGGGTTGCCTAAGCGCACAACAGGCTTGCCCGACCGCCTAGACACATGCGGCTCGCCGGAGGCAAGCTTCGCCTTAATTGCATGTAAGGCGGCAGAGGTGCGTGAGGAGATGGCTTTGCGCTCCTGCTCCGCAACAACGCCCATGATGTGTACTGTCATCTCGTTAGCGTCTGGCAAGTCACAGGCAACAAACTTCACACCCTGCCGTTCTAAGCCTGTCAGGAAGTGCATGTCTCGACTTAGCCGGTCCAGCTTGGCAATTAGCAGCCGAGCGCCGGTGATACGGGTGCGGGCAATTGCCTCGGTCAGTTGTGGCCTGTCTGCCTGCTTACCGCTTTCGATTTCCTCAAACTCTCCCAGCAATTCACCGCCTGTACGTTTCAGGTAGTCGGCAACGGCCTGCCTCTGCGCCGCCAAGCCTAGACCTGATCGGCCCTGCTCCTGCGTCGAGACACGATAATAAGCGACAAAGCGTTCCATGTATCAATCCTAATGACGTTCGTTACTTGGTTTGATACATTTGTCTCCGCCTGTCAAGAGGGGGGCATGGGGAAAGCCACCAGCCGTTAGTCTGTCATATGGGGTGTCGCAAAGCTAAGGCAAAACTTGATCGGGCACTTCCCTAGATCATCGCAACCCACCCAGTATTGCGTCCCGCTTTGGCTCGGTCCTTGCCATATACGCCATATAGCCCTTCTCAGCTACGGTCAGCATCTGTACGTCAACACCATAGAAGTTGTGCTTGTGAGGATTATTCGAGCAATCGAGAAGGATGTTTCCAAGTGCGAGGCAAGCCATTGGTTGGCAGGTAAGCGTCTGTTCGTTGTCAGTTTCAAGAAGGATACCAGCAAGAGAGAGGGCCGCTGTTGCAGTTGCGGTAGGCATTTTCCCTTGCTTGCCTGCAAAAAGGAGCGCGTTTTTCGCCTCGATATAATTGACGGCGCGAAGAGCGACCTCGTCAGGATCAAAGGGAAAGGGTTGAAGCATCGCAGGCAAATCTCGAAGCGCCTTAGCTGCAAGCTGAACAGCGCGAGGTCCGACCTTGCCCGCAAACAAATTTCCAAACACTTGAAACTCCTAACCAATCCGATGAGTGACCACCACACATCATGCACGAAGCACCTTGCGTTTCAGTTACTATAGTGACTGGTGCGGGGTCAACGTTTGACATCCCTTCGCGGGATGAAATTGGCCGAAACATTCGGAGCAAACGTCCGGAAGGTACGTCAAGCTCAAGGCATGACATTAGAGGCATTGGCCGATGAAGTCGGCCTTGCGTACAGCTACGTCGGCGAGATCGAGCGGGGGCGAAGAAATCCAACCCTAGCTGTAGTCGAGCGAATTGCCGCCGCTCTGGATGCCGAACCATTGGAATTGCTTCGCAACGATTGACAGGCCTGCAATATATTATTGATTGAAAATGACAATGCCGCTACTATAGATAAACAATTCTTCGGCAAAAATGGGGGGAGATCAGCTAAATGGATAAGCACATCGGCAGGGTAGTATTACCCCTCGCCAGAGTAGGCGCAGGAGGGGCGTTTGGGCTTTTGGCGACCTGCTTCGCGGTGGGGCCAAATAAGTTTGCCACCGCCGCGCATGTGACGGGACCAAGCGATAAGGGCCTAGTGGCAATTATCGACAAGGTTACCTCGCTAACAGATTATCAGGACACTACTGACACTTCCTGCAACGCCGCATACATGAAAATTGTAGTGTACGACCCAGTGCATGACATTTGCATTTTAGAGCTTGTAGACGAGGGCGTGGTAACCTTTCAGTATACCCTCGGGAGTTCTGATGATGTAGCACCGGGCGACCCCGTGATCAGTTTGGGCTATCCCCACGCAGATCATGGTCGATTGGTACTAACTCAGCAAGGATCGGCAGTAGGTGCCCGTGTCCTGCTTGGCGTAAACGGATTGAAAGTAAAGCACTTAGTCCTAAATACCCAGACCCGTCCGGGGCAATCCGGAGGCCCCGTTTTCACGGCTGATGGAAAAAAGGTTTGCGCGATGGTTCTCGGTGGCTATTCCCCTAACGGAGCGGGTTCGGGCATTTCTCTTGGGGGCATTGATCCTCAGACGTTACACCAAACTACCCATGCCGTTTCCGCTGATTATATCAAGATTTTACTATGACATTAGACATTGAGCTTACCGAAGACGGCTGGTTTGGTGGCCTACCTAACAGTCAAGTCCAGACTATCGAAGCACTTCTCAAGGCTGGCCAGACAGAAGAGCAAATTGCCGAGTTTTGGTTGTCACAAACCGGTGCCTCTACCACATCGGGGTTCGGCGCAGGAGGGGCTATTCAAAAGTACTTTGAAAACGTCAAATCCGAATTTGTCGCTCTTGTCTGTGGAAACGGAAAATACAATGAAGAAAGAGAAAAGGCTAAGATCATATGGCAAGAGCATGGAAAGATTGCTCTTGTAAGCTACGTCAGTTTTGTTATTGCACAGAATGTGGATTTATCGAACGCGGCGCTAGTGCCAATTATCGCATTACTATTCTCATTGGCAGCAAAAATCAGTGTTAACGCATTTTGTAAAACTTGCGTTATTGAAAATGTAGACAAGCCAGATAGTCCGAACTCAGCTTAATGCTATTAGACTTCCCATTGCAGCAACCTTGCACTTCTACGCGAAATTTGTTACAAACGCGCATTCCAACCGTTACATCCGGAAAAATAAAAACCTATATTTTCCAATGGTTAGGCGAGAGTTGGGTTAGTCCCACCCTCTCCGCCATACCACAGCAAAACGGCTCTCCTGACCCAGGGGAGCCGTTTTGCTGTGGTATTTCGGCCGCTCCGCCGCCTGCCGGCACGAGGACGAAAATCGCCGCTCTTATCCCCTGTCCGCATATTTCGATCTCTTACGCCACGATCAGGGACGCACCACCGGTTACCGCATTCGATCGCCGATGAGCGGCTCATTTCCGCAAGGCTTCATTGCAGCGCAACACCTGTACATGCGAATCAATGACGCTTTATTTTGAGGGGATTTTCGAGCTAAAACCCTATAGCCTTGCGTCGCACGGCTCTAAAGGTGCCACTTTAAGGCGACCTGAACCTGGGTCTGGCTCTGCTGTGGTGAAAGCCCCTGCGTCATTCGTGCGGGACGATCACTGATCACATGCAGGGCCTCGACACCCAGATCAAGATGATCGCCAACAGGCTTCATCCACGCCAGGGTGGCGCTGTAACCGGTTTCGCCATTGTCATCGACCGTTCGCTTCGAGTGATCCTTGACGGCGAAATAATCGATACGCCCCGTGAGCCGCGTATCATCATCGCCGTGATGCGACAGCAACAGATAGGCTGACTCGAAACCGGTATCGACGACGCGATTGCCCTGCCCCACGGGCCATCCGGTCGCCGTCTGCCCCGTCATATACTGGCTGAGCAGTTCATCCTTCGCCGTGAGCCGGTACGCCACCCCCAGATTATAAAAGCGCGTCGCCCAGCCCCACTGGCCGTTGCGCACCGCCTGCGGATCGCCCTGATTGTCATAGAATTCGAGGTTGACGGCCACCGGCGCCGGCGGACGCCAGTCCAGCCTGGCATAATAGCCCAGCCGCCCGTCCAGCTCGACCATCGGCTTACTGATCGGGGCCTGGTTGTCCTTGAATATGCGGTTCCAGCCCTGATTGCCGCCATCCGGCAACTTCAGCTCGCTGTTATCGGCCGAGGAGATGTCGTGCAGCGCCCAGCCGCGCCAGCTCAGGAGAGTGCCGGCCGTGTCGTCGCGCGTAAAACCGCCCAGTGTCAGGCCGAATTTATGCCCGGCAACGGTCTGCTGGGCATTGATTTCCAGACCGCGTACCAGCACTTCCTCACCGACCCACGAGTTGATCGCCGAAGGCGTCAGGGTGCGCGGCGTGGTCCAGCCCGTGCCGTCGTGCTCCATGGAAACCGGCGGAAACATCTGGCCGAGGCGCAGGCCGTAGCGAAAACCGGATTTTGGCACCGGTTTCCATTGCAGATAGGCTTCCTCGACGCCAACCGGCACCTCGGCATCGGAAACACCCTGAAGCAGGACATAGCCGGATAAGGTATTCGTCACTTGCGGTTTCCACAGGACCGCCGCCTGGGCGATATCGGCGGCGGTCTCATCACCATGCCGCAGCTTGCCGAAGCCGCCATCGAGCCAGTCGCGTTCGCCATTGGTCTGGCTGAGGCGCAGATCGACCCAGGCCGTATAGTTGGCCGAATCGAACAGGCTGGTTTCAGCATGGGCCACAGTTCCCTGCGCCATACCCGCCAATAACCATGCGAATATCAGTGCAGACGTGGACCTCCCCCGAAACGTCCCCATGCGGTCAGAGCGCCTTTCGATTGCGATAGGTCGGCATCTGCGTTTTGGTTTCCGCCATTCCGCTGAAATCGTTCAGGAAAAGAACCAGATCACCGAAGGGCATGGGCTTGGCGATACCGTATCCTTGCGCGATATCGCATCCCATGGATTGCAGCAGGGTAAAGGCCGCCGCTGTCTCCACGCCTTCGGCGGTCACCTTCATGCCCAGACCATGGGCCAGGTCGATGGCCGAGCGAACCAGCAGGGCGTCGCGCTGGCCGCTTTCGATTTCCATGATGAAGGAACGGTCGATCTTCAGTTCATGCGCCGGAATCTGCTTGAGGTAGGCCAGCGACGACAGGCCGGTGCCGAAATCATCGATGGAGATTTCCAGTCCGCGGTCGACGAAGGTATTGATCGCCGCCAGACCGATCTTCGGGTCTTCGATGACGGCGGTCTCGGTGATTTCCAGACATATCTGACCGACAGCCTGATCGCAGATGGTAAGCGCGTGCGCGTTATAGGCTTCATCGCTGAGGAGACGGCCGGAATAGTTGATACTGATGTCCAGATCGAAACCGGCCGACTTCAGGCGTCCCTGGTCGGCGATACAGGTTTGCAGGACCTGAGTGGTCAGGTCACGGATGGCGCCGGTTTCCTCGGCAATCTGGACGAAGCGCTGCGGCGAAACATAGCCGCGTTCGGCATGATTCCAGCGCACCAGTGCCTCCACTGAGATGATCCGGCTTTCGCGATAGCTGAACTTGGGCTGATACCAGACTTGCAATGCCTTGTTCTGGAGCGCGGCATAAAGCTGGTCGGTCAGCAGCAGGGTATCGGCCAGTTCGGAATAGATGCGCGGGTCGAACAGGGCGATCCGGGCCTTGCCGGCGCGGGCCTGATCGAGCGCGATCAGGGCGCGTTCGACCATTTCGTCCGGTGTCGGACGGGCATTGGCCATATGATAGACGCCGAGGCTGACCATGACATCGAGACTTTGATCTTCGGTGACCTTGATGCGTTTGTCGAGGCGGGCCGCGATAGCGCGGGCGAGCGGCAAGGCCTGGTCAACCTCGCAATTGCTGAGGCACAGGCCCAGCGTATCGGCCGACAGGCGCGCGATATAGGCGTTGGCGAAAATACGCAGAAGGATATCCTGCAAGCGGGCAATCAGCGTATGCGCATAGGAGACGCCCCAGACGGCGCGAATATGGGCGTAGCGATCGATGCCAATGCAAACGACGACCACGCCGTTTTCAATGCCTTTTTCACGCAGGCCGCCTATATAATCCTCGAAAGCCGAACGGTTGGGCAGTCCCGTCGCTATATCACTCTTGGCCAGACGTGTGATATCGCGTTCACGATCCTCGATCGAGACAGCCATGTCGTTGAAAGCCGAGGCGAGATCGGCCATTTCGTCATGCGTGGTGATCCGCACCTGGCCCGGCCTGCCGTCGCGCAGCGCAAAGGCGGCATCCTTGAGCGCCAGGATCGGACGGGTCAGGTTGCGCGCCAGATAAAGGCTGGCGGCCACCACCATGCACAGGCCGAACAGGCCGATCCCCAGAAGGGCCGCCAGCAGGGGCTGGTAGGATTTCAACGCCGCGCTCAGGGGATAGCTGAGCAGCAGCACGCTTTTTTGCTGGCTGTCGAGATTGGGCAGGGGGGTGGCAACGGCAATCATGATGCCATGGCTGGAACTGACCATGCTAGCGGCGTGGCTTTGCAGGCTTTTATCGATAAAAAAGCTCAGGGACGACGGCTTGTAATCATTGGTCTGTTCCTGCGGGCCCAGCCACAGGCCGCCGCGCGTCTGCGTCAGGATACCGGCCTTGATCGGGATCGACGACAGGCCTTGCAGATTCTGCATTTCCGTCTCATCGAGACGCTGAGCGAACACGACCCAGCCCAGGCGGTCAGGCGCCATGACAGGTGCCGCCACAGCCTGATAAGGATGACTGTCGATGGCGATGATTCCGTTGACGGCGCCGAACTCATCCTTGTTGTGGAGGGCGCCGGCCAGGGTCTGGCCCAGAGCCCCCTGCTCACCCGCCATCGGCTTGCCGTCACGGTCGATGATCAGTCCGGTTTCGATATTCAGCCGGGCCTGAAGATTATCGAAGGCCGATTCGACCGTGAGGGTATCCTTGGTCGCCAAAGCAGACTTGAAACCGAAATCACGCGACAGCAAAACGGCATTGGTTTGCAGGGCGTCCGATTTCAGATTCCATATCCGCTTGAAAACGCTGGCCGAGGCCTGCAATTCCTTTTGTACAGACGCGCGGGCATAGGAGACCACCGCCATATATGAGGCAAGCGCAATCAGCAGCAGGGCCAAGGCGAACAGCCCGCCGAACATCACGGCCAATCGGGTGCTGAGGCGTTTGAAAATCAGCATGACCTAGTACTGGCCCGCCGTCGGCGCGGTCTGGCGCACCTTGATGCTGAAAGCCTGAACCGCAGCCGTTTTTCCTACCGTAATATTTTTCAGCGACTGGTGTTCCGGGGCATCCTGCGTCGGCTCCCAGACAGCGAGACTGCCGGCGCCTTCCGGTATGTTCAGGGTCACGCGGCCATCGGCGCCGGTCGTGGCGTAATACGGCGTATCGACCACACGAATATAGGCGCTCATCGAATCATGAATATTGCAACCCAGCGCTACCGTGCCGGGATGCTCGAACTTCATCGTGTGGCTTTTGCCCTTGCCGTACAGGGGAAACTGGAAAGGCTGGGCCGGCGAAAACGAATAGACATGGTGGTTGACGCGATCCATGTTCGGAAAGGCAACCGTCGCTCCGGCCGGCACCGCCAGCACATAGGGCGCAAACTGAACGTTCTTCTGCGCCATGATAAAGCTTTTGCCTTTTTCCGCAGGCGATATGGCTGCCCCACCTGCCGGCGTATAGGTCACCACGGCGAAGGCAACGGGTTTGCCCGATGGATTACTGACCGTAACGGTCAGGCCGGCGGCCATGACCTTGCCGCCGAGCGCAAGCAACAGGATACCAAGAACAGGAAAAAAGTGTTTCATACACTCGGAATATCACAACAGTTATAAAACTCGGTTAAGCACCTAATGATGCGTACATTAAAGATAAAAAAGAATTGAAAACCTGTCCTGAACGGTAAAATATGCTCATGGAATTTTGCTGAAGTATAGATCCCGGTTAGGAGTGGAGGCCCATATGAGCATCATGAGACTGAATGAATTCAAAGCCTTGCCCGGAAAATTCGAGGAACTGATCAGTCGATTTGAAGAAATAGTGACACAAATCCGCACAGTAGAAGGCAATGAGCGCTGCGAGCTTTTACTAAAGGTTGCAAATGGAATAGATAATGACGACAAGTTGATTGTTCTGGAAGTGTGGAAAGATGTCAAGGCACACAAGCAGGCGGCTTCGGCGATCGATCCTGGCGATTTTCAGGCCGTCATGGCCCTGCTGAGCGAGAAACCAAAAGGGCAATATTACATGGCGGTGGAAGGTTAGTCCTTCCTATGCCGCGGGCAGATTCTAGAGCGTGGCCCGATCTGATTGCATCAAATCGGCGCTCTCGTTTTTTTCGCGCTTTTTAATCTGAAAAGTGCGTCGCACTTTTCAGAAAGCGCTCTATACGGAATGATCCCCTATAGAAGAGTTTTCCCATGGCCAATTTCGCCAGCGATAATACCGCCCCCGTCCATCCGAAAGTGATGCAGGCTCTGATCGACGCCAACAGCGGCAATATGCCGGCCTATGGCAATGATCCGGTAACCGAAAAGCTTCAGGAAACCGTGCGCATGACCTTTGGCGCACCACAGGCCCGCCTCTTTCCGGTCTTCAACGGCTCGGCGTGCAACGGCCTGGCCCTGACGCGAATGATCCGGCCTTATGAGTCGGTCCTGGCCCACCGCCAGAGCCACATCAATAACGACGAATGCGGCCTGCCGGAGTTTTTCACCGGCGGCAAGATCATCGGGCTGGAAGGTGACCACGCCAAGCTGACGGTTGCCTCTATCGGTGACCTGATCGAGACCACGCTCGGCCATGCGCCGCACACCTCGCGTCCGAAGGTGATCAGCCTGACGCAATCGACCGAACTGGGCACGGTTTATTCGCTCGATGAACTGAAAGCCTTGTCCGCATTTGCGAAAACGCATGGCCTTTACATCCATATGGATGGTGCGCGCATCGCCAATGCCGTGGCCTCGCTGGGCTGCGCGCCGGCGGAGGTGGTGGCCGGCGTCGATATCCTGTCCTTCGGCGGCACCAAGAACGGCGCCATGCTGGCCGAGGCGGCCATCATTTTCAATCCGGCCCTGGTCGAGGATTTCGCTTATATCCACAAACGCGCCGGACAATTGCCCTCCAAGGCACGCTATGTCTCGGCACAATTACAAGCCCTGCTGGAAAATGACCTATGGCTCGATCTCGGCCGCCATACCAATGCGATGGCACAAAGCTTGCGCGACCGTCTGATCGACCGCATGGGCGTTGGCCTGCTGCATCCGGTCGAGGCCAACGAACTGTTCGTCACCCTGCCAAAAGCCACGGCCGACCGGCTGTTCGCCAAGGGGCATCGCTTCTATAACTGGCCCAACGAAGGGCCTGACGCTTATCGTCTGGTCACCAGCTTCGCCACCACTGAAGACGATGTAACAACCTTCCTCAACGACTGTTAAACCCTTATACCTCCCCAGCTTGCTGGGGAGGGGGACCGCGGCGCACTTGCGGCGTGGTGGTGGGGCTTCTTACTTTCTTACTGGTTCAACCATGTCCAAAACCACACCCGGCACCTTGATGCTCACCAAGCTCGACATTGTTTTCGAGCTTCATCCCTATGACTACGATCCGGACGCCCCGCGCGTCGGCTTGCAGGCGGCAGAAGCATTGAATATCGATGCCGCGCAGACCTTCAAGACCCTGATGGCCGAGGTAGATGGCAAGCCGGTCTGCGTCGTGGTGCCGTCGGATTGCGAGGTCAGCATGAAGAAAATGGCCGCTGCCTTTCACGGCAAGTCCGGCCATATGATGAAGGTGCCCGATGCCGAGCGCCTGACCGGCTACAAGGTCGGCGGCATCTCGCCCTTTGGCCAGCGCAAAAAGACCCTGACGGTCATCGATGAAACCGCGCAACTGTTCGATACCATTTATATCAATGCCGGCCAGCGCGGACTGTTGCTGAGCCTTACCCCTGACGATGCGGCGCGATCTCTGGATGCATCATTTGTGGATTTGACGGCTTAAGATCTACCTGTTGCGCCACCAAGCCATAACAACTAGGCCGCCATAGATTAATCCACCCAATAATGGCAAAATAACCAACGATCGCAGAAAGATAGGCACCAAGCTTTCAAAGAACGCAAGCGATATGAAAGGTCCATCCCAACGACGAAAATGACGTGCGCATGCACCAAAAAGGAGAAGCAACCATAGGCTAGAAGACCAAAGCAAAAGCTCTAATTGGTCCTTACGTCTGTGTTGTTTTCCGCCAATTTCCTGCATTAAACTTAACTCCCGCCAAACCAGTTATAGCCCAGGTCTTCCCAATAGCCGCCGGGATAGACATTGGTAACGAAAATTTCGACGATATGTTTGGGGTTTTTGTAACCCAGCTTGGTCGGCATACGCAGCTTCATCGGGAAACCGTATTTCGCTGGCAGCAACTGGCCGTCGAAGGTAAAGGCCAGAAGCGTCTGGCTGTGCAGGGCCGTTGGCATGTCGATCGAAGTGAAATAGCCATCGGCGCATTTAAACCCGACATATTTGCAGGTCGTATCCGCCCCTACCCGTTTCAAAAATTCCGAGAAAACCACTCCGCCCCAGCGTCCGATGGCGCTCCAGCCCTCGACACAGATATGGCGGGTGATCTGTTCGGTATGCGGCAGGGCATAAAGCGCCGGCAGGTCCCAAGGCCGGCGGTCGGATATCTTGCCCGAAAGCGCCAACCGGAAGCCGGCCGGATCGACCACCGGCGCCTTATCGACGCTGTAAAAGGCGTTAAACGGAAAAGGCTGCTTGATATCGGCCTCGGTATAGGTCGGGGCCAGATTGTTGGGGTTGAAAATCACGCCTTGTGCGCCGTCATTGAAGCGCGACACGGCCTTCAAAACCTCTTTCACCGAGCCATAGTGATTGAGCGTGATGCCGGTGGCCAGAGACAGCCCGCCCAGCGTCAGCACATTGCCAAGCAGACGTCGTTTGGCCGGGTCTTTCAACAGGCCGTTGGCCTCTTTCAGGATGGCCTCTTCGTCGTTCTTGATGTCCTTGTCCATATCAGCGCCCCCACAACATGGCTTTGATGGTTTTCGGCACCAGCAGGGCCATGACCACATGCACGACGATAAAAGCCACGATCCCTGCCATGGCATAGAAATGGATATAGCGCGCCGCTTCATAGCCGCCGAGGAGGATACGCAGCCACGGGAACTGCACATTCTTCCACAGGACCAATCCAGAGGCGATCAGAACCAGCAGATCGGCCATGGCGAACAGATAGGCCAGTTTCTGGATGGTGTTATATTTGCGTATATCGGTGTGACTGAGGTGGCCTTTCAGAAAGGCCTTGATATCGGCCCACAACCCGACGGGCGTCACCGGCAAAAACTGTTTGCCGCGCCTGGAAACGATGAACAGAACCGCATATAAAGTAGCGCTGCCAAACAACACCCAGATGGCGGCGAAGTGCCACTGGATCGCCCCGCCCAGCCAGCCGCCCAGCGTCCATTTGTTGGGAAAGAGCGCTTCATTGGTGATCGGCACGCGCAAATGCAGAAACCGCGTGGCGTTATAGATTCGCCATCCGCTCATGATCAGCACGATCACCGCGGCGGCATTGCACCAGTGAATGATCCGCAGCCACAACGGATGGATACTGGCCTTGTCATTGTTCATGCGCGACCTCCCGTTTTAATCAGCCTAGCATGTATACGCTGCCGGCCCAAATCGGGTTACGCGACATCAGAAATATTGACTTGCCCGCGCGCATATGTTGACGTTTGCGGAAACAATTGCGAGATTTCCGATGGCCAGGCCTGATATCCGTCGTTTCAAGATGATCAACTGGTATCCGCCGATGATCGGCGCCGGTATCAAGGTCATTGAAACCTCAGCGGATTTCACTGCCATCACGGTCGAAATGAAACTGCGCTGGTGGAACCGCAATGTCGTCGGCACGCAGTTCGGCGGCTCGCTCTACATGATGTGCGATCCGTTCTTCATGGCGATCCTGATGACCAAACTCGGCCGGGATTATATCGTCTGGGACAAGGCGGCCTCGATCCGCTTTCTGAAACCGGGCCGCAAGTCGGTGCGGGCACATTTCCATATCCCACCGGAAGAAATCGCACGCGTAAAGCTGGAAGCCGATACCAAAGGCAAGCTCGATGCCGAATACGAGGTCGATGTCGTCGATACGGACGGGGTGATCGTGGCGAAGGTCCACAAGACCCTCTATGTCCGCCGCAAGGATTTCCAGAAGCCGGCCTAGGCCTTGGTGGCCTCGGCTTTTTTCTTCTGTGCTTCGATCGGCTTCGCCGTCTGGGCCTGGATCTGCGCCTTGCGCTGTTCGGCTAGTTCAATCGGGGTCAGGAGGCGGTGCTTGGCTTTATTCATCGGAAATATCTTTCAAAAAAAGACCTATGACAGCAAGAACCGCCCGTGTATAGCCCGACCTAGGGCAGTTTCATGCCACGTTCGACGGCCGGACGGCGGCCGACCTCGGCCAGCCAGTTGGTGATGAACGGTCGCGCCTGGATCAGCGGTTCGACATGATCAGGCACACGGGCGCGGTACTGCTGAATCCACGGATAGATGGCGATATCGGCGATCGAATATTCATCACCGCCAACATGTTGCGATTCACTCAGACGCTTTTCCAGCACATTGAACAGGCGCTCGACCTCGGCGGCATAGCGATTGACACCGGTGGGGGTCTGGCCCTTGTCGGACACCGCGAACCAGCCCAGTTGGCCCATCATCGGACCCAGGCCACCCATCTGCCACATCAACCACTGGATGACCGTATAGCGTTCATGCGGAATGGTCGGCAGGAAGCGGCCGTATTTATCCGCCAGATAGATCAGGATAGCCCCGCTTTCGAACAGGCTCAAAGGTCCGCCATCGGCGGCATCATCGACGATGGCGGGTATCTTGTTATTCGGCGAGATGGCAAGGAATTCCGGCTTGAACTGATCGTCCTTGCCGATATTAACCGGATGACTCTCATAAGGAATACCCAGTTCCTCAAGCATGATGGTGGCCTTGCGGCCGTTGGGCGTACCCCAGGCATACAGATGAATCATGACGGGGCTTACCTTTCAAATTTGCAGATAGACCCAAGATAGGGCCTGCGCGGCGACTTGCAACACCCGTCTAACGCCAAATTAACACGGTACGCCTATAATGCGGCCATGTCTTCCGAAGTCCTTACCGCCCGCCCGGATATATTCGTTCTGACCCTGAGGGATAGACGGGTGAAGGTGGCCTTGCTCGCCCTGATCCTGCTGGTCTGGACCTGTATCGTGCGGCTGCCTTTCCTCCACATCGTCAATGACGACGAGGCCTTTTTCAGCGTCATGGCGACCCGATGGATGCACGGTGAGCTGCCCTATGCCGACAGCTATGACGTCAAGCCACCCTTGCTTTTCATCCTTTTCGGACTGGCGCAGATGGTTTTTGGCGTCTCGCTAGTCACGATCAAAGGGCTGGAGATCGTTTTCACCGTGGCCGGCGCCTTTGGACTCTACCGCCTGATCCAGCGTCACGGTACGGAACCCGCAGCGCGGTGGGCCGCCCTGCTCTATCCGATCTACTCCCTCACCCTATCAGGCGTTAACGCCCCCAATACTCTGCTACAGGCCCCTTTCGTCATTATGGCCTTCCAGTATCTGCTCGACGCCATCCCATCGGAAAAACCGGCACGAAACCTGTTCTTCTGCGGACTGATGATCGGGCTGGCCGGCATGATCAAGCAAACGGCCATTTTCGAGGCGCTGGCAATCGGTGGGCTGGTGTTATGGTATTTTCGCACCCGGCACACCGGCCGGCAGCTCATGCTGCTGATCGCTGGCGCGGCCCTGCCGGTCATCGTCTTCACCGTCTATTTCGCCGCAATGGGTCACTTAAGGGAGGCTTTCGATGCGGTCGTCATGCAGTCCCTGGCACGTGTCAATCTCGATCTGCCTGAGACCAAAGGCCAGTATCTGATTGGCTTTACGCGTTTCATGCCAATCATCGCGCCGCTGTTCTTTCTGGTCGGCTGTGCTCTGATGGCCTGGCTGCGCCGAAGCCGACTGGCCGCGCATGTCTCGCCCAGCCTGCTTATCGTGGCTGCCATCTGGTTCGCAGCCAGCGCCGCAGGCATTATTGTCATGCATGCGATGTTTTCCTATTACGCCGCAACTCTGATCGCTCCCTTGCTCATCCTCTCCGCCGCATTCGTCTGCCACGGCACTGATTTCCCGCCCAGGCTCAGGCCGCTGATCCTTGGCGCTTTCGTGATCGCGGCCACAGTGTTCCCGCTCGTTATCGAACGCAACAACCTGCGGATCACCGATCTTAGCGGGCCGGACGATTTCCGCGGGGAACAAGCCGCCGCCAGCCGGCTGAAACAGCTTGGGATCAAAGATACGGACCACCTGCTGGTGCTGAAGCGCGGCCTGTTCATCTATATCCTGACCGGAGCAGAACCGACAGGACGCTACTATCACAACCTGCACCTGATGTGCGCCTTCCCGACCCCCGACACCACCCCCCTGTCAGACGCCTTTGCCCGACGTCCAAAGTTTGTCGTCATGGCGAACCCGGCCATCTGGCGGGCCTGTGAAACGGAAAAGGCGCATGCGACGGCACGGGCGGCTCTGGCTTCGGCCTACGATCTCAAGGCCGTCACCGGTGGGAAATGGGACAAATTCTATATCTATCAGCTGAAGCCCTGAAATTTCAGACCGGCTTGACGACCATCAGCCAGAAGATCGCTACCACTGCCGGAAAAGCCATGGAACCGAGGGTGATCCACCAGGTATTCAGGCGCCAGTAATCGGGCGACAGGGGTGTGTCGGATGCCACGGCCTCGGCGGCCAGGCGTTTCATGCGGATCTGCATCCACACCACCGGCAGCCAGCACAGACCGGCGAAGACATAAAGCGCCAGGGCTGACATCAGCCATCCTGCGCCGAAGGAAATCCCCGCCAGGTGCATCAACCATAATCCGGTCAGCGGCTGGATAATTACCGCCGGCGTGGTGAAGCACCCGTCGGCGATCACCACGGTCCGCGTGGCAAAGGCGATGGCGCGGATATCCTTGCTCAGATTGGCCATCAGCATGAAAAAAGCCGTGCCGATACCGGTGCCGAACAGCACGGTCGAGGACAGGATATGCAACCATTTGACGCAGAGATACAGCATGACTACCCTATCCGGCCGTGGTAAAAAATTACACACAGGAACTCTAACCGCCTCATGTCGCTGCCGCAATCACAACCTGACGCGATCTGGCTGGTCTATGATGGTGACTGCCCTTTCTGCTCGGCCTCGGCGCATATGGTGCGTATCAAACAGGCGGTCGGAACGCTGCATATTCTCAATGCCCGCGATGCTGCGGATCATCCGCTGATGGCCGAGATAAGGACGCGGGGCCTTGATCTCAATCAGGGTATTGTCGTCCGGTTTCAGGAACGGCTCTATCATGGCCCGGCGGCGGTTCACCTGCTGGCGCTGATCGGTTCGGAAGCCGGCTGGCTCAATAGGCTGAACGTGGCGCTGTTTCGCAAACGGGCGGCCGTCGACTTCGCCTATCCCCTTCTCAAAGGGGTGCGCAATCTGGCACTAAGGGTGCTGGGAAAACAGCCGATATGACAGAACCTATCTTCAAGGATATCTTTGCTGAACAATGGGATGCGTTGCCGCCGGCACTGAAAGCCCACTATGCCAATCGCCCTTTCTCGAATGACCGCGTGACCGTGACGGGTACTCTGAACATCCGCATGGGGCCTTTGCTGCGGTTCGCTTCACCGCTATTGAGAGCGCTGAAAATGCTGACGCCGCGGGCCGGCGATAATATTCCGTGCACGGTTGAATTTCATAGCGAGCCAACATCTAAAGCCTTTATCTTCGAGCGACGCTTCGACTTTCCCGGTCGCGCGCCCCATGTCTTCCGCTCGAAAATGGTCATGCAGCGGCCACATGAGGTCATCGAATATATGGCCGCCGGTATTGGCTGGCGCTGTGGCTATGTCTGCGAAAGCGGCAGGGTTTTATTGCAGCATAAAGGCTATGTCTGGCGGGTTTTCAGCCGGAATCTGCCGCTGTCATGGCTTGGCCAGCTTATGCTCGGTCGCGGCAACGCCTTCGAGGAAGCCACGGGCGCCCAGAGCTTTCGCATGTGCATGACGCTTTCCGGTGGCCTGTTCGGGCGCCTGACAGAATACAGCTATACCGGCGAATTCACCGTGACGGAGCTTGCCTGTGGCGAATGAGATTTTGATTCTGGGCGGCTATGGCAATTTCGGTAAACGCATTGCGCGGGCCTTGTCGCTTCACGGTCTGCCGCTGCTGATCGCCGGGCGCGATCTTGCCAAGGCAGAAGCCTTATGCTGTGAATTGTCGAATGCGCGGGCCGTGAGATCTGATATCCACGGCAATCTGGCGGAGGTGCTGGCGCGTGAAAAACCTTCCGTTGTCGTCCATACCTGCGGCCCGTTCCAGAACAGCGATTATAGCGTGGCACAGGCCTGCATGGCCGCCGGCGTTCATTATATCGATCTCGCCGATGGCCGCGATTTTGTGCGCGATTTCGCCGATCTGGATACCGAAGCGAAGGCGGCCGGCGTCACGCTGATCAGCGGGGCCAGCACGGTGCCGGGCCTGTCATCGGCGGTGATCGAGCATCTGAAGCCGCAGTTTGCCCGCATGGACAGGCTCGATTTCGGCATCTCACCCGGCCAGAAGGCCGAACGCGGACTGGCCACCACACGCGGCATCATGAGCTATGTCGGCAAACCCCTTTCCCCCTTTGCCGGCCATGTCCGCGCCTTTGGCTGGCAGGATGTCCATCAACAGGCCTATCCGGTTATGGGGAAGCGCTGGCTGGCCAATTGCGATATTCCCGATCTCGACCTTTTGCCGGCTGTTTATGGTTTTCGCGACATCCGCTTCGGCGCCGGGCTGGAACTCGGCTTCATGCATCTTGGCCTGTGGGCGCTGTCAGGGCTGGTGCGCGCCGGCCTGCCACTCAATCTGCCCGCGCTCGCCAAACCGCTGCTGGCGATCAGTGACTGTTTCAATGTCCTGGGCAGCGATATCGGCGGGATGCACGTCAAGGTCACCGGTATCGACCATGCCAGCGCGCCCCTGGTCCGCTCATGGTTCATCGTGGCGAAATCCGGCGACGGCCCCCAGATTCCTTGCGTACCGGCGATTCTGCTGGCCAAGCGCCTGTATGAACAGGCCCCCGCGCTTGTGCCCGGGGCCTTCCCGTGCGTCGGCCTGATCCAACTCGAAGACTATCTGGGCGAACTCCGGCGCTTCGATATCGAGACTTTTTCAGGTCATCCTGGCTAAGGTAATCCCGCCACCGGTCTGCGGAAAATACCTGATCCATGGACTCGGGGAGATGGCTATCATCCGGTATATAACTCTGGATGGATCGATGCTTCACGCCATTGTATCACGACGATTGTGGATAGCTGTAGCCATGTGCGGCGCCCTGATGCTCAGCGGCTGCGCAGGGCTGGGAGCCCAGCGGATGTCGATCGACCGCGACGATTACACCCAACGCCTCAGGGAGAGCGAGAAGTCACAGTTGCTGTCCAACATCGTCGCCATGCACTATGGCGATGCGCCGCTGTTTCTCGGCGTAACCTCGGTGATCAGCCAGTACACCCGGGAAAGCGGCGCTGGCGTCGGATTGACCCTGTCACCGCCGGAGAATTCAGATCATGGCGGCGTCAGCGGCTCGATAGTGCTGCGTGAAACCCCTACCGTGACCTACACACCCATGTCGGGCGAACGGTTCGTACACAGCCTGTTGTCACCCATTCCACCGGCATCGCTGCTGGCGATGATGGAGGCCGGATGGGAATCGGACCGGCTGTTCCGTATTACCGTCCGCTCGATCAACGGGGTCAGGAATATCAGCCGCTCGACACTGTTTACCCAGGCCGCCGATCCGCGCTTTCGGGAAGATGTGGCAGCCCTGCGCCGGTTGCAGATGAACGGCGTGATCAGTCTGCGCATCCAGCATCAGGATAAGGGTTATACAGCGGCGGCGACCCTGGAACCGAACATGAGCGTGGCCGACAAAGCCGACCTCGAACGCCTCAAGACTGATCTGCGTCTGACCTTCGATGGCGGCGGCGTCAGGATCGTGTTCTCGTCGCTGGGCGCCGCTCCGGGCGAAATCGCCATCGCCACGCGCTCCATGCTCGAAGTGCTGGCCGAACTTGGTGAGGGCGTCGAAGATGAAAAAGGCAATACACCGGCGGATGCGCTAATCCGCATCCACAGCGGTGATACAGCGCCTGCGCGGAGCCACGTGGCGGTAAACTATCGCGGACGCTGGTTCTGGATCGACGCGGACGACGAGGAGTCGAAACGGATCTTCCTGCTGACCCAGGTGCTGCTGTCGCTCAGTGACCAGACAAGCGGGGCCAACGCGCCTCTTGTGACCATTCCAGCGGGATGACCGGCGCCTGCCGCGCGTTACAGCAGGCGCCCAATCATATCGTCTGCCTAGCTGCCGAGGAAATCGCTCTTGCCGATCGGCACGCCGGAGTGGCGCAGGATGGCGTAGGCTGTGGTGACGTGGAAGAACAGGTTGGGGATGGCGAAACCGGTCAGGTAGCTCAGGCCGGTGAATTCCATGGTACGGCTGGGGAATTTCAGCACGACTTCGCGGGTATCCGAGCCTTCAAAACCCTTGGCGTCAACCGAGTTTACAAAATCGATGGTTTTTTGCAGGCGTTCGTGCAGTTCGGCGAAGGTGGCCTCTTCATCGGCATAGGCCGGATTTTCAACGCCACCGAGACGGGCGGCGACGCCCTTGGCGGTATCACTGACCAGTTGGATCTGCTTCGAGAAAGGCAGCATGTCGAGCGCCAGGCGGGCATTCAGCACGGTGGCTTCCTTGACGTTCTTTTCAGTGGCCCAGGCCTCGGCCTTGCCGAGAATGGCCTTCAGGTTGGTGAGCGCATTGAGCACCACCGGCACGGACGCCTTGTACATATCGATTTGAACTGCCTC
>FSVH01000101.1_pt1 | contig 23072 bp, 14 predicted proteins | sample 1637631 | NCBI WGS metagenome assembly FSVH01 (sample SAMEA3914814, study PRJEB12502) | metagenome | biome: forest; material: soil | place: USA | collected 2011-09-16 | depth 0.1 m | reverse complement strand
CGGCGCCGATGGCCTGTTCCGCACCGACTTCTGGTACGGCGCGCCGATGGGCGACTGGAAAGCCTCGGTCGGCGGCTTCTACCGCAATGAAACCGGCGTCCGCGATCCGGGCTTCACCGGCAACCGTGGCGGCCAGATCCGCGCCACCCTCAGCCGCGATTTCGACCGTGGCAACATCTCCTTCGACTACAAGCATCTCGATGACATCGTCGTCTTCTACACCGGCATTCCGATGTACACCAATTCAAGCGGTGACATCGTGGCGGTCCCTGGCTTCAGCGGCAATGACGGCACCCTGGCCGGCCCTGAAACCGCGATGGCCGTCATGAAAATGGGCGACGGCAGCCTCTACAACTACGACAACACCCTGGGCACCCAGGTGAAGCGCGACCAACTGACCGGCAAGTTCGAATTCGAAGTCGCCGACGGCTGGCACCTGAAATCGACCGTGCGCTATTCCGACACGGCGACCCAGCGTAACGGTCTTTACCCGAACACGCTCATCTCGGCCGCCAGCTTCCTCGATCAGCAAAAGGCCCTGATCGCCACGGTTCCGGGCGCCACGGCCCTGCAATTCCGCTACACCACCACGCCGTCGCAGATCTTCGACACCGCCCACCAAAACGGCAATGGCGATGTCATCGTCGCCGGCCTGCGCGGCGTCACCATGCCGGTGAAGGAATTCATCAGCGACAACCAGCTGACGCACCGCTTCAACGCCGGTTCGCAGACGCATGACGTTACCGTGGGCTATTACTTCGCCCATATCGACGAAGCCTTCAGCCGCTATTCGTCCAACTACCTGATCGACGCGCAGGACAATGCCCGCCTGCTCGATCTGGTGGCGATCAATGCCGCCGGCACGCCGGTCAAGACCCTGACCGATAACGGCGTCTGGCGCTACGGCTACGAGTGGGAAAACGCCGCCGGCGAGCAAACCACCAACGCCATCTACGCCGCCGATGAATGGCAGATCACCTCGAAACTGCGCATCGACGGTGGCTTCCGCTGGGAAGAAATGCACACCGACGGCCGCGTCGAGCAAAAGCAGGTTGTCAATCTCGGCACCCTGGCCACTTCGCAGATCAACATGGGCAAGGGCACCTTCGCCACCTATGACGACACCTTCAGCAAGGTGGGCTGGACCATCGGCGGCAACTACCAGTTCGACCGTCACTCCGGCGTCTTCGCGCGCTACACCGCCTCGAACCGCCTGCCGTCCCTCAGCAACTACGTGACCAACGCCGCCGCCAAGCCGATCGTCCAGACCATGGGTCTCGGTGAAGCCGGCTACAAGTTCAACAGCCCGCTGTTCGACGTCTATGCCACCGCCTTCTACACCAAGTACGACAATGTCGGCTTCAGCAACTATATCTTCGACCTGAACACCGGCGTCTCGTCCTCGGAAGCCGAATATGCCGACACCGAGACCCTGGGCATCGAATTCGAAGGCACCTACCGTCCGGTGGAATGGTTCGATATCTCTGCCACGGCCACCATCGAAGATCCGCAGTACAAGGGCCTGACCTATACCGACAGCGCTAACCACCTTCAGGACTACGATGGCAACCAGCTGATCCGCGTCCCGAAGAACAGCTTGCGCATCGTGCCCGGCTTCAACCTGTTCAACCGTCACCTGCGCCTGCAGGCTGCGGCCGAATATGAAGGCGAGCGCTATGTCGATACGGCCAACTCGGTCCGCCTGCCGTCCTATACGACCCTCAACCTGAGCGGCCGCCTGGATGTCAATGACCGACTGGCGCTTTATGCCTATGTCGACAACGCGACCAATTCGCTGGGCCTGACCGAAGGCAATCCGCGCGCCGGTGAGCTTTCCAGCGCCGACGCCGGCGCCAACAGCTTCATCGCCCGTCCGCTGCTGGGCCGCAATTATCGCGTCGCCCTGATGTACAAGTTCTAGTTTCAGAATATGTGCCAAACTTGCCCCGCAGGATTTCGATCCTGCGGGGCTTTTTATGCCTGATCCACCGGCTTAAGGACGATCCTGCGCGTAATGTTTATGGCGTCAAGAAAGGCCTCGTCATGGCTGACCACCAGCAAGGCCCCATCATAGGCGCACAGGCCCGCCTCGACCGCCTCGATCGAGTCGATATCGAGATGGTTGGTCGGTTCATCGAGGATCAGCAAGACCGGTGGCGCGGTACCGCTGAGCACGCAGACCAGTCCCGTGCGCAATAGCTGTCCGCCACTGAGCGTCGAGACAATCTGCAAGGCCGCATCCGCCCGGAACATGAACCGCGCCAAGGCTGCACGGCAGGCGTTTTCATCGGCGGCCGGATGGAGACGCCTGAAATTATCGCGGATCGACAGGGCCGGATCGAGCAGACTGACCGACTGATCCAGCAGGGCGCAGCTGTCCGTCACGCGCACCGAGCCCGACCACGGCTCAAGCTTGCCAGTGATCAGCTTTAGCAATGTCGTCTTGCCCGAACCATTGGGACCTATGATGGCGATGCGTTCGGGACCGGTGAGGGTCAGGGAAAAATCGCGGATGATCGGCTGCCCCTGATAACCAACGGTCGCGCCATCGATTTGCAGCACCGTCCGGCCCGTCGGCAAGCCCGTCGGTGGCACGCACACGGATAAAAGCTGGAAGATTTCGATACGCGCGCGCGTCTCACTGGCCGCCGCGAGGGCATTGGTTCGTTGCCGCTCGGCGAGGCGTGCCTGATAACCGCTGGTGTTTTCACTGCGGTTTTTCATAGCGCCCAACAGGATACGCGGCGCACCACCTTTTGCGGCGGATCGCTGACCTACTCTGTCCTTGCGCACCTTGCGTTCCGCTGTCGCCTGCACGCTGCGTGCGGCATCATCGATCCGTTTTTCGGCATCGGCGAGATCGGCCTGTGCCGCCGCCAGTTCCTGCGTCTTGCGGGCGCGATAGTGGCTCCAGTTGCCGCCATAACGCGTGGCGCCAAGCGTGGTCAGTTCGACAATGGCGTCCATCGCTTCCAGCAATTCACGATCATGGCTGACAACGATAGCCCCACCGCGCCAGCCAGCCAGCAAGTCCAACACCGCCTGCCGCCCTGCCCTGTCGAGATTGTTGGTCGGTTCATCAAGCAGCAGAAAGTCCGGCTGGGAAAAGAACAGCGCCGCCAGTCCGGCACGCGTTCGCTGACCACCGGACAAGGTGGCCAGCCGCGTATCCGGTGTCGCCTCCAGACCGACACGGGCCAGCGCCGAGGCCAGCCGCATCTCCAGCGTCCAGTCGGCGATGTCAAAATCTTCGGCGGTGGCTTCACCGGATTCGGCGCGTTTCAGGATTGCCAGCGCCTGCGTCACACCGAACAGGTCGGACACGGTTTCTGTCGATCCGACCTGCACCGTCTGGCGCAGAACGCCTAGTGTGCCGGCGACGGAAATATGTCCCGTCTGGACCGGCAAGGCGCCGGATATCAGGTTGAGCAAGGTGGTTTTACCGACGCCATTGCGCCCGACCAGTCCCACGCGTTCGGTGCTGAAGGTCAGGTCAATATGGGAAAAAAGCGTACGGCCGTCAGGCCTCGACCACGACAGGTCGGACAGGATAATAACAGACATGAATATGGATTTCCTCGGAGGTCAACAAAGGGCGTTTGTCTCTGAGTGTTGAAATCACATGTGTTGGTTTATCCTGTCGGGCGGCTGTCTGGTTGATTTAGGCGGTCAACGCCGGTTTTTCAAGACTGACCTCTATGGAGAGTTCCGCTGCCTTGCCGGGTTTGAAAGTCACCGTATCACCAACGAGCTTAGCCGTCTTGCCACCGAGCTTGACGCTTTTCACCTTTACGCCCTTCGGCAGGCGCAGGCTGAGTTGCACCTCATCCGGTCGTCCCTCTCCGTGGAATGTCATCTGACCGCTGACCTTCTCTCCGCTGCCTTGCAAGGCCAGATCAACGCGTCCCCAGCGAGTCGGAGCGCCATCGATGCGAATCGGCTGCCCGGAGGCAAACCACTCGCGCGGGATGGCCTTGCCGAGGTAAAGCGTCTCGCTGTCCGAGGCCTCGAACACCAGCATCCAGCGGACGAGCTTCGGAATGGTGAGTTGCGCCGGGATGCAGTAGAGCGGCAGGTCGCCATCGATACCGGTCACTTCGCCGGCCACCCAGGTGCCGGGCGTATGCGAATGGTAGCGATGCGAATGCAGGAACAGCAGGTATTCCTCGATACGGCCGGAGCGCAGGAGTTGCTGAGCATAACCGTAGGAGATGAAGCCCAACTGGCTGCGCGAGTGCTCATTGGCCGGCGCGATATTGGCAACCACGCCGATGCAGGTGCCGCCATGACCGCGCACGCCATCGATCACGGTTTGCGCCAGGTCATCCGGCAGGACATCGGCATGCAGCATTTCGGCATAGACGCGGTGCGCCCAGCCGTGTTCGGTGCGCTGCTTTTTCTCGCGCGCCTCGGCATAGGCCTCGCGATGGGTGAGCTTCGCGCCCGGCAGGACGGCGACATAGGCCGGTTTCAGATCCTTGCGGACATTGGCACGCAGGGTCTTCACCAGTTGTGCCTGGAGTTGATCGGCGCGGCGGTTCCAGTCAGCGGCAAGTCCCGCCTGATCCGGCGCGATCACCGGCCAGACACGAGCGATATCGCGCCAGCCACGCACGGCGAAGGCCGAATTGTTCCAGTACGGCTTCCACCATAAGGTCGGATCGGGATGCAGGCAGGCGTCGGATTCACTCCAGCCGTCGATCAGGCCAAAACCGGCGTCATCGGCAGGCTTTTTCAAGCTGAGATCATGCATTTCGGTCAGGATAGCCGCCGTATTGGCGATCTTGCCGGTATGCGCGCGCAGTGTCGCCACATCGCCGGTATAGGCGAAATAACGCGCCAGCAGGCTGAGGGTCAGGCCGAATTGCGGCGTTTCCGGCCCGCGCATATTGATCATGCCGTCGGGTGCGGTGAAATCGTTGAAATAGTTGTCGAGCACCGCCTTCGCCTGATCGAAGCGGCCCCATTCAAGGTTGGCGTAAAGCGACGAGGTCAGGATATCCTGAAAGCCATCATATTCCGGGCCGAAATAGTCGCGGTCAACCACGCCGTATTTCGGATAGATGCCCTGCGGCCGGGTAATCAGTTCCTTGGCAAAGGCGTGGCTGACCATATCGCCCAGCGCCTTGTCGGGAATGGTCAGGGCGCACTGATCGCGCACTTCGTTCTGCCAGTAGGCGGCGAAATCGAGCAGCCCCTTATAGAAATCGGCGGCAGAAGGCTCCGTCCGGCGCGGCGGATAGGACGCATAAGAATAACCGAAGGCCGTCTTCACCGGCTGGCCGTTATCGTACTGGATGGTGCGGTGCCAGGTCTGAACCAGCAAAGCGTCCGGCGCCTTGACATCGGCGAAGACCAGCAGGTCATAATAGCGCGTTGGCGATACCTCGATAATTTTGTGGATCGCCGGCAGCCAGCCACCGAGCATACCTTCCCAACGCTTTTTGGCGATATCGTCACCCTGCAATTCCGGGAAGGCGTGCTCGGGACGGTAGCCGCGCGTGCGGCCGTTCGGGAAGATCGGCATGGTGTCGCCCTGCTGGCGGGTGCCGACAAAATTGGTCCAGGCCAGTCTGGTATAAAGGCCTTCGGGTGTGAAATTCCAGCCCGCCGGCGGCGCGGCACGACGCACCTCTTCCGGATCAGGATCGCCACCGCCGGCCAGTAGCTTGTCGGCCAGAAGGTCAGCATCGGCCAGACAGATGTCCTTCAGCGCAAGCCCGAGATAGGACGGCTTGATATCGTCGAAACAGGCTTCCAGACGCTTCGGCAGAACCAGCGCCTGATCACCCTTGACGAAAGTGATGACGCCTTCGCGCTTGCTTTGATCCTCATAGACCGTCCAGCCATCGAATTCGGTCAGCTTCGCGTGGCCCATAATCGATGCGTCTGCGGCCGGAGTGAATTTCGGTCCCGCCAGCGCCACGTCTGCGAAGGCCGGAGCGGTTACGGCGGCAATTGCAGACCCGGTGAGGAAGCCGCGACGATCGAAACGAATGGGCATGGAAGGCTCCTTGAAGTCAAGAAAATGGCGTCGCCGGCCTTTTTTTTGCCGACGACGCCCCGGATAGTTTTTACGCAATCACACGCTTAGAAAGCCGATGTAATGCCGATGAAGAGCATGCGACCCAACGGATCGTAGGTGCTGGGGAAGGTGTTGCCGTTGCCGTTTTCGACAAGCAGGCCGCTCATGATGGCCGGTGGGTCCTTGTCGAAAAGATTGTTGATACCGGCGCGCAGCACGAGTCCATGCGGCAGATCCTTGGTCACGGCGAGGTCGAAGTAGTTATAGGCTTCGATCTTGGCATTGCGGGTCGATTTGGTACCGGTCAGGTACTGGTCGTCGCTATTGGTGGCCAGATCGGTTTCACCGAAATAACGCCAGTTGAGCGAGACCGAGGTCGGCGCCCAAGCAACCTGCCAGCCGGGCGTCCAGGTGGTGCGCAGGTTATGGCGCCACTTGGGCGAAGGCTGGCCACAGGTGCCGCCGTAATAGCCCGTGCAATCATAAGAGCCCAGGCCCGGCAGCACTTCGGTTTCCAGAGCTTCCAGCAGGGTGCCGACGAACGAGAAGTTCAGGCCGCCAAACCGGGTGTCAAGCGAGTAGGCACCGGTGAAGTCATAACCGGTGGTTTCCAGATAACCGGTGTTAACATTAGTCGAAACGACATGGCCGCCTTTGATATCGCTGCCATAAAGCGCACCTGTGGTCGGATCACGATGGATCAGGCCGCAATAGAAGGCATCACCCGTGGTGATACATTGCGAAACCGCCGTCTGAGCCGGCACCGAGCCGATATAGCCGTCGATGTGGATCTTGAAGTGATCGACACTGAACACTAGGTTATGTATCGCGCGCGGTGTGAACACGATACCAAAGGTGGTCGTCTTCGCGGTTTCTGGGTCAAGATCCGGATTGCCGCCGCCAAGCGCCGTACCAACATCCGCCGGCGTATCCGGAATACTGCTTGGCGTGATGTCAGTGCCATATTGTGCATCCGTGACTCCGGTCAGCTTACACTGAGCCAGGGTGGCGGTACGGTTGTTTTCCGAGCATGGGTCTCGCAACGCAACGTTACCAACGCCCTGAGCTGAAAACAGCTCATTGATATTGGCGGCGCGCATGGCCTTGTTGTAGCTGGCACGGAACAGTACATCCGGCGTCGGAGCGTATTTGATTTCGATCTTGGAGGTTTCGGTCTTTTTCGAGTCACCCGTCGTCTTGGAAGACGAGACATCGTAGTTCGAACTGCGGTAACCAAGCGAAGCATCCAGCGAATAAATGAACGGTTTGTTGGAAACGAGCGGCACGTCGAGTTCGGTGAAATATTCATCGACCGAAACCTTGCCATCCGAGTTTACCGAACCTGCATCAAGCTGGGTTTCATCGAGTTTGATATCCAACGTTTCCTGGCGATGCTCACCGCCCAGAACGATAGCCAAACCCTCATCTGTCCATGGCGACTTGATGCCGTACTTGCCGAGGTCACCGCTGACATAGGCGTTGAAAACATTGATGGTCTGCTCGTTATGCGTGAAGGTCGGCGCATAGATATAGGCATACCCGTCGGCCGATGGTCCATTGGCGCTGAAGACATCGATCGGCTTACAGTTCGGGTCTGTACCAGAAATAACCGACAGACAAGTCGCCACACCGCCGACATCCACGGCTTGCAAGGCATTTGCGGCCTTATTCTGATTGATATCGTTTTGGTAGTTCGACTGGGCGATGGTGCTGGCGTACATATAGTTCGCGTCATAGCTCCAGGCGTCATTGATCGCGCCACGGAAACCGGCGGTGAAGCGATAATTGGTGTGACGCATGTCATTACGGCGCGGCTCACCCGTGGCACCGCGGAAAGCCACCCAGCTTTGGACAACCGTATCCGTGCCGGCGGCAGTGCCGCACATCATGGTCGCCTGTTCGGCACTCATCAGCGGATTGTCGCAATTGATATCAAAGGCCCGCCCCGACCAGATACCGGAAGGCGCAACCTGGCTGACCGAATGGTCGTCCATGAACATGAAGCTTCCATAGGCCTCAATATGTTCATTAACCTTGTAGTTGGCGAAGGCGCCGGCCTGATAACGCTCGGAATTACGCAGGGTGTAGTTATCCGGCGCGTAGTTATAGTTGAAGCTGGGATCGTTCGGCACCCAAGTCTTGCTGCCATCCTTCGAGTTAGCGAGACTCTTGTTCTGGAAAGCGCCGGCTTCAGCGCTCAGCGGGCGGAACCAGCCATAAGCGTGAGTGCTAGAGCCGCCGCACTTGAATTCGGAACCGGCAGCATCGGCGAAGGCCAGATCGCAATTGGAATAATCACGAGCATCCTGGCGTACGGCTTCCATCTTGCGATAGCCGAAATAAGCCATGATATTGCCGCGCCCTTCATCGATATCACCACCGGCAGCTACGTTGAAGTCGTACTTCTGGCCGTCCCAGACGTTTTCATCGGCGAGCTTGAGCCCGGCCGCCGTTTGAATACCACGCAGATAATCGTCGTCATTATTGTGCTGATAGATGCTGTACTGGGCGTCGACACGAACGCCCTTCAGCTTCTTGCGCATAATGAAGTTGACGACGCCGGACATGGCGTCCGAGCCGTAAACCGATGAAGCGCCGCCGGTCAGAACGTCGGTGCGTTCAACCAGGATCGAGGGAATGAAGTTGAGATCGACACCAAGCGTCGGCAGGAAGCGCTGGCCATCGATCAGGACCAGCGAGCGGTTACCCCCGAGGCTGCGCAGGTTGACGCCCGCCGTACCATCGGAATTGTTCGACTGGTTTTCGTTGTTGCCGGCTTCGATCTGCGGCAAGGCCTTCAGGAAAGAGTCGACGGCGATGGCGCCCTGGAGTTGAACTTCCTTGGCATCCACCGATGTGATCGGCGACGCGCTTTTCAGGTTGGGGCGACGGATACGTGTACCGGTCACAACAACTGTGGTGGCCTGCGAGTCATCCGCCGCAGGCGCCGCATCCTGCGCAAAAGCCGGCGTCATGACACAGGCGGAACCGATCGCCGCCAAAGCGACCCCGGTCATTATCAGCGCTCTCTTATTTATTTTCATCGGTTAATCCCTTTTTTAAGCGCCAAAAATAATACCCATTTCAGGGCTGCATTCCGCAGAACCGCCGCACTTGACGCAGAAAGAAAACAAACACCTCTTTTGTAATGCGTCAATTATAAATTATACGATTTTGAAACATAAAGTATACGATATAGTCGTATTCCTGACATGTGAGACTTTTTTGTCATGCTTAATCCCTTGATTTTCGCTTTGCGTGATAAAGGAAGCCGCTATCATGGCCGGGAAAAGCCCTATTCGCTCAAGTCACGAAATCGTTTTCTCCATTTTCCCTTATCAGGCTCGCCATGTCCGTTATCGCCACCTTTGAGCCTGTCACGCCGGATGTTTTCGCCACGCAGATAAGGCCGTCCGGTCGTCCCGCCGTCCTGAAAGGCCTGATCAGAGACTGGCCGGCAGTTCATTTGGCCCGGCAGTCTGATGAAACCCTGGTCGATTACCTGAAAGCCCATGACAATGGTGAGCTGGCAGGCGTTTATCTGGGACCACCCGAGATTCGCGGGAACTTCTTTTACGGCGCCGATACCCGCAGCGAAAATTTCCGCCATGGCCCGACACCTATACCCATAGCGCTTGACCGCATTCTACAGGAACGCGCCAACGCCAATCCGCAATCGATTTATGTCCAGTCAGCGCCAATCATAAAGCATATGCCGGGCTTTGCGGAAGAAAACCGTCTTGACCTGCTGCCCGGCGTCCAACCCCGCATCTGGATCGGTAACGCGACCGTCACCCGCGCGCACTACGATCTGAATTACAACATAGCCTGTGTGGTGACAGGCCGGCGGCGTTTTCACCTGTTTCCGCCTGAGCAACTGGTCAATCTTTATCCCGGCCCGTTCGATCGCACCATTGGCGGCGTGCCCGTCAGCATGGTCGATGCCGAAAATCCGGATATGGAGCGCTATCCACGATTCGCCGAGGCGCAAAAAACCATGCTGACCGCTGAACTGGAAGCCGGGGATGCCCTCTATATCCCTTACGGCTGGTGGCATCAGGTCCATTCGCTATCGACCTTCAATGTGCTGGTCAACTACTGGTGGGATGATGCGCCAAAGGCCGCAGCGGGTGGCTATGAGGCCTTGTTCCACGCCATACTGGCCATCCGCGACATGCCGCAGGACCATCAGGCATTATGGAAGACCTTGTTCGACTATTATGTCTTTACCGGCGGCGATGATCCTTTGGCGCACCTGAAAACCGGCGACAAGGGATCTCTCGGTCCGCTGACACCGGAACTGGCGGCGCGCGTCCGCACCTTCCTGCGCAAATCGCTGGAACCGTAAGAGTTAGGGTTTCCCTTCGGTCAAAAATGCGCTAGGCCCGTCTCCATAAGGGAAACCAACCGGAAAACGAAATGACCAACCCCACGTCTGCGGCCGCAGCGAAAGCGCCACTCAATTCGCCGTTCAAGGTGCTGATCGCCAGCTTGGCCGGCACGACCATTGAATTCTTTGACTTTTATGTCTATGCCACGGCGGCGGTACTGGTCTTCCCCACCCTGTTCTTTCCGTCGAGCGACCCCAACTCGGCGATGCTGCAATCCTTTGCCACCTTCTCCATCGCCTTCTTCGCCCGCCCCATCGGCGCCATGGTTTTCGGCCACTTCGGCGACCGTATCGGCCGCAAGGCAACTCTGGTGGCCGCGCTCCTCACCATGGGCATCTCGACCGTGGTGATCGGTCTCCTGCCCGGCTTCAAGCAGATCGGTGTCTGGGCACCCTTGCTACTGTCGTTGTGTCGCTTCGGACAGGGCTTCGGCCTCGGCGGTGAATGGGGCGGGGCGGTCCTGCTCGCCACTGAAAATGCCCCCGAAGGCAAGCGCTCGTGGTACGGCATGTTCCCACAACTGGGCGCGCCGGTCGGCCTGTTCCTGTCCTCCGGCATCTTCTGGGTGCTGCTGCACTTCATCTCGCAGGAGGCCCTGCTGAGCTGGGGCTGGCGCGTGCCCTTCATTTCCTCAATCGTGCTGATCGCCGTTGGCCTGTGGATGCGCCTGTCCATCACCGAGACACCGGAATTCCAGAAGGCCGTTGAAACCGAAGAACGCGTCAAGGTACCGCTGGTCGAAATTTTCCGCAACTACAAGCGCAGCCTGTTCCTCGGCACCTTCGTCGCCATGGTGACCTTCGTGCTGTTCTATATCGGCACCGCCTACCTGCTGTCCTATAATATCAAGGTCCGGCACATTCCGTTCCTCGACGCGCTGGCGATCCAGATTCTGAGCGCCATCTCGTTCGGCCTGTTTATACCGCTGTCGGGCAAGCTGTCGGAGCGCTTCGGCCGCCGCGCCGTGCTGATCGGCACCACTATTCTGATCGGCGCCTTCTCCTTCCTGCTGCCAGTCCTGATGGGTGGCAGCGAGTCCGGCATCCTGCTGTTCGCGGTGATCAGCATGGCGCTGATGGGCATGACCTACGCCCCGATCGGCACCGCCCTGGCAGCCCCCTTCCCGACCAATGTCCGCTATACTGGCGCCTCGATGACGTTCAATCTGGCGGGCATTGTCGGTGCTTCACTGGCGCCCTATGCCGCCACCTGGCTCCAGGGCCATTACGGTCTGGCCTATGTCGGCTACTATATGCTGGCGGCGGCGGTGATTACGCTTCTTTGCATTCTCGCCTCGCGCAAAGGGGAGATTTAAACAAAAAGGCCCGCCATCTTGACGATGGCGGGCCTTTTTGTTTTAGGCCGCTGTTCCGCCGGCAGCGGCGGCCGTGAATAGCTTGACCCCGAAGACCGGACCAGCGGTCTTGCCTTCCTTCGGATCGAACCTGATCGTCACCTTCGTCTTGCCCTTGGTCAGTTCGACCGGGATCGGATAGTTGACATCGATCCAAGCGCCGGGCTGGCGGCCGGTCAGACGTTCGTGAGCAATCGCCACGCCATCGACCAGGATGTCGAACACGCGGTTGTTTTCCGAACCCCAGTAGGTGGTTTGCAGAATTAGCGGCCCGACATCCTTGCCATCGCGTTGCGTATTCATCTCGAATGAGAAGAAGCCGAGTGTGCGGGCATCACGACCCTGACGGCCGCGATAAACCACGGGGTATGAGATTTCTGATTTCAGGTTGTGATCGCGTTCGGGCTGCATTTCACCGAGGTGCATGACATCGACCGAGCGCGCCGCTTCATCCTTCAGACGGCTCTGTTCGGCCTTGTAAGTCACCTGTGCCGTTGCCCATTCGGCATCATTATACTTGCTGAAATAGACAGCGTTTCGGCGTTCCCACTGGGCATAGAAGGGCTTGAAGGTCATGTCACCCGGACGCCCGATGCCGGTCGTCTTGTAAACCGCCTGCTCGACCGAGACCGGTGTGAACCCGGCCAGCAGATCGGCACCGACCAGGGCCGGCGCATCGCCTTCCCACTTGTCTTCGCTGGAGCCCAGGTCTGCGGACAGCACCATTGGCCCACGCATCAGGGCAACGACTTTCTCATCACCAGCCGCATGTTCGAAGCGCAGGTCGAGTGGCAGGTCGAGCGTGACCACGTCCCCTGCCCGCCACTTGCGATGGATCAGGGCATAACCTTTCGCCGTCGTCGCCAAAGCTGGCTTCCCGTTGACGAGGATTTTCGAGCTGGCCGCCCATGCCGGGATACGCAGGGCCACGGTAAAGGCCTTGACGCCGGAAAGCTGGGTCACCTTGAAGGCAATATTGCCGTCATACGGATATTTGGTATCGAGTTCGAAAGCTGCCTTTTGCGCCGCCCAGTTCAGCTTCGACGGGATATAGAGATTGACGAACAGCGTATCATCCGACTGCCAGTAGATCGAATCGCCGTGCTTGGAATGGCTTTCGATGCCGGTCAGCACACAGCACCAGAAATCGTCATCCGGTGACGAGAAATGGCGCGACGTGCCCGACATCAGCGGCATCATGTAAGCGAACATACCGGTCTTAGGGTTTTGTTGCGCCAGGATGTGGTTGAGATGCGCGCGTTCGTAGTAGTCGAAATAGGCGGCGTCCGGCGACCAACTGTAGAGGTGGCGAGTCAGCTTCAGCATATTGTAGCTGTTGCAGCTTTCACAGGTTTGCTCGGTGATGTGCGTGGCGATCGTGTCGGGCTCGAAGAAATATTCGCGGTCGGCATTGCCGCCAATGACGAAGCTGTGGTGCTGCGTCACGCGCTCCCAGAAGAAGCTCGCCGCCTTGGCGTCATCGGCCCGGCCGGTGATTTCGTGCAGACGCGCCAGGGCGATCAGCTTGGGGATCTGGGTATTGGCGTGGAAATTGGCCAGCTTGTCGTCACCGACCTTCAAGGGATCAAGCACCTTCTTGTCGTAGATGCGTTCCGACAGCTTCAGCCAGCGCGGGTCATTGGTGCGCGTATAAAGTTCGGCGAAGGACTCGTTGAGGCCGCCGTATTCGCAGTTGAGCATCTTCTGCGTCTGTTCGTCGTCCAGCGCGGCGAAGACTTTTTCGATATAGGCGCCGAAACCGACCGCCACGTCGATAGCCTTCTTGTTGCCGCAGTACTTGTCGGCATCCAGCAGGCCGGCGAACAGCTTGTGCAGGCTGTAATAGGGTGACCATGCGCCATTAAGATCGAAACCGGCCGAGCGAATATCCCCCGCCATGATTTCCGGGAAGATTTCCTTGCCGTCAACGAGCGAGCCGTCTTTTCGTTTCCTCATGATGGCGCCGGTATAGCCATCACCTTGCGCCGCTTGCACCTTGGCCAGTTCATCGACAATATAGTTGACGCGGTTCAGGCACTCGACATTGCCGGTCTGGGCGTACATCAGCGACAAGGCACTGAGATAATGGCCCAGGCCTTCGCCGGCAATGGTGTCGGATTCCCAGCCGCCATAGATCTCGTCCTTGACCGGCAGGCCGGCGAACTTGTGATAATTATGCAGGAAGCGATCCGGCGACAGAAACATCAGGTATTTGGTATTGGCCTCGACCGCATCATTGAAAGGCGACGGCAAAAGACGCACATCTTCCATCGGCACCGGCTGCGCTACAGATGGCAGGGTTACGCCTGTTTCCTTTGCATAGGCAATGCCACCGACCGAGGCCAAAAGGCTGCCGGCCGCGGCGCCTCGCAGCAGGAAACGGCGATCGATTGTCGTCATATCTGGCAGTATCGGGCGGGTCATTGAATAGCCTCGTTATGTGAATCCGGTAGTTGCACCCCAATGATTATACTGTATACAATTGTCTGGCAATACATATAAATGTGAGGTTACGCTGATGAAAACCCTGCTGCATGCCACCGCCCTTGCCGTCATCCTGACCTCGCTAAGCGCCCTTCCCGTCATGGCAAATACCGCCGCCGATCAGAAATTCGAGTCTATATATAAAGGCGAATGGGAATGGCGCAGCCAGCAGGAAGCGGCCAATGAAGACAGCCCCTCCGGCGAAGTGGCGGCCCACCTGCCGGACGTTTCCGAAAAGGCGCAACAGGCCAAACTGACCAAGTGGCAGGACACGCTGAAGCAACTCGATACCATCGACGTCAAGGCGCTCTCCCCTAAGGACAATGAGGACTATCAGGTCTATCGCTTCCAGATCGAAACCCTGATCGCCGACCAGAAATTCAAGGTCTACCAGCGCCCCCTGAGCGGCGACACCTCCTTTTGGGGCGATCTGGCCGGCATGGCGCGCGGCACCTTCCACAGCGAGACCGACTACCGCAACTACATCGCGCAGCTGGGTGACATGCCGCGCTACTTCAAGGACAATACCGACAATATGCGCACCGGCCTGAAGCGTGGCTTCACCCTGCCGCAAATCTCGCTGCAAGGCCGCGACGCCACCATCACCAGCGTGACCGACGCCAAGTCCATCGAAGATAATATCTACTACACGCCATTCAAAAAACTGCCGGCCAACATTCCCGCCGCCAAGCAGGCCGAACTGCGGAAACTGGCCGCCGACGCCATCACCAACTCGGTTTTGCCAGCGCACAAGACGCTGCTGCAATTCATGCGCGAAGAATATATCCCCGGGGCTGCCAAATCGATCGCCGCCTATGACCTGCCGGACGGCAAGGCCTTCTACCAGTCGCAGATCCGCGAATATGCCACGGTCGACATGACCGCCGACCAGATCCACCAGATCGGCCTCGACGAAGTGGCCAAGATCAAGGCGGAGATGATGACCATCAAGGAACAGGTTGGCTTCAAGGGTGACCTGCCCGCCTTCAACGAATTCCTGCGCACCGATCCGCAGTTCTATGTCACCAAGCCGCAGGATCTGCTTGATCGCGCCGCCTGGGTCGCCAAGGAATTCGACGGCAAGGCCTCGCAATATTTCAATCGCCTGCCGCGCTCGCGCTTCGGTATCATCCCCGTGCCGGATGATATCGCGCCCTTCTATACCGGCGGCCGCGGCGGCCCCGGCGTCTATCTCGTCAATACCTGGAACCTGCCGTCGCGCCCACTCTATTCGCTGCCAGCCCTGACCCTGCATGAATCGGCGCCCGGTCACGCCTTCCAGATGCCGCTGGCTTCCGAGAATAAAGACCTGCCGCCCTTCCGCCAGTTCACCTATATCTCGGCTTACGGCGAAGGCTGGGCCCTCTATTCCGAACGCCTCGGCGTCGAAATGGGCATGTATCATACCCCTTATGAAACCTATGGCATGCTGAGCTACCAGATGTGGCGTGCCTGCCGCCTGGTGGTCGATACCGGCATCCACGCCAAGGGCTGGACACGCGAGCAGGCGCAGAACTTCCTGCTGGAAAACACCGCCCTCTCCAAGCATGAAGTGACTACCGAAACGGATCGCTATATCGCCTGGCCGGGGCAGGCCCTCTCCTACTATCTCGGCGAAATGGCCATCTGGAAGGCCCGCCACAAGGCCGAAGCCGCCCTGGGCGAAAAGTTCGATATCCGCCAGTTCCACGATTCGGTGCTCGAACTGGGATCGGTGCCCTTGCCTGTGCTGGAGTCGCATATCGATACCTTTATCGCCAATGGCGGCAAAGGCCCCTACGCGGACGAGAAATGATATGAAGCGGGGGATTTCGTTCGCGGTCCTGATCGCAACCCTTCTGTCGTCAGGCTCTGCTCTGGCGACAGAAGCCGAGCGCGCCGTGATGGCGAAGGCGAAAATTCCGTCTCTGGAAACTCACGTCGTGACGACACCCCCGACCTGGCTGAAGCTCGATCCCTTCTACCAGAAATACGCCGACGCCGGCGGCATTCCGATCATCGGTTCGCAGAACGTGCCCGATACCGGCATCATGGTGGCGCGCGATATCGTGCTCTACATGTTGTCCGAGCGGCCGGATATTCGCGACCAGCTGATCCGCAATGGCGCCCGCATCGGCATCATGGCCATCGACGAAACCACCACCGATATTCCCGAACAGAGCGACTGGAAGAAACCGGCCATCGACGATCCGCGCCTGTCGAAATGCGATGTCCGCGACTATGCCAGGGGCATCGGCCTGCAAACGGACCGCGATTACTGGGCCAAGCGCGCCCGCGGCATGGGCGGCACCTACACCACCGGCGCGGCGGAAAACATCATGGGTGTGCCCGACACGCGCTATTACGGCGAGAACATCCTCGTCCATGAGTTCTCGCACAGCATCTACAATGCCATCCGCACCGCCGATCCGGCGCTGGCGGCACGGGTCGAAGCGGCCTATGCCCACGCCAGGGAAAAGCGCCTGTGGCAGGGCGCCTACATGGCCAATACGCTCGATGAATACTGGGCCGAGGGCACGCAGTTCTGGTTCAATTCCAACAAGGCCTACATCACCGACACCCTGACCGTGCTCAATGCCGATGATTTTAAGGCCCACGATCCGGAATTCTACGCCATTCTCTCGGAGGTCTATCGCTGGGATCACCATATCCCCGCCGATGCCTACTACATGCACCCGGCGCGCATGAACAGCGCCCATATCAGCCTGGATGCCACCGGCAAGGCCAAGGACGACTGCTTCTCATAGTCTTAAGTCTGATGCACCCTGCGGCGCAGGGCGATAATAGCGACGATGGCCGCGGCGAACCCCGATGCCGCGCCGACGCCCAGTGACCAGCGCGGGCCATAATGGTTGGCGACCCAGCCGACGATCGGGGCGCCAATCGGTGTGCCCCCCAGCGCGATGCCGATGCGCAACGCCATTACCCGGCCGCGCATGGCCGGCTCGGTGGAAAGCTGCATCAGGCTGTTCGTGGTGTTGGTGAAAAGCAGAGCCGCGACACCAATCACCACGAGAGCGGCAGCGAACCAGATATAGCCAGGCGCGAAAGCCGCCAGCGTACAGCCGATGCCGAATACGACCGCGCCGGTCAGCAGGGAGGTGAAGGCCGGCTTCGCACGGGCCGCATTAAACAACGCGCCGCCCAACGTCCCGACGGCCATGGCCGAAGACAGGAGACCGTAGCCCGCGGCGCTGCTGTGAAATACGGTCACCGCCATAGTGGAGATAAAGATCGGGAAATTCAGACCGAAGGTGCCGATCAGGAACAGCATCAGCAGGATCGCCTTCAGGTCCGGGCGTTTGGCGACATAGCGCAGGCCTTCGAGGAAGCCGCCGGGCAATTTCGCGGCACGGGGATTGGGTCGCAATTCCTCACGGCGCAGGCAGAAAAGCGAAGCCAGCACGGCGAAAAATGACAATCCATTGAAGATGAAGGCCCAGCCTGAACCGATGGCGGCAATAGCCAGCCCCGCCACGGCCGGTCCGATCATGCGCGCGGCGTTGAACGAGGTCGAATTCAGGGCCACGGCATTGGGCAGGTCCTCATTACCGACCAGTTCACTGACGAAGGTCTGGCGCACCGGCGCGTCGAAGGCCGCCGCGCAGCCAAGCAGGAACGCGAACACGCAGACATGCCACAGCTTCGCCATGCCCGTGAGAGTGAGAATGCCAACCACCAGCGCCAGCACGCCCATGACGGCTTGCGTCACCATCAGCAGCTTGCGCTGGTTCAGCCGGTCGGCAGCAAGGCCGGTCCATGGCAGCAAAAGGAACTGCGGCCCGTATTGCAGGGCCATGACCAGCCCGACCGCCGAGGCGTCATGATGGGTGAGTACCGTCAGAACCAGCCAGTCTTGCGCCGTGCGCTGCACCCACGTTCCTATGTTCGATACAAAGGCCCCGGCCGACCAGACGCGGTAGTTGAAAATCCGCAGCGACCGAAAGGCCCCCTCGGAGAATGCTTTCATGCGCTCTTCGTTTGCAGAAGAGCGATGATCTCATCCGCCGTGCCGGTTTCACCGAGGCGTGGAAATATCTTGAAGAGGCTGTAATCGTGCGCTTCGGCGCGCATATCCGTCATGGCATCAGTGGCCAGGGCGACATTGAAACCGGCCTCATAGGCCTGACGCGCTGTGGACTCAACGCCCGTGCCTGTGGCGACGCCGGTGACCACGACCTGGGTGACGCCGCGCTCGCGCAAGATCTCCTCAAGGTCGGTGTTCACGAAGGCACCCCAGGTATGCTTGGTAACCAGAATATCGTCAGTTTGCGCATTCAGTTCCGGAATGAGGTCGGTCCAGCCGTCGGGGAAGGCGGCCGTATTGGTGCGCGGCGCTTCGGTGCGACCCGGTGCGACACCGGCGACATTGACCAGAACGACGGTCTGCTTCGCCGCGCGAAAGGTGTCGAGCAGCTTGCGGTTCTGCGCGATCACGCCTTCGATCGGGTGGACCACAGGGTATCCGACAATGCCTTTTTGCAGGTCGACGACAATCAAAGCGGTATTCGGATCGAGTTGGGTAACGGACATGGGGTTTGCTCCTAGCTTTCAGCGATGCGGTTGAGAATGGCGGCCCCCGCCGTCAGTTGCGCCTGTTCCTGCGGCGTCAGGCGTTCAATTTGGCGCGCCAGCCAGTCCTGACGCGCGGCCCTGCCCTGCGCAATCCAGTCGCGGCAGGTCCAGGTCAGCGACATCAGGGTCTGGCGACCATCGTCGGGATCGGGCGTGCCCTCGACCAGTCCGATGAGCTCAAGCCCGGCGATGGTCGCCCCCATCGATTGCGGACGGACTCCCTCGGCACGGGCCAGGGCCGAAACGGTGGCCGCCCCCTCGCGTTCCAGACGCAGCAGCGCCGCCACCTGAGACGGCTTGAGATCATGCGTGTCAGCCTGTTCGCGCAAACGGCGCTTCAGCCGCCCAACCAGGGCGCGCAGGTCTGCCGCAAGCGCAGCGATATCGGAAGGAGATGTCATGGGGCTTTATAATATATATGAAGATAAACTGTAAAGTTTATATGCGAAGTTTAACTTCAGAATTGGCAACAGATGTGCACACAGAGCGAACGCACGCCTGATTCAGGGCTTTCCCGGCCGTTTGACAAAGCGATTTTGTGCGGTGTATGGGAAATTGTCTGACATTTCCCCGAGTGCATAATGCCCCTTTTCACACGTCGTCGTTTTTTAACCACATCCGCAGGTGCCGGTCTGATGTCTCCTATTCTCGCGCAAGCGGCTGATCACGCTAAAATCGTCAACCCGCTGGTGCTGCAACGCGCCGATCCGCAGATATTCAAACACGATGACGGCTATTACTACATGATGGCGTCGGTGCCGGAATACGACCGGTTGGCCATCCGCCGCGCCCGTACCCTGGCCGGTCTCGCCACGGCCGAGGAAACCGTGGTCTGGCGCCGCCCGGAAAGCGGCAAGATGGCCGGCTATATCTGGGCGCCGGAACTGCACCATTTCGACGGTCAGTGGCATATCTATTTCGCCGCCGGCGATGGCGACGACAAGTTCCATATCCGCACCTATGTCCTGAGCAGTACGGACACAAACCCGCTGACCGGAAAATGGACGCTGACCGGACAGCTTGAGACGCCGTGGGATACATTTACCCTGGATTCCACCACCTTCGTGCATCGTGGCGTGCGCTATCTGTGCTGGGCCCAGCATGAACCGGGCATCGCCACCAACAGCAACCTCTATCTGGCGCCGCTGGCCACGCCCACCACGCTCGGCGCCAAGCCCGCGCGCCTGACCGTGCCGACCTATGAGTGGGAAACCATCGGCTTCAAGGTCAATGAAGGCCCTGCCCTGCTGGCGCGCAATGGCCGCCTGTTCCTGACCTATTCGGCGGCCGCCACCGACTATCATTACTGCATGGGCCTGCTGACGGCGCGCGACGACGCCGACATCATGGACCCGGCCGCGTGGACGAAATCACCGAAACCTGTGTTTAAAAGCTCACCGGCGCACAATGTCTGGGGGCCCGGTCATAACAGCTTCACGGTCGATGAAAACGGGCGTGACATGCTGGTCTATCACGCCCGCGATTACAAGGATATCCAGGGCGATCCGCTGTTCGATCCGAATCGCCATACCCGCGTCCAGCCGATCCATTACACGGCTGACGGCGTACCCGATTTCGGCGAACCGCTTGCCAACGGACCGCTTTAGACCCGGTCGATTGCTTCCTGCGGCTCGGTGAACCACTTCGCGCCGTTTTCCGTGACGTACATATGATCTTCCAGCCGGACGCCGAAGGTATCCGGCACCACGATCATCGGCTCATTCGAGAAGCACATGCCCGGCGCCAGCGGCGTCTTATCGCCGCGCACCAGAAAGGCCGGTTCGTGGATGCTCAAACCGATGCCATGACCCGTGCGGTGCGGTGTGCCCGGCAGGTTGTAATCGGGCCCCAGACCATGCTTTTCCAGCACGACGCGGGCGGCATAATCGACTGCCTCACACGGCAGGCCAACCTCGACACTGGCGAAAGCGGCGGCCTGGGCTTTCTTCTCGATATCCCAAATGCGCTGATATTCCGGCTTGGGCTGACCGAAAATATAGGTGCGGGTGATGTCGGAGGTATAGCCCTGCACGTAGCAGCCGGTATCGACAAGAACGAGATCGTTTTCCTTCAGGCGTTGTTCACCCGGCAGCCCGTGCGGGAAAGCCGTGCCGCGTCCGAACTGGGTGATGACGAACGAATTGCCCGAAGCGCCCAGCTTGCGGTGCGCCGCCTCGATAAAGTTGTTCACTTCCCTGGTGGTGATGCCTTCGTAGAGCATCCGCGCTGTCGCCTTGTGGACGAGGATGGTCATGTCCTTGGCCTGCTGCATCAGGGCCAGTTCGGCGGCTGACTTATACATGCGACAGCCATTGATGACCGTCGAGGCCTCCCTGATCTCAAGCCCGGCTTCGCGGCCGAGGCGGCTGACCATCTCGAACGACATGGCCGGATCGACGGCGATAACGGACGCGCCCCAGTCGTTCATCGCCTGTTTGATCAGGGCATGCGGACTTTCGTGTTCCTGCCACAGGCGGTATTCGGCCGTTATTTTCATGTCGGCTTCCAGCGAACCCAGTTCGAAGAAGGGGCAGATCATCACCGGATCACCGGTCACCGGAATGAGCATCCCCACCAGACGCTCCGATGCGCCCCACGGCACCCCGGCAAAATAATTGAGGCTGGCTCCGGCTCCGACCAAAAGCGCATCGGCGCCCATGTCACGGGTCAGCTTGCGGGCCTTCTCGATCCGCGCCAAACGCTCGGCGATGGTGATGGCCGGCGCCTGATGGGCATAGAGCGACAATTTGGCCAGTTCGGCTTCGGGCGTGGATGAACCGATCATGGGATGTTCCTTACTAAAAATGGGCCTTACTTGAAACGGGAGAGATTGAAAGCGTCCGGCGCGCGACCACTTTTGATCATGTCGGCGACGATTTCACCGGTGACCGCCCCCAGGGTCAGGCCGAGATGCTGGTGGCCAAAGGCATAATAAAGGTTACCGGCTTTGACAGAATGCCCGATGGCCGGGAGGTAATCCGGCAGAGTCGGACGGGTGCCGATCCATTCGGCACCCTCCCCCTTAAACGGCAGACCGAGCTCACCGACGTGCTTGCGCAGGCGCGTCCATTTGCGCGGATCAGGCGCAGCATCGGGGCGATTGAACTCTACGAAACTCGCCGCGCGCAGACCCCGCTCAAAGCCGGTGACGATCATCGAGCGATCCTCGAAGACAACCGGCGGAAAACCTTTCGGCCAGCCATGGTCCGGCGTCTGGATATGATAGCCGCGCTCGGCGATCATCGGCACGGTTTCGCCGACACTTTCCAGCAGGGTCTTCGAGCCAATGCCCGCCGCGACCACAATCTGGTCGGCCGTCAGCGGCTCGCCGCCAGAGAGAACGGCATATGTCCGCTGCTCGTGTATCTTGAGACGTTCCACGCGTTCATGCAGATAGCGCCCGCCGCGCTGGACGAATCGATCAACCAAAGTCTCCAGCATCCGGCGGGTGTCGGCGATCTGCGCCGTGCCGATAAAACGAATCGCCCCGTGAATTTTCTTTTGGGTCAGCGTCGACAATTGCGTCATTTCGTCATCGGTCACCGGCCGCAAGCTGGCCGTTCCGGTGTCAGCGGCGGACCACGACCGAAAGCCCTTAGCCGCGCTTTCCGGCGTTTCCCAGACCACGAAATGCCCGTCTTCGCACAACAGGTCCGGCGCGCCGAGATCGGCCACGCATCGTTTCCAGGCCGGCATGGCCGAGGTCAGGAGATCGCGCAGCACTATCTTACCATGGGCAAAATGCTGCGGCTGCGCCGCGCCCAGTAGACGTAAAGAGAAAGGCAGCCAGGCGCCAATCCCTTGCGGTGGCAGGGAAAGCGCCCCGCCTCGCATGAACCAGCGCCGCCACGCCGATTTTACCGTTGCCATCGAAGCCAGTGGCTCGACCTGTTCCGTGGCGATATGTCCGGCATTGCCATAGGAGGCCGACTCCTTGTTACCGTTATCGCACAGGGTCACCTGGAAACCCTGCGCCTGAAGTTGCAGGGCAATATTGAGACCGACCACGCCGCCACCAATTACCAAACTATTCCCAGATACGTTATTTTGGGGTGCCGTCATCGACCGTCATCATCCTTGTTGCCATACTTCATCGCATATAGTATACCGTATATATTCTTACGCAAGCTCCGGGAGCACTTATATGACAATCGATTGGCGGGGTGTATTTCCGGCCGTAACGACGCAATTCACCGAAGACCTTTCAATCGATTATGCCGATACGCAACGCGTTGTCGATGAT
>FSVH01000093.1_pt1 | contig 23185 bp, 20 predicted proteins | sample 1637631 | NCBI WGS metagenome assembly FSVH01 (sample SAMEA3914814, study PRJEB12502) | metagenome | biome: forest; material: soil | place: USA | collected 2011-09-16 | depth 0.1 m | reverse complement strand
ATATAATTACGAGTGGCGAAGCTTCGGCTTAAAAAATGCAAGGAAACGCGACAATGGGATTATTCGGTAAAAAGCCTTTGAAAATCGGCCTGATCGGGCTCGGCAAGATTGCCGTCGATCAGCATATCCCGTCGATTCGCGGCAATAAAAACCTGGAACTGGTGGCCGGCTGTTCGCCGCACACCCGTCCCGAAGGCGTCAATGCCTACCCGGATATGGACGCCATGATGACGGCGCACCCGGAGATCGAGGCCATCGCCATCTGCACGCCACCGCAGATCAGGCACGAAATCGCCAGGCAGGTTATTTCTATCGGCCGTCACGTTTTCCTCGAAAAGCCGCCCGCAGCGACGCTCGGTGAGGCCGAAGCCATTAAGTCTTTGGCTCAAGCGAAGGGCGTTTCTTTGCTGGCCTCATGGCATTCGCGTTTCGCGCCCGCGGTGGAAGCGACGCGCAAGTGGGTTTCCGAGCGCCAGATCAAGAGCATCACCATCCACTGGAAGGAAAATGTCCGTCAGTGGCACCCCGGCCAGAAGTGGATATTCGAGGCCGGCGGCATGGGTGTTTTCGATCCCGGCATCAATTCGCTGTCGATCCTGACGCGTATCCTGGCCGATGCGGTGATGGTCAAAAAGGCCGACCTGCATATTCCCGTCAATTGCGACGCGCCGATCCAGGTCGAGATGGACATGATGACTGAGGCGGGCTTCCCGATCCGCGCAGAATATGACTTCCTGCAAACCGGCATCCAGACCTGGAGCATCTTCATCGAATCGGCGTCCTACGAAAAGTTGACCCTCTCGATGGGCGGTACGGAACTGGAAATCGATGGCCGCACCCTGATCAAGCAGAAGGAAGCCGAATATTCGGGTCTTTATGCGCATTTCCACGATCTGATCCGCGCTGGCAAGTCTGACGCTGATTTCTCGCCGCTGCGCATCGTGGCTGACGCCATGCTGCTCGGCAAGCGTGTCGCCGCGCCAGAATATATTGAGTAGCCGTTGCGAATATGCTTAGCCTGTTTCAAGGCGGGGTATATGAAACAGCTAAATCGTAGACTTTTTGGGCAAGGGACTCTCATCCTATCTGTAGTAGGGCTGTTGCCAGGTTGTGGCAGGAATTCAGGCGAGGCTCAGGCCTTGGCGGCGGCTTGGGTCTCTCCGCCGCCAATGGACTTTGACGGTGAGAATCTGCCCGATGATGATTTTTCTCAGACAAAGGATGACCGCGCTGATAAGGCGCAATCATGGCTTCAAAATAAATCCTGGTGTTTGTTAAGCGATGCGGAAGCAAGTGATTTTGCACTTAAGCCGCTGAAGCTACGCAAAGGTGTTTCAGCCTATCTCGTCCGTTGCCTGACTTACTTCTCACCGGCATCAGCCATAGAAGGATCAACTGGCAGGTATGATGTCAGTTTCAGCCACGATAAAGGGGTGGCTACTGGTTTTGCGGCGTTGGGTAATGGTTTTAACCCTTTGCGCGAAACATTGGTTGTGCTGTTGCCTGTCCCGCCAACGGCTGTCTATGGCTGGCTTTCCATGGCCAAATGAGATTCGACGATCCGGCGCGCCACCATCACGTAAAAGAGCAGCAGAACCAGCGGCGCCAGCGGCAGGTGCAGGTTGAGCGCCAGAGAGCGGGCGAACAGCGGCAGGATAAACACAGCCAAGGCCATGATCTTTTCCCATGGCCGGAAACCGGTCTTCAAGCCGTTCATGACCAGCCAGCCCAGCGGAATGGCGCTCAGTAACAGGTCATAGTCGAGCATGAACGGGGTCATCAGCAAGGTGGCTGAAACCATCAGGGCGCCGAGTGCAAACCGGTCCGGCTTGTGGCGCCTGATGATGAAACAGGCCGAAATGAGCACGCCCAGCGCCAGCAGGATTTGGGCGCCATAGGCCAGCCACAGGGGTGATTTCCACAACATCAGGGCGGCGAACAGGCTCTGCATCCGCGCCGGCGAAACCAGTCCCTGTTCCAGCGTGGAACGCGCCAGGGCACTATTGTGCAGGAAGGCGAGATAGCCCTCGGTGCCGACCACCAGCCAGGCGGTCGCACTCATTGCCAGCGCGCTCACACCTGTGGCGACAAGGGTTCTCCAGCGGCCCGAAGCGATCAGGATAAAGGGCAGGGCCAGACCCAGCTGTGGTTTGATGACCAGCAGGCCAAGGATTAGTCCGGCGATGACCGGTCGGCGATCGAGCAAAAGACAGCCGCCGAGGAACAGGGCGGTCGTCAGGGCGGCGTTCTGGCCGTTGCCGATATTGATCCACAAGGCCGGAAAGGCCAGCAGCGGAATCAGGCCGGTGACGATGGCCGGCGCCTGTTGTTTCAGCCACTGCCGGGCCAGCGCCACAGATGCGGCCGTTGTACTGGTCAGCCAGATAAATAGCGAAAGCCCGTAAGGCATGAGCGCCAGGGGGGCACAAATCAGCAGGTAGGCCGGCGGATAGAAAAAAGCCCAGTAACCGAGTTGGCGTCCGAAGATGGCGTCTTCCGATATCTGATGAGCATAAGGGGTCCAGACCTGTGTCGCATGGCCTGACAAGGTCAGCTTCGAGGCGGAATAGAAGCTCATGAAATCGGTGCCGAGCGGCTTGCCGGTGTGATCGATCAAGCCGTGCGACAGACCGATCCAGACGGCAAAGCCGAGCACATTCACGGTGAACAGGATTAGGGAATAGCCGCGCACGCGCTCGGCATTCAGCCACTCAGCGCGCCGGATCGCATCGATAAAGCGGTCCAGTGGAAGGCGGGCAGGCGGCATGAAAAAGCTCCGGAAGTCAGTTTCCAGAGCTTAATGGGAAAGCTTTGATTTAGCGTTACTTCTCGCCGTCGTCAAATTCGGCTTCGACGGCATTGGTGCGCGAGACACGGGCGACACGCAGCGAATTGGTGCTGCCCGACTTGCCAAACGGCATGCCGGCGACGATGACGATATCCTGGCCCGGTTCGGCGATGCCTTCCGAGCGCGCCAGCTTGGAGGCGACGGCGACGGTTTCGGTCATCGAGTGGGTGACCGGCGTCAGGATCGGATGAACCCCCCAGCACAGGGCCAGACGGCGGGCCGTTTCCATATTGGGCGTCAGGCCCATGATCGGCGCGGTGGGGCGTTCGCGGGCGACGCGCAGGGCCGAACTGGCCGAATTGGTCATGGCGGCGATAGCCACGGCGTCGATGGTCTGGGCTACCTGACGGGCGGCGGCGGCGATGGCGCCGTTGGTCGTTTTCTCCGGTTCCGGACGGCGACGGTCGGTCATGTTGCGCCAGCCATCGTCGGTTTCGACGCGGGCGACGATGCGGTCCATGATGGTGACGGCTTCGATCGGGAACTGACCGGCGGCGGTTTCGGCGGAGAGCATAACGGCGTCAGCGCCATCGAAGACGGCGGTGGCGACGTCGGAGGCTTCGGCGCGGGTCGGTGTTGGCGCGGAAATCATCGATTCCAGCATCTGCGTGGCCACGATGACCGGCTTGCCGGCGGCGCGTGAGGCCTGGACGATGCGCTTCTGGGCCAGCGGCACTTCTTCCGGCGGCAGTTCGACGCCGAGATCGCCGCGGGCGACCATGATGGCGTCGCTGAGCCGGACGATTTCATCGAGATTATCGAGCGCCTGCGGCTTTTCCAGCTTGGACAGCACCCAGGCGCGACCCTGGATGATTTCACGCGCCTCGATCACGTCTTCCGGACGTTGCACGAACGACAGGCCGATATATTCGACGCCGCGTTCCAGCGCGAAGGCCATGTCCTCTCGGTCCTTCTTGGTCAGGGCCGGGATCGGCAGCACCACGTCGGGGACATTGACGCCCTTGCGATCGCTGAGGCGGCCGCCGTTGATGATGATCGTTTCGAGGTGGTCTTCGCGGACATGGGTGACGCGCAGTTTCAGCTTGCCGTCATCGAGCAGCAGGTGCGAACCGATCTGGGCGGCGGCGATGATTTCGGGGTGAGGCAGGTTGGCGCGGCGGCTGTCACCCGGCGTCGGGTTGAGATCGAGGCGGAAATTCTGACCGTTGGTCAGCACCACGGCGCCGCCCATGAAGCGGCCGACACGCAGCTTCGGCCCCTGAACGTCAGCCAGGATGCCGATCGGATGCTTCGAGCGGGCTTCCAGATCGCGGATCAGGTCGATATTGCGGCCGTGGTCTTCGTGGCTGCCGTGCGAGAAGTTGAGCCGGAAGACATCGGCGCCGGCCTGAAACAGTTGCGCCAGCATCTCGGCATTGGAGCTTGCAGGACCCAGGGTGGCGACGATTTTGGTTTTACGACGGCGAAGGATTTTCAATTCAGATCTCACGGATTTAAAAGACAATCCCAAGCTTTGGCCAAAGCCTTTTTCGCCGGGTTGTCGGGCGCTGCGCAGATAGCGGTTTTCGGGTGCGACAAAGCCTTTATTCTCCCGCCGGGTCAAGTTTAATTTTATGCTGCGTTGCAAGGTGTGACAGCGCTGTCTATATTTATTTTCTCGTCAAAAAATTGTCATACTTAAAGCGCGGTAAGGCTTGTTTTTCGTTCGCATACACTTTTTTCCGTTGTGGTAAAAGCGGATCGTTCGTCGAAGAGGTGTGGCCACTTGTCAGACAAATAAATTGGATATACCTGTGGCGTCCGGTCAAATGCGGAATTGCTGCACTGCGCAACGTTTTTCATTTGCCAACATCGCAAAAACACGTTTTTTGCAATTTGATTTATTTAATCGGTGAAGGCAGCTTGCACGCACTTTCACCATAACAGTGCAACAGGCAGGTAATATGTCCGAATCCTCAGCAGCGCCCCAAACGGCCAACAAGTCAGGGGGCGGTGGCCTTCTACTGGCGGTAATCTACGTCACATGTCTCTTCTTTATCTGGGCTTTCGTGACCAACCTGATCGACCCGCTCGTCAAGAGCATGAAGGTCATCTACACGCTCACCGACTTTGAAACCCAGCTCAACCAGTTCGCCTTCTTCATCGCCTACGGCATCATGTCGATTCCTTCGGCGGCCTATCTGGCGAAGAACGGCTACGCTAAATCGATCGTGCTCGGCCTCGTCGGCATCGTCGCCGGCTGCCTGATCGCCTATTCGACCGCCTATTCGCACAACTTCATCACCGTCCTGCTCGGCCTGTTCGTCGCTGCTTCGGGCATTACCCTGTTGCAGGTCGCGGCTAACCCGCTGATCGCCTCGATGGGCGACCCCAAGGGCTCGCACTTCCGCCTCAACCTGTCGCAGGCCTTCAACTCGATGGGGGCCTTCCTCGGCGGTATCTTCGGCGCCAAGTTCCTGCTGAAGGGCGACCTGTTCGTGCCGGACGCCGTGATCACACAGGCAATGAAGGATACGGGCCTGAGCTTCGTGACCAATGTCTATCTGCTGCTCGCGGTCGTGTTTGCCGTGTTCACCCTGGCCGTCTTCCTGGTGCGTAATACCATCACGCATCACGCGCCGAAAATGGCCGAACACGCCGAATCGCCGTTCTCGGCGCTGAAGTCGAAATGGGCCAACCTCGGCTCGCTGGGTATCTTCCTCTATGTCGGGGCCGAAGTCTGCGTGATTTCGGGCATGATTTTCTTCCTGGAGCAAAAGCAGATTCTCAACGTGCCGTCGCAGGTCGCCGGTTTCGTCGGCCCTGTCTTCATGCTGTTCGCCATGTTCGGCCGCTTCGGTGGTTCGGTCCTGCTGCGCTATTTCAAGGCCACGAGCATGCTGGCGCTTGTCGCCACTTTCGCGTCGATCCTCTGTCTGATCGTCATTGCCACCTATTCGATGCCGGCCACCCCGCTTGGCGGCTCGATCGGCCTGCCCAGCGACAATGGCGTCTTCAATGCCCCGCTGACCTCGGGCTTCATTCCGGGTTGCGCGGCCATCCTGATCGGCCTGTTCAACTCGATCATGTTCCCGACCATCTTCACTATCACGCTCGAACGCTCGACGGCTCCGGCCTCGGCTACTTCAGGGCTGATGTGCATGGCCATTTGTGGTGGCGGGTTCATCTCGATCCTGTACGGCTTCACGGTTGACCAGCTTGTGGCGCACTTCCCGATCGGCGCGCGTTCGCTCGCCTTCGGTGTGCCGTTGCTCTGCTACCTCTACGTCCTGTGGTTCTCACAGGCCGCCAAGAAGGCCACCGTCCACGTCATCGAAGAAGGCGTGAGCGCGGCTCACTAAATACCGATGCCCGAAGATCCCCTGAAAATGCCTCGCCGGTGTTTTCAGGGGTTTGCTTTTTGGGATTAAATAAAATAAAAATAAGAAAATGACGGGGTTGAGACAGCATGTTGTATGTCGGTGTGGATTTTGGTGGAACGAAGATCGAGGCGGCGGCGCTGTCGCCATCCGGTGAGTTCCTGTCCCGGCACAGAGAGCCAAATCCCGGCAGTTATGACGGCGCCCTGACCCTAGTCCGCGATCTGGTTACCCGCGTCGAGGCGGAAGCCCGCGCCAAAAATCCCAATTTGGGTGAAATGACCATCGGTATCGGTTCGCCCGGCTCCGCGTCACCGCGCCATGGCCTGATGCGCAATTCCAATTCCACCTATCTCAACGGACGGCCCTTCAAGGCCGATCTCGAAGCCGTATTGGGCCAGCCGATCCGTCTGGCCAATGACGCCAATTGCCTGGCCCTCAGCGAGGCCAAGGATGGCGCCGGTGCTGGCGCTGCCAATGTCTTCGCCGTCATCATCGGCACCGGCTGCGGTGGCGGTGTGGTGATCAACGGCCATCTGGTCGAGGGCGCCAACGGCCTGGCGGGTGAGTGGGGCCATATTCCGCTCCCCTGGCCGCTGCCGGAAGAAAACCCCGGCCCGAAATGCTGGTGCGGCCTGCATGGGTGTCTCGAAACCTGGATATCCGGTTCTGGTTTCGCTCGTGATTTCCACGCTGTGACCGGCCGGTCGCTCAAGGGCGAGGAGATCATCGACGCCATGCGCGCCGGTGATGCCGAGGCCGAGGCCTGTTTCGATCGCTGGGTGCGCCGCCTGGCGCAGGCGCTGGCGGTCGTCGTCAATATTCTCGATCCGGATGTCTTTGTTTTCGGCGGCGGCATGTCCAATGTGCCGGAAATCTATGAGCGTCTGGCGCCGCGCATTGAACCGCTGGTCTTTACTGATCGCTGGGAAGCCAGTTTCGTGCCGGCCAAGTGGGGAGATTCCTCCGGTGTACGCGGTGCGGCCTATCTCTGGGCGCAGGGACACTAGAATGAGAGGCGGGCTGGCAAAAGGCTGTCTCGTCGCGGCGCTGATCGCGGTGGCCCTGCCGGTGGCCGCTCAGCAGCCGGTGCGCGGACCGGATGGCCGTTATCGCATGACGCTGCCAGCCAAGACGCTTCCTAGACCGGTTCAGCCAATAGCTGCCCCGGCTGTTACCTCCGCCCCACAGCCTGATATGCAGCCCTACGTATCGCCGATCATACCTCTGGCGGAGACACCTGCGACTTCCGGCCCGCAGCCCGATGTTATCGTGCCAATATCCGGCGGGCAGATCGGCGGGGAAGCCTGGAGCGACGGCACCTTTGCGTTCAAGGCCGTGCCGTTTGCGCGGCCACCGATTGGCCCCTTGCGCTGGACGCCGCCGCAGGACATGCCGGCATGGCGAGGTGTGCGCTTCAGCCAGACCAGCGCGCCGGGCTGTTTACAGGCTGATTACGGCTGGCAGACGAAAATCTCTCAAGCCAGCTCGGAAGACTGTCTCTACCTCGAAATTCGCACGCCTTCGCTAAGTCACGAAGCGAAAAAGCCGGTCATGGTCTTCTTCCATGGCGGGGCTAACCGCGCCGGCGCGGGCGAGGGCACCATCTCTTCTGACCTCGGCAAGCGTGACGTGGTGGTGGTCACTCTGCAATACAGGCTGGGCGTCTTCGGCTTCCTGTCGCATCCGGCCCTGACCGCCGAAAGCCCGAACCACGCCTCGGGCAACTATGCCCTGATGGACCAGATCAAGGCGTTGCAATGGGTGAAGGCCAATATCGCCAGTTTCGGCGGTGATCCGGATAATGTGACGATCTTCGGTCATAGCGCGGGTGGGCAGGATGTCGGGCTGATGATGGCCTCACCACTGGCGCATGGCCTGTTTCACAAGGCGATCGAGGAAAGCGGCACGCCACAGTTCGGTTTCGCGCCGCGCACTCTGGTGCAGAACGAGATGCTCGGCATCAAACTGGCCGAAGAGTTCAGCAATAATCCGGCCGATAGCGCGAAGGCTTTGGCCGACCTGCGCAAAACCCCGGCCATGGCGCTGCAACAGGCGGGTGACAAGCTCGGTCCGGCGATGGAGGATACGAGTTTTATCTGGGATCAGGCCACGATCGATGGCTATGTGCTGCCGAGATCACCGGCAGACATTTTCAAGGCCGGTGAGGGGGCGCAGGTGCCGCTGATTATTGGGGTATCGGCGCGCGAACTGCGGCTGGCCGATGTCAGCGCCTCGCTTTACGGCGCCATCGTCACGCGGTTCGGCGATAATCGGCACAAGGTCATGCGTTTTTATCGGCTCGATGTCGACAAGACACCAAAGCCCGACGAAGTACTGGGAGATGTCGCCATGCAGCTTTCGACCGATCTCATGCTGCGCTGCCCGGCGGACTGGATGGCGCGTCAGGTGACCGCCGCCGGGAAGCAGGCCTGGCTCTACCAGCTGGATATCGACGCCGATCCGAAAGCCGACGTCCATCACGGATCGGAGTTGAGCTTTGTCTTCAACGACCGCCCGAAAGGCGTAAAAGAGAGCCGCTGGCCGCGCCTGATGGACTATTGGGTCCAGTTCGCCCGCACGGGCGATCCGAATCGGAAAGGACTGGACGACTGGCCGCATTATGGGCGCAAGGGTGGTTATATCGAGTTCACCCGCAAAGGCAGCAAAACCGAAGACGGTATGCGCGCGGATATATGCCAACTGCTGGACAGGCCATGATATTCTCGTCTCCATCAAAGATGGGGAGGTACAGGAAGGCTTTTTGCTTGGAAAGCCTCGCAAACTACCTTTAAATCCATCGCATGACCTCAGACCTCTCTGGCCGCATTGACGGCGACCATCACGAACTTCCGGTGCGTATCTATCACGAGGACACCGATTTCTCCGGCGTTGTCTATCATGCCAATTATCTCAAATATTTCGAGCGCGGCCGGTCCGAATATATGCGGCTGATCGGCGTCCACCATCATCAGCTCGCTGCGCTCGATGAGCCGCTGGCCTTTGCCGTCAGTGCGATCAATATCCGTTACCGGTCACCGGCGCGCATCGACGACCTGGTCTGCGTCAAAAGCCGCCTAAAAGCGGCGCGTGGTGCCAGTTTCACGCTTGATCAGTGGGTGGAACGCGACGGAGATGTGCTCGCCGAGGCAGAGGTTCATGTGGTCTGTATCGACCTGAAGGGACGGCCGAAGCGCCTGCCGAAAGACCTGCAAACCACGATAAAAGCGCAGGTCGTCGGGGAAAAGGCCCTGTAAAAGCGCCTTTTTCTGTTCCGACGCCATAGAAATGTCGCCAATTGTCGTGCAATGTAAGCCACATTCAGATTCACCATTCGTCTTAACCTAATCCCGAGGATGCGACATGAGCGCCATCGCCGCCAGCTCTGCCACCGCCAGTTCTGCCACTGACAGCCTTCCCGGCGCCTTGAATTTCGTCAATCTGTTCCTGCACGCCGATATCATGGTGCAGGTGATCATGGTGGGTCTGGCCCTGGCGTCACTGTGGTCATGGGCCATCATCATCCAGAAGACCGGGGCGCTCGGCCGCGTCAACAAGGAAGCCGATGGTTTCGAGGGCGCGCTCAATTCGGGCCGCGCGCTCGATGATATCGCCGCCACGCTTGGCACCCAGCCGAAGGAGCCGTTCCAGAAGCTGCTGGTCGCCGTCACCGCCGCCTGGAAGGACTACAAAGGCAAGAGCATGAGCGCCGTTCAGGGCGATCTGCTGGTCTCCCAGGTTGACCGCGAGATGAACCATATCATCGCCAACGAAGCCGATACGATCGAAGACGGCCTGAGCATCCTGGCGGTTATTGCCACGGCCTCGCCGTTTGTGGGGCTGTTCGGCACGGTCTGGGGCATCATGAACGCCTTCTCGGCCATTGCGAGCCAGGGCGACACCAACCTGACGACCGTGGCCCCGGCCATTTCGGAAGCCCTGTTCGCCACCGCCATGGGGCTTTTCGCCGCCATTCCCGCCTATATCGCCTTCAACCTGTTCAATGCCCGCGTGGCGCGCTTCACCTCGCGCATGGAAGGTTTCGCCGACGAACTGATGGTATCGCTGACCCGCCGCCTCGGCGACAAGCTGGGGGGCTGATCACATGGCCATGGGAGCTTCCGGATCTGGCGGGGGACACCGCCGCGGACGCCGTACGCGTCGCCGCGCGGCCTTGTCGGAAATCAACGTCACGCCGATGGTCGACGTCATGCTGGTGCTGCTGATCATCTTCATGATCTCGGCGCCGCTGCTCAATTCGGGCATCAAGATTAACCTGCCGAAGACCGAGGCCGCCGCATTGAAAGACGAAGGCGAGCCCGTCACCGTGTCGATCGACAAGGACGGCCAGCTTTATGTCAACGACGATCCGGCGAGCTATGATCAGGTGGCGCCACGCCTGCTGGCCATCACCCGCGGCGATACGGAAACCCAGATTTATGTCCGCGGTGATGATGGCGCGCGTTATGGGCTGGTGGCTAAGGTGATGGCGAAGTTGTCCGCTTCGGGCTTCACCAAAATTGGCATGGTCACCGACACCATGGGTAAATCGGTGGCGCAACCCGAAAGCGTGACCCAATAGACGCATGAAGAAGTTCGGACCGTCCTTTGTCATCTCTTTGCTGCTGCATGTCGGCCTGATCCTGCTTGCCTTTGTCAGCCTGCAACTGAACCCGCCGCCGGTTAAGGTGGCGTCGGTGCCGGTGACGATCATTTCCGACATGCCAAGCCGCCAGATGGCGGAAGCGCCGGTCGATGAACTGGCGGTCAAGACGCCGGAACCGATTCCACAGCCGGAACCCGTGCCACCGCAGCCGGTGCCTGAACCGCCGCAACCTGTGCCTGCGCCTGTCAAGCCAGCTGTAAAGCCGACACCAGCGCCGCCGAAACCGACGCCGGTGCCGCCGGATAAGAACGGGATGAAAAAGGCCGATCCGACGCCAGTGAAAAAAACGCCGCCCGCAAAGCCCGCACCGAAGGCTAAGCCGCAGGACGATCTGCTGAGCCGTCTGGCGGCCACGCCTTCGCAAGCGCCGACGCGCCGTGCAGCTTCGGCTAGCACGCAGAAGACGACGGGTATTTCAGCGAAAGGTTCCGGTCCGGCTGATGCGGGACAACAGGCCCAGCTTGGCCTTCTGGTTCAAAGGCTTACGAAGTTATGGCTTATTAACTGCGACGTACCTGGCAGCGATCAGGTCCAGGCCCAGATAAAGTTCACAATATCGCCCAATGGCCGTGTTATTTCTGGTCCGACATGGCTCAATAAGCGCAACGATCCGGTTTGGCAGGCCGGCGCTAATCTGGCTTTGGCCGCAGTCAACAAGGGACAGCCTGATGCATATCAGGATCTGGATAAAATACAGGGGCAGTCAATTACGGTAAACTTCGATGCAAAAAAAGCGTGTCAGGGCAATTAGATGAAGGCTGGAAACGTTCTTCTGACGATTCTTTTATTATCGATTATCCCTGTGAGCGCTTCAGCCGTCCCTCCTGACCAAACAGGTCAAGGCACACAAATAGTAACACAAGAGATTATGAAAAGATGGCTCTTATCCTGTGACGGTGAATATGAGGATGTGGCAATAAGATTCACGATCGGCTCGGGCGGTATGTTAAAGGGCGAACCTGAATGGGTTCAGCCAAGAGACGGCAAGGTATGGCAGTCGGCTTCTGAACACGCGATTGCAGCCATAAAAAGAGCACAGCCTTATGGAAATCTGCCGGATGAATTTTATAACCATCCGCTGACAATATTTTTTGATGCCCGAAAGGCCTGCCAAGGACGCTAACTGGCGACGCTGGATTTAGCGACTGAACTCGACCAAAGGAGCTTATGTGATGCGATTGATGAATAAAATTTTGGCGACGGTGTCCGGCGCGCTTCTGTTGCTGTGTGCGCCTGCATTCGCAAATGCTCAGGACGGTTTGAGCGCTACGGTCGATCAGGGCAATATCCAGCCCCTGCCGATCGCCATCGCCATTGGCGGCGCCGATGCGTCTGGCGGCGATCTTGGCAACAAGATTTCCAAGGTGGTGATGAATGACCTGGAAAGCTCCGGCTATTTCGCACCGATCAATCCGGCGGCCTTCATCCAGCAGAACCCCGATGTCGCCGTCCAGCCGGAATTCGCAAGCTGGAAGACGATCAATGCGCAATATCTCAGCAATGGCCACGCCTTTGTCGATGCCGATGGCCGCTTGCAGGTCGATTTCCGCCTGTGGGATATCTTCTCGCAGAACCAGCTTCTCGGGCAGTCACTGACCGCCACGCCGGAAAACTGGCGCAGGATCGCCCACAAGATCGCCGACGCCATCTATGAAAAGCTGACCGGTCAGGAAGGCTATTTCGATACCCGCATCGTCTTCGTGGCTGAAAGCGGTTATAAAACGGCGCGTATCAAGCATCTGGCCATCATGGATCAGGATGGCGCCAATCCGTCATACCTGTCAGTCGCCGGCAACAATACCAAGGTGATGACGCCGCGTTTCTCGGCTGACAGTCAGGAAATCGCCTATATGGCCCTGACCGCCGACAGCGCCCGCATTTACATCTATAATTTAGAGACCGGCCGTCAGGAAGCCGTGGGCCAGATCAAGGGCATGGCGTTCGCGCCGCGTTTCTCGCCCGATGGTTCCAAGCTGGCCTTCTCGGTCAGCCAGGGCGGCGCCACCAATATCTATGTTATGGACCTGCGCACCCGCGCCCTGACCAAGCTGACCAGCGGCGGCGCCATCAACACCTCGCCGTCCTTTTCGGCTGATGGCGGCACGATCGCCTTCACCTCCGACCGAGGCGGTTCGCCGCAAATCTACCTGATGAATGCCTCGGGCGGCAATGTGCGCCGGATCACCTTCGGCGGCGGTTCCTATTCGACGCCGGTCTTCTCGCCCAAGGGCGACATGATCGCCTTCACCAAACAGTCGGGCGGACGCTTCTCGATCGGCGTGATGGATGCCGGCGGCGGCAATGCCAAGCTCCTGACCTCTTCCTATCTGGAAGAAGGCCCGACCTGGGCGCCGAACGGCCGCTACATCATGTTCTTCCGCGAAACCCAGGGCGGCAATCCGTCGCTGTGGATGGTCGAGGTCACCGGCCGGGTCGAACGGGCCGTACCTTACCCCGGCGGCGCATCCGACCCGGCCTGGTCGCCGCGACTGAAATAACGCCTGAAAAGCTTTGTATTTATAAGCGTGGGTGAGAATTGGATAACTATATCCGCGAACCGAAAATTCATGGGATTTGAGGTACAGCGGTCGTATTATTGCCCAATTCACTCCCAAGATGCGAAAAGCATCCAGTTCTCTGGAAAAATTACATCGCAGGTTTGACAAAAGTTAATTGGCATATCATCGTATCTTTATGAGTTTTGTGCATAATCCCGTCACAAGACAGTGAGATACATTCACGTATTGAAATTGAATGAGAGGATTTAACATCATGGTATCGACCAAGTCCGTAGCAAAAGTAGCCGTTATGGCCCTGATTATGGCGTCTATGGCGGCCTGTACCAGCAAGCCCAAGCCGGTCGTTGAACCGACCCCGGCCCCGGCTCCGGTTGAAGCGGCGCCGACGCCGCAACCCCCGGCGCCCGTCGCCGAAGCTCCGCTGCCCGGCATCGTTCCGGGTTCGCAACAGGACTTCGTCGTCAATGTCGGCGACCGCGTCTATTTCGATACCGACTCCTCCGATATCCGCGCTGACGCGCAGGGCATCCTGGGTGCGCAAGCCGCCTGGCTCGTCCGCTATCCGCAAGTCAATATCCGCATCGAAGGCAATGCCGACGAACGCGGCACCCGCGAGTACAACTTCGCCCTCGGTGCCCGCCGCGCCCAGTCCGTTTCGGACTTCCTGGCCGGCAAGGGCGTCGCCGCTGCCCGTATCTCGACCATCTCCTACGGCAAGGAAAGCCCGATCGACAACGGTTCGGGTGAGGATGCCTGGAACAAGAACCGTAACGCTCACACCAGCCTGACATCGGGCGCGCAATAAGCCGTCCTTAGTCGGTTTTTGGATTGAAAATCATGCTCTCTGGCCGTAAGGTCAGGGAGCATGATGCGTTTAAGGGCTTGTTGAACAGGGCTGTTCATTTCCGGCGTCAGCGCACACAGTTCCGCGTATTTGTCACATTTTCCAGTTTGATCGCGCGAACGGTATTCATCCTTTTGCTTTAATGGCTGACCATTGGGGAGCTTTTCTATGACCACCACTTCCATCCGCAAGACGGCGGCCGCCGGCGTCGCCCTTGCCGCTCTTTTCAGCCTGACCGTTGCTCAGCCGGTTTTCGCCCAGGCCAAGGCCAGCAAGGCCCAGCAAACCCAGGACGACATGATGAGCAAGCTGCCTCACTGTCAGGCCAAGCTCGGCACCATCTCGGTCGTCAATGGCGATGATCCGTCGGGCTGGACCAATAACAGCCTGGCCGCGCCGCAAAAGCTGCTGAAGGTCATCATCCAGAAATCCGGCTGTTTTTCGCTGGTCGATCGTGGCGCCGGCATGGATGCGGCGGCGCGCGAACGTGAAATCGGTGGTAATCTCGGCCTGCAAAAGGGCTCGAATGTCGGCAAGGGTCAGATCAAGGCCGCCGATTTCGTATTGGTGGCGGAAGTCGGCAGCGCCGATTCCAATACGGGCGGTGGCGGCGCGGCCGGCCTGCTCGGCGGTCTGGTCGGTGGCCGGGCCGGCGCCATTGTCGGCGGTTTCCGCACCAAGAAGAGCGAGGCGGATGTGGTCCTGTCGCTCACCGACGTGCGGACCTCGGAATCCAATTCCTTTGAAGGCCATGCGGCCAAGAACGACCTGAGCTGGGGTGCCGGTGGGGCCATCGGCTTCGGCGGTGCGGTTGGCGGCGGTTACGAAGATACCGACATCGGCAAGATCGTCACCCAGGCCTTCATCGTCTCCTACGCCGAAATGATCAATAATCTTGGCGGCGTCGATATCGGCGGCAAGGCGGCGGCACCGAGCCGCAGCTTCACCGTCCAGACGGCGACCACCCTGCGTTCCGCCCCGAGCCCGACGGGCAAGGTCGTGCGCGCCTTGCCGGTGGGGCTGACCGTTTACCCGACAGGCAACAAGAACGGCATGTACTGGGAAGTGGCCGATGATAACGACAATGTCGGTTGGGTAAAGAACGACAGCCTGGCGGCTTCGCAATAGATCTGTCATCAGGATAAACTATGCAAAGGGCGTGGCCGCGAGGTTCGCGCCCTTTGTGCGTTAAGGCGTAATTTAGGGTTTGCGTCTTATTTCAGCCCGACTATGTTGTTAGCTGTAAGATAAATTCCGATACCTGCAACGGAATTAACTGGAAACATCATTCCGTTGTAGGTTTTTGGTTTGACGCGCAATTTATCCGAAAAGTGCTGCACACTTTATCGGATTGCGCTTTAGTAGAGGGCGGTCAGGCACATGACGGACAGTAAATTCATCCGCCGGGGATTCCGCAGCAAGGCGGCCGCCGGCCTTTCCATTCTGGCGCTTTCCCTGCCCCTGACGACGGTCACCCTGACCGCATTTGCGCCCATGGCGGCGCATGCCCAGAATTTCGATGACGACGACAAGGATGATCCCGCCCTGCCGCCGACCGACAGCACGGTCTGGGACGCCAAGCGCCTGCAAAAGCTCGATCGCAATGTCCGTAAGCTGGAGCGTTCCGTATCGCGTGTCGAAAACAAGAAGGGCGCGCCGCCGATCCTGATCGAGCCGGACCCCGAAGTGGTGGCCTTGCAGGCGACGGTCGATAGTCAGGCGCGCAAGCTGGACGAGCAGGCCGGATCGATCACCACACTGATCGGCCAGGTCGAGGATTTGCAGCACCAGAACCAGTTGCTGCAACAGACGATCAATAACCAGAACGCCCGCATGGATACCCTGGTCAAGCGCGCCGATCTGGCCGACGCCCATCTCAAGGATCTCGATGCGCAACTGGCGCCGCCGCCGCCGCCGCCGGCTTCGACCGGCAGTGACCAGGGCGATTTCGACCAGGCGTTCAACCTGATGACCTCCGGCCGGACCGATGATGCGGGCCGTGCTTTTGAGGCCTTTACGACAACCTATCCGCAGTCGTCACAGACGCCGGAAGCCTGGTTCCGTCTGGGGCAGATCCGCGCCATCAAGGGCGATCCATCGGGCGCGGTTTCGGCCTATGCCACCTCGCTGAAGGGCTGGCCCAAGACTTCATGGGCGCCGGAAGCGACGGTAAAACTGGCTCAGGCCCTGAATGACAGCAATCGCCCGACCGATGTCTGTGCCTCCCTGGCGCAGTTCGACAAGGTCTATGCCAAGTCGGCCACCAACGACATGCGCAATCAGGCCAAGACTTTGAAGGACAAGAACAGGTGCGGAGCGGTTTAAGCGCCGCCTTGCCTGTTCCCGCATTTATCCAGGACAAATTTCCCGAGTTTGCGGCCCGTCTCGATGGTGACGGACCTGTCGGCGTGGCTGTTTCCGGCGGCGGTGATTCCGTGGCGCTGCTATATGCGCTGGCGGAATGGGGCCGTGAAAACCTGAAGAAGCGATCCCTTGAGGTCTTCTGCGTCGATCACGGGTTGAATCCTTTAAGTGCGCAATGGACGCAATCGGTTGCCGGGCATGCAGCAAGAGTCGGCGCGGGATTTACGGCGCTTCACTGGCAAGGCGATAAACCGTCAACGGGGCTGGCGGCGGCAGCGCGGCTGGCGCGGCACCGTTTGCTGGCTGAAGCCGCGCGCAGGAAGGGCGTATCCGTTCTGTGCCTGGCCCATACCGCCGATGATATCGCCGAGGCCGAAGCCATGCGGGCGCAGGGTTCCAGTGTCGGATCGCCGCGCGTCTGGTCGCCGTCACCGGTCTGGCCGGAAGGCCGCGATGTCTTTCTCTACAGGCCGCTTCTCGACGTGCGCCGGGAGGCCCTGCGCCATTATCTGCGCGATATCGGTGCGGATTGGATCGAAGATCCGGCCAATGAAAGCCCGCATTCCCTTCGGGCGCGGACGCGCAAGGCCTTGCACGGCAGCATAGATGAGAGAGGCGTGCCGCCTGATGAAGCGGTCATCACGATCGGTGAGATGCAGGCGCTGCGGCATGACCCGCAAGACCTTGGCGCGCTGGGCCTGATCGTCTTCAGGGGCGGCGTATTCGATGCCTTGCCGCGGGATACGGCTTTGAAGCTATTGGCGACGGCGGCGGTCTGTGCCGGTGGCGGCGACCGGCTGCCGAAACATGACAAGGTGATGGCTCTGCTGGAAAAACTACCTTCGGGCAAGGGCCTGACTCTGGCGGGGACGCGGATATATCGAAAGGACGACCTGATTATTATCGGGCGTGAAACCGGTGATATTGGCCGCAACCGTCCGGAGGCGCTGTCACTGACCGGAAAAGACGAAGCGGTCTGGGACGGCCGTTTTGCCATTCGGTCGGCACGGGGCGGCGAAATCGTTGCCTCCGCCCGATTGCGTGGCGATCTGCCGGATACGGATAGGGCCTGGCTTTTGACCCTGCCGGAAATCTTGCGCGGCACTCAGCCCGTTTTTATGTCGGCCGATCAAAAAGATAATCAAAATAAATGCTTGCTGACCAACCCGGCCTTAAGCCACAGTGGCTATAACGAGATCAAGTCCACCTGTCTGGTGTGGCCGCGTCTCTATGCCGCCCTAGGGCTGATCGCAACCGAAAGCGCCGTAAAAAACGCTCAAAAAACGATTGCGTCCTTATGCGGATAAATGGCGTGTAGCGAAACTGTTCGCCGCATCCTATATGAACGAGTAATTGGTTGAGTGGTCGCGCATTTTATTCAAATGCCGCCACTTTGATCGGAAGATGCTTTATTACGAAAAACCCCGTGGAGGGGCGGCCCGCTTTCAGGGCCTTATTGAGGATAGACACTGGCATGAACCTGAAGTCCATGGCGATTATCGGCGTTATACTGGCCTTCTTGCTTGGCATTTACGTTGTCATGAACGCCAATCATGGCGCGCTGGTGCCTGACAATAACAAGCCGGTCGAAATGATCTATTCCGAGCTCGTCTCCAATGTGAACGACGGCAAGGTCACGGAAATCGTCATCCATAATGATGAGGCCGCCGGCAAGACGGCGGACGGTAAGAAATTCCATGCGGTGGTCGGCTTCGATCACAAGGATCTGGACGACGCCCTGGCGCAGAAGAAGGTGCCGACCAAGAAAGAAAGTGGCAAAACGTCGCTGCTGATGAGCGTCATCACCACGCTTTTGCCGGTCATCCTGATCATCGGCATCTGGATATTCTTCATGCGCCAGATGCAGGGCGGCGGACGCGGCGGGGCCATGGGCTTCGGCAAGTCGAAAGCGCGCCTGCTGACCGAGCACAAGAACCGCGTCACCTTCAATGAGGTGGCCGGCGTCGAGGAAGCCAAGGAAGATTTGCAGGAGGTCGTCGATTTCCTGAAAGATCCGTCGAAGTTCCAGAAACTGGGCGGCAAGATTCCCAAGGGCGCCCTGCTGGTTGGTCCTCCGGGTACAGGTAAGACCCTGCTGGCCCGCGCCGTGGCCGGTGAAGCCGGTGTGCCCTTCTTCTCGATCTCCGGTTCGGACTTCGTTGAAATGTTCGTTGGTGTCGGCGCCTCGCGCGTCCGTGACATGTTCGAACAGGCCAAGAAGAACGCGCCCTGCATCATCTTCATCGATGAAATCGACGCTGTTGGTCGCCATCGTGGCGCCGGTCATGGCGGCGGCAATGACGAACGCGAACAGACCCTCAACCAGCTTCTCGTCGAGATGGATGGCTTTGAGGCCAATGAAGGCATCATCATGATCGCCGCCACCAACCGTCCGGACGTGCTCGATTCCGCCCTGCTGCGTCCCGGCCGTTTTGATCGCCAGGTGACCGTGCCGAACCCCGACCTGATCGGTCGTGAAGCCATTCTGCGTGTCCATATGAAGCCGGTGCCGCTGGCTGTCGATGTCGATGTCAAGGTCATCGCGCGCGGTACGCCGGGCTTCTCCGGCGCCGATCTCGCCAACCTGGTCAACGAAGCCGCCCTGATGGCGGCGCGCAAGGACCGGAAACTGGTCACCATGCGTGATTTCGAGGACGCCAAGGATAAGGTCATGATGGGCGCCGAGCGCAAATCGATGGCCATGTCGGAAGATGAAAAGAAGAATACCGCCTATCACGAAGGCGGTCACGCCATCGTGGCGCTCAAGACCCCGCAGGCCGATCCCGTCCACAAGGCGACGATCATCCCGCGCGGCCGGGCGCTGGGCATGGTCATGCAGTTGCCCGAAGGCGACCGCTATTCGATGAATTTCACCCAGATGACCTCGCGCCTTGCCATCATGATGGCCGGTCGCGTCGCCGAAGAAATCATCATGGGCAAGGACAATATCACGTCCGGTGCGTCGTCCGATATCCAGGCCGCTACCCGCCTCGCCAAGTCGATGGTGACGCGCTGGGGCTTCTCGGACGAACTGGGCTTTGTCGATTACAAGCAGGGCGAAGACGAATACGGCGCCCTGGGTCGTGATACGTCGGAAGCCACGCAGCAGACCATCGATGCCGAGGTCAAGCGTCTGATCAACACGGGTTATGAAGACGCTAAGCGCATCCTGACGGAGAACCTCGATGGCCTGCATCGCCTGGCGAAAACCCTGCTCGATCTGGAAACCCTGACCGGCGACGAAATCGCCAAGATTCTCAATGGCGAGGAAATCGTCCGCGATGAGGAAACCGGCGTGGCGCTCGAATTGAGCGCCAATTCGGCGGTGCCGGAAACCGAAGTGACCCCAATGCCGACCAGTGTGCCAGTGATCGCTGAGTAGCGGTTTACATTTTCTGTGTTAAGGGCAGGCGGGAATTATCCTGCCTGCCCTTTTTATTTGGAGTTTTGCTATGCTGATCGATTTTCCCGCCGACGAAAACGGCGATGTCCTGCGCTCGATGCAGGCCGATGGCGACGATCTCTCCGTGGCCCGCGATATCGATTTCTCGCTGTTATTCAATGATGAAGAGTCGGCGAAGGCCTTCTGCGTGATCTTCGCCGAGAAGGGCTACGAGGTCGATTACGGCCCGTGGGAGATTGATCACGACAACCTCACCGATCTAAACTTCGGTAAATGGAATGTCCAGGTCGTCCATCACATGGTGCCGGATCATGCTGCCATTACGGCTTTTGAAGAGGAATTACAGGCGGCGGCCATACCGCTCGGCGGCCGCAACGACGGCTGGGGCTGTTTTCAGGTCGAAGCCAGCTAGGTCCGCCAAAATCCGGCGGATATCGTTACAAATTCCTTACGATTTTCGCCGCTGTTATCACTCTATTAAGGACGTTCAGGCTTTTATAGGCGCTTACCAGCCGGGCGGGAGTATTTGACGAAGCGTGCTTGATCGAGCGCGCGGCGGAATATGCTCTTTTCCGGACAGACTGTGACCAGAGAATTCTGGTCAGGATGAATTGGAGAGTGCCTATGCCCGCTGTCGTTCGTGGTGGCAGACGTCAAGCCAGCCCCGCCGACACAAAATCGGCGGCGAAGCCCGCGTCGCGGGGCGGGGCGAAGCCGCGCGGTAATGCGGGCGGACGCAAGGGTGCGCCTGCCGGTAAGGGCAGCGTTATCGGCACTGTCCACATGCCGAACGAACTGACGGCCTGGCTGGCCGTTCTCGTGATTGCCGGGCTTCTGTCCGTTGTGCTCCTCACCGGCCATCGCGCCGAGGCCCTGGGCAGTGCCATCACCAATTTCGCCGACGCCCGCATGGCGTCCATAGGCCTGCGCCTGCAAAAGGTGCAACTGGTCAATGTCAGTGAAGACGCATCGCCGGATGTGCGCAAGGCGCTCAGGTTCGAAAAAGACCAACCCTTCGCCCTGATGAACCTCGCCGCTGTTCAAAAGGATGTCGAGAATGTCGGCTGGGTGAAGTCGGCGACGGTGCGGCGCCAGTTTCCGGGCGTACTGATCATCGAGGTCGTCGAGCGCCCGCGTCTGGCTGTCTGGCAATATAACAACAAGAATACCGTCATCGACGATCAGGGCAATATCATTCCCGAAGCCGTTTCGACGCGTTTTCCCGACCTGCCGTTCGTTGTGGGGGAGGGCGCCAATGAAGCGGCCCCGGTCATTATCGAATTGATGCGCCAGCGTCCGGGCCTGCTGGAAAAGACCTACGCCTTGCAGCGCGTCAATACCCGCCGCTGGAATATCCTGCTCAAGAACGGCGCCGTCATCAAGTTGCCGGCGCTCAATCAGGAACAGGCGATGGCGCGTCTCGACATCCTGATGACGCAGCAGCGTGTGCTTGATCAGGGGTTTGCCTCCATCGACCTGCTCGATCCGGATTCCCTTGTTGTCGTTCCGCTTGACGCGCACCCCGCCACGCCGCCCGCTCCTGTTATTCACTAAGTCTGACAAAAGTAGAAACTCATGTCCAGATTTGAAGATCGTCAAAACGCCAAAGCCGCCGCCGTCAATCCCGAGCTGGCAAAAGCCGCCCGGCTGGCGCCCGCCACCAGTGGTGAGGCCGGCAGCCGCCCGCCCGCCGGATCGGGTCTGATCGCTTCGCTCGACCTCGGCGCCTCGAAGATCGGCTGCTTTATCATGCGCCCGGAAGGCGCGCGCCAGGCCGACCAGTCGATCCGTGTCGCCGGTGTCGGCTATGTCCAGTCCAAAGGCATCCGCGCCGGTTCGGTCATCGATATGGAAGCGGCGTCACAGGCGATCGCTCAGGCGGTGGAACGGGCTGAGGCCATGGCCAATGTGTCGATCCAGGGGGTACGCGTTACGATTCCTGGTGCCCAAACGGCGTCGCACAGGGTGTCTGCCCATGTGTCGCTCGGCCTGAAACCGATTTCCGATCATGACCTGAATCGCGCCATCGCCTCGGCCCTGGCTCAGGTTCGCTTCCCTAACCGCCGGGCCATTCACCTGTTGCCGGTGTCATGGAGCGTCGATGACCAGTATGGCGTCCGTGATCCGCGCGGCCTGAACGGCCGGGCGCTCGGCCTTGAACTGCTGGTGGTGACGATCGACGAAAGCGTCTTCAACAATATCAATACCTGCGTGGCGCTGGCGCACCTCGAAGTCCAGGCGATCGTCTGTGCGCCGCTGGCCGCCGCTGTCGCTGCGCTGGAAGAAGACGAAAAGGAACTGGGCTGCATCTGTATCGACATGGGGGCGTCATCGACGACGGCGGCCATCTTCGCCAACGGCACCCTGGTCCATGTCGACTGCCTGAATGTCGGCGGCAGCCATGTGACGGCCGATATCGCGCGCGGGCTTTCCACAACGCTCGCCGGCGCCGAGCGCATCAAGACCCTGCATGGTTCGGCTATCGCCTCGGCGCATGAAGACCGCGAAACGGTCGAGGCGCCGCCGCGTGGCGATGATCGGGGCGGCGCGCCGATCACCGTGCCGCGCTCGATCCTCAAGGGCATCATCGCCCCGCGCGTCGAGGAAACTTTCGAGCTGCTGCGTGAAAAGATCAAGGCCTCCGGTGTTGTTATCGAACCCGGTGCGGGTATCGTCCTGACCGGCGGTGCTTCGCAACTGGCCGGCGTCCGCGAACTGGCGATCCGCGTCTTCGACCGGCCGTGCCGTCTGGGTAAGCCGATGCGCGTGCCGCATCTGGGCGACGCGGCGGCTGGTCCTTCGTTTGCCGCCACGGCCGGGGTGATCCTGCGTACGCTTTACGGTCCGCGCGATGTCGTGCCGGTGAAAAAGATCATGGCCGCCAAGATCGGCCCAAAAGATGCCCCAAGCGGCGGCACGGGCAATATTGTCGCCCGCATGATCGACTGGTTGAAAAGCAACCTTTAGGCTTCAAAGCGGGCACAAATCAGTCTATCCGATGAACCCTCTGCCGGAAACGGGAGAGGGTTTTCTTTTGACGGCGGCGCCTCGGCAAATCATTAATGAGTTACCGTTTCCAAAAGCGATGCATTAATTTTTCGGAAACGATTGCTCGCTTCGGACGCGAGGCGCTCAACCTGAATGACTCCTGCCGGACTCCTTTATGACTCAATGTCCGGGTAAAAAATCACACTTTGGTAATCTAGGTTAAAAAATCTTAT
>FSVH01000344.1_pt1 | contig 23418 bp, 23 predicted proteins | sample 1637631 | NCBI WGS metagenome assembly FSVH01 (sample SAMEA3914814, study PRJEB12502) | metagenome | biome: forest; material: soil | place: USA | collected 2011-09-16 | depth 0.1 m | reverse complement strand
TTGTAGTCTCATGAGACCCTGACATCGGGGATCGAAAAGCGTCATTCGCACCCCTGATGGGAGAGATCGTGAAAGGTTCACTGGATAACATGGCAATTCATCTTTCTGCGCCTCGCGCAACAGAACTGAAGCCGCGTATCGTCGTGTTTGGGGTCGGTGGTGCCGGGGGCAACGCCGTCAATAACATGATCGAAGCCGGCCTTGAGGGCGTGGAGTTCGTGGTGGCCAATACGGACGCCCAGCAGCTCCAGTTTTCGCGCACCGATGCGCGTATCCAGCTCGGTGTCGGCATCACGCAGGGCCTGGGTGCCGGCGCGCATCCCGAAGTCGGCATGACCGCCGCCGAAGAGTCCGGCAGCGAGATCACCGAGCATCTCGAAGGCGCGCACATGGTCTTCATCACCGCCGGCATGGGCGGTGGCACCGGCACTGGTGCAGCGCCGATCATCGCCAAGTGCGCCCGTGAGCGCGGTATCCTGACCGTCGGCGTGGTCACCAAGCCCTTCACTTTCGAAGGCCGCCACCGCATGCGTCTGGCCGATGCCGGCATCTCCGAACTGCAACGTTATGTCGATACCCTGATCGTCATCCCGAACCAGAATCTCTTCCGTATCGCCAATGAGCGCACCACCTTCGCCGAAGCTTTCGGCATGGCCGACCAGGTGCTGCACGCCGGCGTCCGCTCGATCACCGACCTGATGGTCCTGCCGGGCCTGATCAATCTCGATTTCGCCGACGTCCGCTCGGTCATGTCCGACATGGGCAAGGCGATGATGGGCACCGGCGAGGCTTCGGGTGAAGACCGCGCCCTGCTCGCCGCGCAAAACGCCATCCAGAACCCGCTGCTCGACGAAACTTCGCTCAAGGGCGCCAAGGCCGTGCTGGTGAATGTCACCGGCGGTCTCGACATGACCCTGCATGAAGTCGATGAAGCGGCCAATGCCATTTCCTCGGAAGTCGACCCGGAAGCCAATATCATTTTCGGCGCCGCCTTCGATCCGAACCTGGAAGGCAAGCTGCGCGTATCGGTCGTCGCCACCGGCATGGACGGTGTGGCCCTGCAAACGCCGCTGACCAACGCCAATTCGACGCCGAAAACGACAGCCGCTCAGCCGACCTTCGGTCTCGGCTATGGTTCGCGTCCGGAAGCGCCTGCTCCGGTGCCCGTGGCCGAAGCCCGTCCCGCACCTGTGGCGGCGGCACCCGTTGCCCCGGCTGTAACTCAGCCGGCCGCGCGCTCCAGCCTGTTTGAGGAACGTCCGGCTCAGCCTGTACCGGCGATGGCGCCTGCCCAGTTGCAGGAACCCCGTGTCGTCAGCCGGATCGTTGATCCGATGGTCGAGGACGAAGAAACGCCTGCACCGGTTGCTGCCGCGCCTGCGCCCCGTCCAGCCGTCGCCCCGCAGATCCAGCGCCCGTCGCCTTATGCCCATACCGCCGCGCCCCGTCCCAGCCAGCCGGCACCTGCGCCGCGTTTGAACACCGAAGATGAAGGTCGTGAATCCTTCTGGCGCGGCCTGTTCCCGCAGCGCCAGGCGGCACCTGCCGCCGCGCCTGTGGCGCAATCGGCCCCTGTTCAGGATGAGGCCGACCGTTATGTACCCGGTCAGGCTCAAGGGGCTGCCAAGTCCAATCTGAACCCGGCTACGCGCTCGGAAGTCCAGCCCTCGATGGATACGGAGGATGATCTGGAAATCCCTTCTTTCTTAAGGCGCCTCGCTAATTAAAACCTTGTTAAGTAAGGCGTTACAAACGGAAATAGAAGTTCGTTTGTGAACGGGCGCTAAAAATGAGATGTTGAATGCGGGCCAGAAATGCGCCCGCATTTTTTTTGCGCCGAATTTTTAGTGTACGCGGGGGCGGCAATAAGGTGAGCGTCATGTTACCTGATCAGAACGAACAGACCCTGGCCCACGCGGCAATCATCGCCGGTATGGGCCTCCATACGGGTGTGCCTGTGCGCATGCTCGTGCGTTCGGCGCCGGCGGGTGCCGGCGTTGTCTTCGTGCGTTCCGATATCACCGACCGTGACAACCGCGTGCCTGCCCTGGCCCAGAATGTCACCCAGACGCGCCTCGGCACCGTCATCACCAATGCTGCCGGCGTTTCGGTGTCTACCATCGAACATGTCATGGCTGCTTTCGCCGCCCTGAGCATCGATAATGTCTGTGTCGAGCTGGATGGCCCCGAAGTGCCGATCATGGATGGTTCGGCCATGCCGTTCGTGCAGTTGCTCGATCAGGCGGGTTTCCGCCGTCAGGCCATGCCGCAGCAGGTCATCGAAATTCTTGCGCCGATCGAAGTCATCGAAGGCGACAAACGCGCTACCCTGTTGCCGGCCGATCAGTTTGAAGTCCGTTTCGAGATCGATTTTCCGGGTACGCCCATCGGCCATCAGGTTGTCGATCTGGTTATCACCGAGCAGTCCTTCCGCGAAGAACTGGCGGCGGCGCGTACCTTCGGCTTCCTCGATGGCGTCGAAGCCCTGCGCAAGGCCGGTCTGGCCCGCGGCGGCTCGCTCGACAACGCCATCGTTATCGATGGCGATATTATCCTGAATGAAGGCGGCCTGCGCTTTACTGACGAATTCGTTCGTCACAAGGCGCTCGATGCCATCGGCGACCTGTATGTGCTGGGTATGCCCATTCTTGGCAGGTTTGAAGGAATCCGTGCCGGCCATGGCCTTAATAATGCCTTGGTCCTTGCCCTACTGTCGCGTCCGGATGCCTACCGCATCGTCACCCGCGGCGCAGTACTCGCGGATGTCGGCTAAGCCGGCCAGGCAAGGTTAATTCCTGTTGGCGTGGCCCGTGCGCTCGTGTAGATGTATCCCCGATCAAAGATTTAACAGCCGGGCACTGGCTGTCATCAAGAGGATGAATAGGTTGAGCGTTGTGGGGCTTCTCAAGAAATCGGCCATTGTCATTCTGCTGGCCAGCGTCTCCGTAGCCGGGCTGGCGGCCTGCCAGCATAAGGGCTCCAAGGAGCATCTGGTCTATGAAGAGCGTCCGGTGGAACTGCTCTACCAGACCGGTATGCAGAAGCTGGACGAAAAGAGCTGGTCCGACGCCGTCACCTATTTCGAGGAGGTGCAACGCCAGCACCCCTATTCGGAATGGTCGCGTCGCGCCATCGTCATGAGCATCTATGCCCAGTATCAGGCCGATCACTATGTCGAGGCCACGGCGGCCTCCGATCAGTTCATCAAGCTCTATCCGGGCAGCGAACTGACCCCTTACGCCTATTATATGAAGGCCATTTGCGCCTTTGAACAGATCGTCGATGTCGGCCGCGACCAGGGTTATACCGACAGCGCCAAGGCCCTGTTGACAGATGTTGTCCGCCGTTATCCCGACAGTGAATACGCCAAGGATGCGCGTATCAAGCTCGACATGGTGCAGGATCAGCTCGCCGGCAAGGAAATGGATGTCGGCCGCTGGTATCTGAACGATAACCAGCCGCTGGCCGCCATCGGTCGTTTCAAAACGGTCGCCAGCGATTACCAGACCACCAGCCATACGCCGGAAGCTCTGTATCGTCTCGTTGAAGCCAATGAAATGATGGGCCTGCGTGACGAGGCGACGCGCGACGCCGCCGTGCTCGGCTATAACTATCCGGGCGACCGCTGGTATGGCGCGGCCTACAAGCTGTTGAAGGAAAAGGGCGAGACGCCGGCCGTGGCGCCCGATCCGAACGGCAAGAAGGGCAAGGACGCGCCGGATATGAAGCAGAAAAAAGGCTGGTTCAGCCATAAGAAGCCTGAAGCTTAAATAGCCAGGTTCTCTAAATGTTCTTGTTTTCTGAACGGGAATAGGTTTTACTGACGCGGCGTCCGGCATGAGTCGGGCGCCGCTTTTGTTTCGGTGCCCCATGCTGACACGTTTGACGATTGCCGATGTGGTCCTAGTGGACCGGCTGGAACTGGATATTCGGCAAGGCCTGAGTGTACTCACCGGCGAAACCGGCGCCGGCAAGTCGATCCTGCTCGATTCACTGGGCCTGGCCACTGGTGCGCGTGCCGATACCGGCCTGATCCGCAATGGTGCGCCGCAGGCCTCGGTGACGGCGGAATTCGAGATTTCAGCCACGCATCCGCTGTATGATTTCCTCGAAGACAAGGGCCTGGCGCTGGAACCCGGCGAGGCCCTGATGCTGCGCCGTGTGGTGTCGCGCGATGGCCGTTCCAAGGCCTTTGTCAATGATCAGCCGGTTAGTGTGGCCATTCTCAAGGCGCTGGGTGACAGCCTGCTGGAAGTGCACGGCCAGCACGAAACGGTCGGCCTGCTCGATGCCCGTTCGCATCTGGGAATGCTGGATAATTATGGTGCGGTCGGTCCCGAACTGGCGAAGGTCGCCGAAAGCTGGAAGGCGCTGAAAGCCATCCGCGACGAACACCGCGACCTGATGAAACGCGCCAGTGCCGACAAGGCGGAACTGGAAACCTTGAGTTTGCGTTTGCAGGAACTGGACCGTCTCAATCCGCAGCCGGATGAAGAGGCAACGCTGGCGTCTGAGCGCGCCTTGCTGGGCGCCGGTGAGCGGGCGCTGGAGGATATCAGCGAGGCGCGCACTGCCGTAGGCGGCGACCAGTTGTCGCAACGGCTGATCAAGGCCTTCCGCGCGCTCGACCACGCCCGCACACGGGCCATGCAGGCCGGTGCCACTTCGGAAGACTCCGTACTGGCGCGGCTGACAGCAGCGGCGGATGCGCTGGACCGTACTTTGATTGCTGCCGATGAAGCCCTGGCGCTGATGGATCAGGCGGCGGATAGTCTCGATGTCGAGCCGGGGCAACTGGATCGCGTTGAGGAACGCCTGTTTGCCCTGCGCGCCATGGCCCGCAAGTTGAATGTGCTGGTGGAAGATCTACCGAAAGAGCGCGTTCGCATCGCCGCCAGTCTCAACCAGATCGAGGATCTGGACGCCCATCTGGGACGGCTGACCATCGCCATGCACGAGGCGCAGAAAACCTTCCATGCCGCCGTTGAAGCCCTGCGCGCCAAACGCCAACAGGCCGGTGAAGCATTGGCCGCAGCCGTCATGAGCGAACTGGTGCCGCTGAAGCTCGACAAGGCACGCTTCCGCGTCGCCTTGCGGTCGCTCGAACCAGAGCGCTACGGACAAGCCGGCGGCGATGTCGTCGAGTTCGAGGTCAAGACCAATCCTGGCGCCGATTGGGGTGGCCTCGGTGCCATTGCTTCGGGCGGTGAACTGGCGCGTTTCGCCCTGGCGTTAAAGGCCGCACTGGCGTCGCGCGGTGGCGAAGATACCGTTGGCCCCGTCATGATTTTCGATGAAGTCGACCAGGGCGTTGGCGGCGCCGTAGCCGATGCGGTCGGCTTGCGGCTCAAGCGTCTGGCGCAGAACCAGCAGGTGATCGTAGTGACGCACAGTCCGCAGGTGGCGGCGCGCGGCGATCAGCATCTCAAGGTTTCCAAGGCCGAACATAATGACAGCGTGCGCTCGACCGTGACGATACTGGAGCCCGAAGCGGCCTTGGAGGAACTGGCGCGCATGCTTTCCGGCGCCGAGATCACGCCGGAAGCCCGCGCGGCAGCTATTCGACTTAAGGCGGCGGAAGTGGTATAACAAACTAAAGACCAAGGAGGTCTTTAGTGATGTTCATCATCCGCCATATCTTCTTTTTCATTCTGCAATTTGCTGTGATCAGCGCGGCCGTGACCGGCATCTGCGCCGGCGTTACCCTGCATACCTATGGCTGGCAGTATCGCCTGACGCCGGATTTCGCCGCCAAACTGCATACCTATATCAATCTGGGTCTTGTTGCCGGCGCGCTGTTTTGCCTTGTCCTGCTTTGTTATCATCTGACTCGCAGAAGCCTTGATGGTCCGGACGATACGCCATGGAATAACACTGACAATATCTGAGCTTTGTGGCAGTTAGGCTGGGCTGCCCCTAACAGAGATTCCCATGACCCCAGACGTGACCATCGACGACGCCCGCGCCCGCCATGCCGAGCTTTCCGGCCAGATTCAATATCACCGCGACCTGTATTATAATCAGGAAACGCCGGAACTGACCGATGCGGACTATGATACGCTGGAAGCCGAACTGCGGGCGCTGGAAGCGGAATTTCCCGAACTGAAAACACCCGACAGTCCGAGCCAGACCGTTGGCGGGACGGCCTCAATCAAGTTTTCGCCGGTCACACATGGCATTCCCATGCTGTCGCTCGATAATGCTTTCGCGGCAGAAGATGTTAGCGATTTCGAGGACCGCATCCGGCGTTTTCTCCGCCTGCCCGAAGATGAAGTGGTCGCCTTTGCCGCCGAACCCAAGATCGACGGCGTGTCGTGCAGCCTCCTCTATGTAAAGGGCGAACTGGTGCGTGCCGCCACGCGCGGCGATGGTCGCACCGGTGAGGATATCACCGAGAATGCCAAGACGATCAGGGATATCCCGCATCGCTTAAGCGGTAGCAGCCACCCCGAACGTATCGAAGTGCGCGGCGAAGTCTATATGCCGCTGAAAGAATTCGCCGAGATGAATGCGAAAGCGGAAGCGGAGGGCACGAAAACCTTCGCCAATCCGCGCAATTCGGCCTCCGGTGCGCTGCGCCAGCTCGATGCGGCTGTTACGGCTTCCCGACCTCTGCGCTTCTTTGCCTATGCCTGGGGCGAGGTCAGCGATGAGAATTTTGTCACCACCCAGTCAGAGGCGTTGGAAAAGTTCCGTGAATGGGGCTTTGCCGTCAATCCGAACTCGCAATATGTCGAAGGTGCGCAAGGTCTGCTTGAGGTTTATGATCATATCGGTCATGCCCGTTCCGGCCTCGGCTATGATATCGATGGCGTGGTCTATAAGGTCGACCGACTTGACTGGCAGCGCCGGCTGGGCTTCGTGTCGCGCTCGCCGCGCTGGGCCATTGCCCACAAGTTTCCGGCTCAGCAGGCCCTGACGCGTCTGACCGCCGTTGATATTCAGGTCGGCCGCATGGGAACGCTTACGCCAGTGGCGCGGCTGGAGCCGATCAATGTCGGTGGCGTGGTGGTGACCAATGTCACCCTGCACAATGCCGACGAGATCGCGCGCAAGGATATCCATATCGGCGACATGGTGCGCGTCCAGCGCGCCGGCGATGTCATCCCGCAGATCGTTGGTGTCGAACTGAGTGAACGTCCCGCCGATGCCAGACCTTATGAATTTCCGATCGTCTGTCCTTGCCCGCTGAAGACCGAAGTCTTGCGCGAAACCAACGGCAAGGGTGAGGAAGGCGTGGCGCGCAAATGCTCCGGCGATCAGGCCTGTCCGCACCAGCGTATCGAGTATCTCAAATATGTTGTCAGCCGCCGGGTACTCGATGTCGAAGGACTGGGCGAAAGCAATATCGATATATTCCATCGCGCTGGCATCCTGAATGAGCCGGCCGATATCTTCCGCCTGCGCGATCAGGCTGACCAGGTGCGCGCCGCCGTGCTGGAAGAACGCAAGCGCCAGTCGCTGCTGCGCCAGGAAAAGAAGGGCGAAGCTACGGCAAAGGCTTTGACCGATTCCGAACGCGCTTTCGCCGGTATAGATAAGCTGTTCGACGCCATCGATACGCGCCGCGATCTGCCGCTCGATCGTTTTATCGCCGCGCTGGGTATCAAGCATGTCGGCGAAACCACTGCCAGGTTACTGGCGCGGGCCTACGGTAGCGAACGCCATTTCCACGAGGTGATGGTGGCGGCTGCCGGTGGCGACGAAGCGGCGCGCGAGGGAATTTCGCATCAGGACCAGATTGGTCCGGTGGTCGCCGGTGCGCTCGTCAGCTATTTCGCGCATCCCTATCAGCGCGATATCTACGAACGTTTCCTTGAACAGGTGCGCGTACAGGACGCCGAAGCCGTGGCCGGCGATCATGCGGTCAGCGGCAAGACGGTGGTTTTCACCGGTTCGCTGGAGAAGTTCACCCGCGATGAAGCCAAGGCGCAGGCCGAACGGCTGGGCGCCAAGGTGGCCGGCTCGGTCTCGGCCAAGACAGATTATCTGGTGGCCGGTCCCGGTGCCGGCTCGAAGCTGAAAAAGGCCGCCGAACTGGGCGTCACCACACTGACCGAAGACGAATGGCTGGAGATGATTGGCGGATGAAGATTGCGGTTATTACGGGCGCGGGTAGCGGTATAGGCCGGGCTGTTGCGCTGGAACTGGCATTGGCCGGGTACAGTCTTGTTCTGGCCGGGCGGCGGCTTGACCGGCTGGAAGAAACGCTGGCCCTGACAGTGGCGGACGGGCTTTGTGTCGCGACTGATATCACCGATGCTAACGCAATTGACGCGCTGTTCGCGGCGGCGATTGAGCGTTTCGGACGGATTGACCTGTTGTTCAACAATGCCGGTATCAATGTGCCGGACGTGCCGCTTGATGAACTGGATGCGGTACAGATCGCCGCGGTGATCGCCACCAATGTGACCGGACCGCTGTTGTGCGCTCGCGCGGCGATGAAGGCCATGAAAACCCAGGCTCCGCAGGGTGGCCGGATCATCAATAACGGCTCGATCTCCGCCTATGCGCCGCGGCCTCACGCTGCACCCTATGCCACCAGCAAGCACGCCATGACGGGCCTGACCAAGTCGCTTATCCTCGATGGCCGCGCCTTCGGCATCTCAGCGGCCCAGATCGATATCGGCAATGCGGTCACCGACATGTCGTCGCACATGGAGACGGGCATGTTGCAGGCCGACGGCGTCATTCGCACGGAACCGCGCTTCGATGTGGCGCTGGTTGCGCGCACCATCCGCCATATGGCGGAATTGCCACCCGAAGCGAATATGCCGTTCGTGACGTTAATGGCGTCGGGCATGCCGCTTTACGGCCGGGGATAGCCGGGCGTCAGCAGTGATCGGCCAGGCAGGCCATGAATTCGACGGCGTGCGGTAGCGGATGCGGATCGCGTTTCAGGACGATCCGGCTGTCGGGCTGGCCTGTTATGACCAGTTCCAGTGTATTAGCGTTGCGAAATACGCCCGTGCAGGGCAAGGGATTACAAGGCGCCGGCCGTTTGTTCTGATCTAAAACCTTGTCGCAGACGGTGAAGGAGATGCTTTGTTCTTTAATGGTCACGGGCCATGGTCGACCGCCGTAACACTGCCCTTCGCAGGTTGTCGCGACAATGACCGGAGAGGGACCTGGCTTGAACTCAACGGCCATGCCTAACAGGTCTCCGTTCTCTTCAATGGAGGTCACATTCTTGTAAACGCCGGCATGTGGCGCCGCGGGCGTAACGGCATGGCTAACACTGGCTGACAGTATGGCCATCAGGCCGATAACACTGCTGGCAAACTTAAGGATATAAGACAACGCGGCCCCCTGCGATGATCAGAGCGGCGCGCAGACCCTGATCAGCCAGGTGCGAACCTCATCTGAGACCAGCGGGCTGAGCAGTTCGACGCATCTGGCATGGTAAGCATCCATATAGGCGCGCTCCGCCGGGGTGAGCAGCGATACGTCGATCAGGGCACGGTCGATCGGTGCCCAGGTCAGGTTCTCGAAGCGGTGCATCGGCCGTTCGCCGCCGGCCGGGATTTCCGCCTCGGTGACATATTGCAGGTTCTCGATGCGGATGCCGAATTCACCCGCCTTGTAGAAGCCGGGCTCGTTGGAAACGATCATGCCGGTTTGCAGGGCATAACGATTTAACGCCTTGGCGATGCGCTGCGGACCTTCGTGAACGCCAAGATAGACGCCGACGCCATGGCCGGTGCCGTGGTCGTAATCGAAGCCCTCGGCCCACAGGAACTGCCGTGCCAGGGCATCGAGATGCGTGCCGGTAGTGCCGGCGGGGAACTTTACCGTCGCCAGCGCGATATGGCCCTTTAATACGAGGGTAAACATGCGCCTGTGTTCGGCCGTCGGCTCGCCCATGGCCACAGTGCGCGTAACATCGGTGGTGCCATCAAGGAACTGGCCGCCGGAATCGACCAGCAGCAGATTGCCCCTGGCGGTCTTGAGGTCGCTCGACACATTGACCTTATAGTGCGGCAGGGCGCCATGCGGGCCGAAGCCGGAAATGGTGTCGAAGCTGAGGTCGCGGATATCGCTGCCGGCTTTCCGAATGCTTTCCAGCTTCTGCGCCACCTCGATCTCGGTCGGCAGGGTCGCTTGCGCCTCGGTCGCTACCCAGTGCAGGAAGGTGGTTAGCAGCGCGCCGTCGCGGATATGGGCAGCGGTCGTGCCGGCGATCTCGACATCGTTCTTGCAGGCGCGCGGCAGCAGGCACGGATCGTCGGCGGTGAGCGGGGCGGCACCGGCGGCCTTGATGGCCTCCAGCCAGTAGGCCGAGGACAGGTTGGCATCGATCAGCAGACTCTCACCGGCGAAGGCCCTGAGCGCTGGGGCAACATCGCCCGGACCGGCGACGCTGACCTCATTGCCCAACCATTCCAGAAGGCCATCGCTGATCTTGGCCGATTCAATAAACAGTGCTGCCGAACCGTCATTTTTCAGGATGGCTTGTCCAAGCGGCAAGGGGGAGCGGATGACATCGCCGCCCCGGATATTGAATAGCCAGGCGAGGGACGACGGCGCGGTGATCAGGGCGGCGGCGATGCCGTTGGCTTTCAGCAGTGCCGCCAAATGCGCGCGTTTGTCGGCCGAAGCCACGCCGGCATATTCCAGCGGTTGCGGCACGATCATCGCCATGGGTTGCGGAGGCCGCGCCGTTCCCCAGGCCAGATCGAGTGGATTGGGCGAGACCGATTTCAGGGTAACGCCGGCGCCATCGGCGGCGCCTTGCAGGGCATTCAGGCTGAAAGGGCTGATGAGAGCGGCATCATAGCCGATCACCGAGCCGCGCGGCGCTTTCGCCACCGTATCGGCCAGCGAATTGGCGTTGAAATCCTCGACCGAGAAGATGGACGGATCGGTCTGTTCGCGTGATTGCAGGGTGTAGCGGCCATCGGCGAAAAGGATGGCGCGGTCCATAAAGATGATCGCCGCGCCGGCCGAACCGGTGAAGCCGGAGACCCAGGCCAGACGCTCATTGGCGTCCGGCAGGTACTCGTTCTGGTGCTCGTCCTCATGAGGCACGATAAAGCCGTCCAGCCCCAGTGTCTTCATCTCAGTTCGCAGGGCGGCAACATGGGGCACGCCTTGCGCCGGTTGCGTGGTAACATCGAAATGCTGGAAGTGGACGCTATCGGCGGTCATGGGAAGCCTCGTAAAACTGTCGTTCCTATATAGACCGCCGCCGCGTGGTTTCAAATGAATCTTGTCGCGCTATTCAAGCTGAATCTTGGTGATGTAATAGGGCTTGTAGGCGTCGGCGCCGCCCTGGATGAAGACGTCCTCGATCATCTTGTCCTCAGCGCCGATATCTTTCAGCGGTACCTCGGCGATGACCCAGGTTTTCACCTTGGGGGCGATCGTATAGTTGGAGTCGATGGCCGCGCCGCCGGGCGCCTTGACCTTGACCATCAGTTGCTGGCCGCCTTCGGCGCCGCCGTTGATATAGAAGGTGAGCCTGGTATAGCCCTTGGTCGAAATCGCTGAATGGTGCAGATCGAGCGCTGACCAGGGCGTACCTTCAACCTTGATCGGCTTGACCTCGCCGGCCGGCGTGGACATTTGCAGGGTTACGCCCCAGCTCCAGTTCTGCCAGTCGTTTTTCAGTTCGTCGTCATAGATGACCATTGGCGCTGGCTTAGCGTCCTGCGCAAGGGCAGGTGCCGTAGCCAGCAAGGCGGCGGACGCAAATGTAGCGGCGATGAGTTTTTGCATGAACATGGCGCTCTCCCGGTAAAACCCATTTGGCGGGTTTCTTTTATTTGATTTATTTAGTGTGCCGGAAAATCATACAAATTCAAGAGCGCCGAATAATTGTCCGTGTGCTGTGGTATTTCAGCAAGTGGGGCGACAAGCCTTTGGCAAAGCCGTCATTTTCTAATCAAGAATTGGCCGCCGCGCAGGTTTGCACGTCTCTTCTAAAGAAAAAGCAGAAGGTCTTTAGACCTTCTGCATCACTAACGTACACCAGGCGTCGCGGTGGATGCGGCGGACGGTGCGGAAGCCCTTGCTGTGATAGGCCGCCTTGACGAAGCGTTCCTGTGTGCGCAGCAGGCCCGACAGGATCACCAGACCCTTCGGCTTCAGCGCGCCACGGATCGGCATCGACAGACCGACCAGCGGACGCGCCAGGATATTGGCGAAGACCAGATCATACGGCGCATCGGCGCGGACGAGGCGGTGATCCAGGCCATTGGCATAGACAAAGCGCGCCTTGCACTTGTTGAGTTTGGCGTTTTCGTTGGAGATACGCACGCTCACCGGATCGATATCGGTGCCGACGGCGATCTTCGTGCCGGTCTTGGCGGCGGCAATGGCCAACACGCCGGTGCCGGCGCCGACATCCAGAACGCGATTGAAACGTTTCGATTTCAGCAGGTCGTTATAGGCCTGCAGACAGCCGACCGTGGTCCCGTGGTGACCGGTGCCGAAGGCCGCACCGGCTTCGATGCGCAGATTGACCGTGTTATCCGGCGCCCGGCCGCGATCATGGATGCCGTAGACGAAGAAGCGTCCGGCGCGCACGGGCGGCAGACCGGACAGCGCCATGGCCAGCCAGTCGGCATCGGCCAGCTGATCGGCGGTGACAGTCAGTTCCGGGAAACCGGACAGGATCTCCTGAAGCCGCGCATCTTCTTCCTCGGTGGTCGGAAAGGCGTCGATGCGCCAGATATTCCGGTCTTCGTCCTCTTCGAGGATCGAATAGGTGGCGCCTTCGAGAAGCAGATCACCATCGATGGCGTCTGCCGCTGATTCCGAAATTAGGCGGGGGCCACGGGCGATGATTTGCTGCGGATTATAGGTCATATTGCTCTGCGATAAGAAATAAATCGGCTTTATTTGATTTGATCAGCCGATTCAGGTAACTTCATTTAATTGCGCGGTGGATGCGCACTCCTGAACGGGGCATTTAAGGACAGACGATGGCGAGAGCTACCACAAAATCAACAACTGGCGAAAATAAAGACATTCCGGCCGATGCGGGCGTGAAGAAGACCCTGGCGCGCAAGGCGCCGGTGGCTGCGGCCGAAAAGGCTGTAGCCGCTGCAAAGCCTGCCGCCAAGAAAGCCGTCGCCACGGCGAAAACCGCGCCGGCCAAGGTCGCTGCCGCCACCAAGACAGCGGCCACCAAAACCGCCGCTGCCGTGAAGGCCGCGCCTAAGAAGGCTGTTGCCGCCACCAAGTCGCTGGTGGCTGATGTGAAAAAGCCGGTCGTCGCCGAAGCCAAGAAGGTCGAGAAGAAGGCTGATGCCGCCGTCAAGACCGTGAAGAAAGCCGCCACTGCGGCTACGGCAAAGGCCACCAAGGCTGTTTCAGCACCGGCTGCCAAGGCCGCTGCCGCGCCGAAAAAGGCTGCCGTTGCAAAGCCTGCCGCCAAGAAAGCCGTGACCGAAGCCAAGGCCAAGGTTGCCAAGGCTGTTGAAACCGTGAAGGTTGCCGCTGCCGAAGCCAAGGCCGATGTCGCTGAAAAGGTCGCCGATCTGAAAGCGGCCGCCGAACCCGTGATCAAGGAAGCCGCCGCCAAGGCCGAAGCCGCTGTTGATGCCGGCAAGGCCAAGCTCGATGAAGCCGTCAACGCGGCCAAGCCGGCCATCGACGATCTCGCCAAGAAGGCCGATGAGGTCACGGCCACAGTGACGCAAAAGGCCAGCGATTTCACCGCCAGCACCGCGACTGCCGCGAAGAAGAAGCCCGGTTTCTGGGCGCGTTTGTTCGGCGCGAAGTAAGGTTCGCAGGGTCAAGACCCTGCACCCGTAAGTTTAACCCCGCTGGCCATGCCGGCGGGGTTTCTTTTTGCGCGGGGGAGGGGCATATGCAGGGCATGTCCCTTCTGAACGCCCTCTATAGCCGGTTTGAACGGCTGATCGATCCCTTCGCGCCCTATGATGACGGGCCACCGCCGGATAAGATTCTGCCCTTCTTCTGGCGCTATCTGCGCCAGGCGTGGCCATTGTTCCTGGCCATCCTCATCGCCGGTTTCCTGTTCACCATCACCGAGGTGGCGGTCTTCCGCTTCATGGGCGAGATCATCGATTATCTCACCCATACGAAACCGGCCGACCTGTGGCAGGCGCACGGTGCCGATTTCATCCGCATGGTGGTGATACTGGGCCTCGCCTGGCCGCTGACCGGCTTTATCCACTCGCTGTTTTTGCGCCAGGCCATTACCAGCAATTTCCCCAACCTGATCCGCTGGCAATCGCACCGCCATGTCGTGCGACAATCGATCGGCTTTTTCACCAATGACTATGCCGGGCGCGTGGCCTCCAAGGTGGTTGAGACTGCCTCGGCCCTGCGCAATACCCTGACCACCCTGTGCGACACCCTGCTGTATGTGATCATCTATTTCGGCAGCGCCATCGTGCTGTTCTTTCAGGCGGACTATAGACTGGTAATCCCGCTTATCGTCTGGAGCGTGCTTTACGGGCTGGCCTGCGCGGTCTTCGTGCCGAAGCTGGGCGTGGCGGCCAGCGAAGGGGCTGAGGCGCGGTCGGCTCTGGTTGGGCGCATCGTCGATACCTATACCAATATCCAGACAGTCAAGCTGTTCGCCGGCACGCGCCACGAAGACGATTATGTCCGCGAAGGCCTGCAAACCAACAGCCAGAAATGGCAGGTTCAGGAACGTCTGATTACCGGGCTGGATGCCGTGACCAGCTTTCTGAACTCGGCTCTTTTGCTGGTCATGGCGGCGCTGGCCATCTGGCTGTGGAGCCGGGGCCTGATCACGGTCGGGGCCATCGCCCTGATCGGCGCCCTGACGCAACGACTGATCAGCATGTCGAACTGGGTGATGTTCCAGGTGACCAGCCTGTTCGAGAATATCGGCTCGGTGCAGAACGGCATGGAAACGATCGCGCGTCCGCATACGGTGGTGGACACGCCGGCCGCCTTGCCGCTGGAAGTGCGTCAGGGCGAGGTGCGGTTTGATCATGTCGATTTCAGCTATGGCGATCTGCCGGCGATTGCGGATTTTAGCCTGACCATCGCGCCGGGGGAAAAGATCGGTCTGGTCGGGCCTTCCGGCGCCGGTAAATCGACCCTCGTCAATCTGTTCCTGCGGCTGTATGACCTGAAAAGCGGCCACATCCTGATTGATGGTCAAGATATCGCGCATGTCGGTCAGGAATCGCTGCGCGCTTATATCGGCATGGTGACGCAGGATACTTCGCTGCTGCATCGCTCGATCCGCGATAATATCGCCTATGGTTCGCCGGGTGCGACCGATGCCGAGATCGACCGGGCCGCGGCGCGGGCCCATGCGCAGGGCTTTATTCCCCATCTCAATGATGGTCAGGGCCGCAGCGGTTATGATGCCCATGTCGGCGAGCGCGGCGTCAAGCTCTCCGGCGGCCAGCGCCAGCGCATCGCCATTGCGCGTGTGCTGCTGAAAAATGCGCCGATACTGGTGCTCGATGAAGCGACCTCGGCGCTCGATTCCGAGGTGGAGGCGGCGATTCAGGAAAGCCTGCTGGAACTGATGCAGGGCAAGACGGTCATCGCCATCGCCCACCGGCTCTCGACCATCGCCCGCATGGACCGGCTGGTGGTCATCGATGGTGGCCGGATTATCGAGACCGGCACGCATGAGGAATTGATCCGCAGTGGTGGCCTCTATGCGCGGTTATGGGCGCGTCAGACCGGCGGCTTTCTGGCGGAGACGGTTTAACCGGCTTTGATCAATTCATTCACGTGCTCGGCAGTAATGCCAAGCAGCGTCGCTATTTCTGCCGTCGCTATATCAGGTTTGTCACGACGTAAGTCTTGTACGGTATCGATAAGCGAATACGACATTGGATCAAGAAAACGGCACGCCTCACTTAGCGTTTGTCCAACTTTAAGAACCTTTGCATAGGTCAGAAAATCATCTGGCCATTTGTCATTGTCAACGATTTGACGAGCTTCTTCAACCGTCAGGCGTTTGAGCATGTAATCGTCATAAATACGCTCTTCCTGTGCGATCATCCAGTTTTGTCCGCACACTTTGCAGAATGACAAATGAAGCCACCACAGGTCACGCCCATATGGACGGATTTCCTTAATCGTTGCGAAGAAGCGTGTGTCCAAACCATCGCCGCCCATCGGAATAATGGCTAGGTCAGAAAGAGGAAGGCACTCGCATTTTAAAGGTGGACGAAGCGAGTTGCGAAGTTTTTCTTGGATGCTAAAAACATCCTCAAGATTTCGAAAATTTGCTGATATCAATTCGAAATGCAGAGTACTTCCTAACACGTCTTCCAATTCCTCGTGGGAATAGAGCCAGGTTTCGAACTCAGGAACGGCAAGATCACCGCGAACGAACTTCCATAAGATATCTAAATCGTCTTGGTTCATATGCTACGGATACAGGATATGAACGGATAGGCAATACTTCTTATACCTCCCCGGCTGTGCCGGGGAGGGGGACCGCGCCTCTCTTGAGGCGTGGTGGTGGGGTTTCTTGCTGTCTTATTTGTCGAAGTAAGATGCCCCACCACCATATCTCATTCGCTACGCTCACTCATGCGGTCCCCCTCCCAGTAAACTGGGGAGGTACAGGTACAAAATATACTCTGTTTCGCATAAATTCATTGCGCTTTAAGCCCTGTGGACATAACGGATAGGCGCACGTTTTTTGTCGGTTATGGAGGGCGTTATGGGGTTGTTAGACTGGTTGTCCGGTTCGAAGAAAAAGCGACGGATCACCGCCACCTCTTTCACGCCTGAGTTGGAAATCACCACTCCCATCCAGACCGGTCCATCCGATCCGATACCTCCCACGGAGCCCCCTAAAATGACCAAGCCCACCTTCCGCACTGAAACCGATACCTTTGGCCCGATCGAGGTCGATAATTCGAAATACTGGGGCGCGCAGGCCCAGCGTTCGCTCGGCAATTTCAAGATCGGCTGGGAAAAGCAGCCCCTGCCGATCGTGCGTGCGCTCGGTATCGTCAAGCGCGCCGCCGCCGAAACCAATATGGCGCTTGGCAAGCTTGACCCCGCCATCGGCGCCGCCGTCATTCAGGCTGCTAATGAGGTCATGGAAGGCAAGCTCGACGAGCACTTCCCGCTGGTCGTCTGGCAGACCGGTTCCGGCACCCAGTCGAACATGAATGCCAACGAAGTCATCTCGAACCGCGCTATCGAGATCATGGGCGGCGAGATGGGCACCAAAAAGCCGGTCCACCCCAATGACCACGTCAACATGTCGCAATCGTCGAACGACACCTACCCGACCGCCATGCACGTCGCCTGCGCCGAGGAAATCGTTCACCGCCTGCTGCCGGCCCTGCAAACCCTGCGCAACGCCCTGAACGACAAGTCCGAGGCGTGGAAGGACATCATCAAGATCGGCCGCACCCATACGCAGGATGCCACGCCACTGACCCTCGGTCAGGAATTTGGCGGCTACACCCAGCAACTGACCAACGGCATCGAGCGCATCCAGCAGACCCTGCCGAAGCTGATGCAACTGGCCCAGGGCGGCACCGCCGTCGGCACCGGCCTCAATGCGCCGATCGGTTTCGCCGAAGGCGTGGCCGCAAAGATCGCCTCGATCACCGGCATGGGCTTCACCACGGCGCCGAACAAGTTCGAAGCCCTGGCCGCCCACGACGCCATGGTCTTCTCGCACGGCGCCATCAATACGGTGGCCGCGTCGCTGTTCAAGATCGCCAACGACATCCGCTTCTTAGGCTCCGGCCCGCGTTCGGGCCTTGGCGAACTGGCCCTGCCGGAAAACGAGCCGGGCTCGTCGATCATGCCGGGCAAGGTCAATCCGACCCAATGCGAAGCCATGACGCAAGTCTGTGTGCAGATATTCGGCAACAATGCCGCGCTGACCTTTGCCGGTTCGCAAGGCCACTTCGAGCTGAACGTCTTCAATCCGGTTATGGCCTATAACTTCCTGCAAAGCGTGCGCCTGCTGGCCGACGCGGCGGTCTCCTTCACCGATAACTGCGTGGTCGGTATCGAGCCGCGCCTCGACAATATCAAGCGCGGCCTGGAAAACTCGCTGATGCTGGTGACGGCGCTGAACGGCAAGCTGGGCTATGACGCCTGCGCCAAGATCGCCAAGACGGCCCACAAGAACGGCACCACCCTGCGCGAAGAAGCCGTTGGTGGCGGTTACCTGACCAATGAAGAGTTCGACCAGTTCGTCCGTCCGGAAAACATGGTCCATCCGGGTTAATTGATCGATTTGATCCGCACACAGATACTAAAGCCCCGCCGGTTACCGTCGGGGCTTTTTTATTGCCGGATGCATGGGGCACGGATATATTTTGTAAAAAGGGGAAGCGATTATGCGGCGATATCTGGCGGCCTTACTTTCGACAGGCATGATCTTTGGGTGCGCGCATGCGATGCCGGCGCCGAAGGGGGAGGAGGTCGTTATTACCCTCAAGCGCGGTGCCTGCCTCGGATCGTGCCCGGCTTACGACCTGACCTTGTATGGCGATGGAACGGTGATTTTTGTCGGCCATGGCGAAACGGCAGAGATCGGGGAAAAGCAATACCGCATAGATCCGCGCGACGTCGCTAAACTCTATACATACATCGACAGGCGCGTTTTTTGGGAACTGAAGGATAAATATGCCGTCACATGGACGGACCAGGTGTTCATTGATATCTGCGTGGCTGATGGCGCGCGCAAGAAATGCGTTGTCGACTATTCAGGGCTGAATGCCGGTATGCCTTCGTCTGTTCGGGATATTGAAGACGAAATTGATCGGGTTGCGGAATCCGGGCCGCTCGTCGGTAAAAAAGGATAGGGTGCGGTTTTTTCTCGGCTGCCGCTTTTGCTCATGCGGTATCTATTGCCTTGTAATTTCCGGGCAGGTCAGCCTATTTTGGGGCGCCTGCGGGGGCATTGTTCGGTCGAGGTATCCACACAATGAAAGCCCGTATCTGGTTTGGCCCTGGTTTGGCGGTCCTGCTGTCGGCAGGTGGTTGTCAGGCGCAAAATGAATCGCAAAACGTGCCGCCGCTAAGCGATATACTGACCTGCCAGACGGATATGGACGCGTACCGCCAGTTATCGCCCGAATTGCTGGCGGGCGGCCCGGTGATGAAAAAGCTTGGCCTGACCAAAACCGCGCCGGCTGAATATCGTCCATCGAAACCGATCCGCCTGTACGACAAACCGATACACAGCGTGATTTTCAGCGCGAAGGGACCTATGGCGGTACTGGATACCGCCGATGTCGATTCGGTCGCCCAGGCCATGGAGATTACCACCGAATATGATCCTGCCGGCAACGTCATTGGCGAGCGGACAGTCGATCAGGCCTTCAGCGCTGTTGGCGACCAGAGCTTCTTTCTGGCGGCCAGTCTGAAACTGGCGACCTCGCCTGCTTATCCGGAGAAGACCCTGGCTGGCTGTGAATATCTGGTTGAAAAGAAATAGTGAGGAAACCATATGAAAGTTTACCTGACCGTCGCCCTGTGTCTCGCATTCGCCGTGACGGGACCTGCTGTGATGGCGCAGGCGGATGATTTTGACCCGGCGTCGGTCAATATAGTCGACCTGATCGAGTGTAAGGCCGATGTGCCGGCGTATAATGGTTTCGCCATTTGGCTGTCTTCGCTGGAAGCGCCGGATCATCCGCAGGACATGATGAAGGTCGAGTCCGGCAACCCGTTTCTCAGTCAGTATGAACTGGCCGAGCCGATCGAGGTTTTCGGCTATCAGACCCAAACCGTCGTCTTTACGAATTCGGGCCCCATGGCCGTGCTGGATACGCCGGATGCTGGGGCGGTTGCCAAGGCTCTGAAAATCAACCCGGCCTACGCCACGGAGACCAAGTTTCTGGGTGAGCGCGTCATATCGGAAACCGCGGATTCGGCCGATGGGATGAGCTGGACGACAAAGATCAGTCTGAACGTTTCGACTGTGGACAGCCATCCGGGCAAGACCCTGGCCGGATGCAGTTACCGCATCGATATGAAGGACGAATAGCGGCAGCATTCAGGGCCGCTGCCGGCAAAGAAATAGGCGCGGGAGCTGGGCTCTCCGCGCCTTATTTTATGCGTCGGCTACAGATTGGATCAGAGGGTGAAGAGCGCCACGACCATAAACAGGGTGAGGGTGGCGAGGGCGGTGGCGCTGAGGGTTTGAGCCGTGAGGGTCATGATCTTATGTCTCTTGTATGGGGTTGGATTTAGATGCCGACCGTGGCCAGGGCGATGACCATGAACAGGGTCAGGACAGCGAGGGCGGAAGCGGCGGCAACGGGGATGTAAGTATTGGTCATTGGAATGATCCTTTCAAAGATGAGGGTTTAGAACTGGCCGATGGTGAGCAGAGCGGCGATCATGAAGAGCGTGCCGACGGCAAGGGCGGTGGCGGTGTAGAGCTGGGCAGTCATGGTTGAAATCTCCTTTGGGTTTGCTTCGATGACCCTCATATGCGCCCTCCACGTGCATAGTTCAAATTAATACGATGTCATGAATGAGATGTAATAATCGAACAATTTCAATATGTTAAAATTACAAAACGTTAATATTGGAGATTTATTGTGCGGCGCAACAAGAGTTATGCGTGTGGCTTTAAAAGCCTGGAAAATTTCCTAAAAACAGGGTTCATTTTCGGATGAAACAGGCGTGACAGGCTGTCGCAGGGGCGGTGAAACCGCACCTTCATCCGGTTTCACGGCGCGGCGAGGGCTGCGTGGCCGGTCGTGCGGCGGATGGAGAAATCGCAAGCTGCCGATCGTGCGACGCCTGGGCGCGCCGCTGGTGGCGATTGGGCGGGTATGATGGCGCCTCCGGAGAGGAAACATCCATCCCGGCCACTTCATCGGTCACGGGCATCGTATCGTCAGGGAGAATGCGTGGGGCCGTTTTTTCCCCTGGCGTCTTCCAGAGCTGGGTCATCAGGCGGTCGATGGCCATCAGGGTACGCGTGGCACGCAGGATCTCGGCATAGGTCTGCGGCGGCGTCGCGCTCTCGAAGGCGGCGAGAAGCTTTTCAGCGTGATCGCGCAGGCGTGGACGGTTCGGGGAAGGGCATGTCTGGGTCATGCCCTAAGCCTATCCCGCGCGCGGACAACGGGGATAGAATGTGGTTTGTTCAGGCAGGACCGCCGCTGCGAGCAGCTTTTGCGGCGAGCATAATGGCCTAGTGGCCGATGTGCATCTCGCCGGAACCGACGACCTTGGTGACGACCGCACCGGTCGCCTTCATGATGCTGACATCGCCGGAGCCGTTGGTATCGACATTGACCGTATTTGTGATGCCGCCGTAATCGACATCGCCCGAACCGGAGCCGCGCAAGACGAAGGCCGACACCTGTCCGCCGGCGATGGAGACATCGCCCGAGCCGGAAATATCGAGATTGACCGGTCCGCCGACGCGCCCGACACTGATATCGCTCGAACCGTTATTGACGACCGACAGGCCGCCCATGACATCGCCCAACGAGAGGTCGCCCGAGCCATTGAGCTGGACTTTCAGGGGGCCCGTACGGCCAAGCGACACATCACCGGCGCCCTGATTTTGCAGCATGGTATTATTGCTTTGCGTGACTTCGAAATTGCCTGAGCCGGTGAGGACCGCCTGGAGATTGCGCACCGTGCCGATATGGATATCGCCTGAGCCCATATTATCGACAATGCTGTCGCCGGCGGCCGTGACAGTTATGGTGCCTGAGCCACTGTTGATGATATTGAGCGGACCGGCCACTGAGTCCACGGCCCATTCGCCGCTGCCATTCATGATGAAGTCGAGGCTCTTGCTGGCGTTGACACGGCCGAAAACATAGGCCGAGTCCTTGACCACCGCATTGGCCGGCACACGCACGAAGACCATCGGCAGATCGGACACATTCACCAGGCCGATGCCGGAAATGCGCACTTTGCCGTTTTGCGCGGAGACTTCATCCTCGTTATTGACGTTGATGCGGAAGTTGAAGTGCGGCGATTGCGCGCCGGAACTGAGGTGACCGTTGAGAACAGTGGTGGTGCCGCGCTGGGAGACCATCAGGGTCGGCACCTTCACGCTGCCATAGCGGACGCGGATATCGATATCGCTGCGGTCTTCCGGGGTCACCACGACGCGGGCGACCATGTCGCGCAGCTCGATCTGCGGGCCGTCGCTCAGCAGGCGCAGCTGGGCCGAGGCGCCGCTGGCTACCAGCAGGGCCGCCGTGCTGACCGCGCCGAGAACGGAGATGAAAACAGGTTTACGCATACTAACCTCCAAAAGGCCTTGCCCCAGGCATCGCTCAATGTCGCTTTCCTTGGATCGTGTTTTCAGGAAATGCGCCAGAACGGGCTTCGGTAAGGGACAAAAGCCGGAAACATCGACCTATAGCGACCGAACTTGACGCTAAAGTGAAGGAAGGGGGGCCTGAAATCAAATTAAAAGGGGTTCATGAATGAAATGTAAGAGAAATGGTTACTTTTGGAAGGGGCGCACGAAAACGCCCGCCTCTGCAAGAGACGGGCGTTGGAAATGGAACAGGACGCACTCTATTCCTTGAAGGCGTCGATCTTGTCCTTGTGGGCCTGCAAGGTCGGCAGGGTGTCGGTGGCGAAGGTTTGCAGGGCGGCGTCCTTGCCGTTCTTCGAATAGTCATCGAACAGGCTGACCGCATCGGCATGGGCGCTTTGCTGGATATCGACATAGGCCTTGTCGAAATCGGTGCCGGTCTTGGTGGCGAGGTCATCGAGCTTCTTCTGGTGATCATCATCCAGCGCGGCTGGCGGGGTCAGGCCCGAAGAGACAGCGACAGCGGTCCCGAATTTCTTGCCGGCGGCGGTATGGTCCTTGATCATCATCTTGGCGAAGGCCAGGACATCGGCATTCTTGGAGGTCTTGACCGCCTGTTCGCTGGTCTTGATCTCGAACATATTGGCGATGGCCGCCTTGGTGACGAAGTCCTGCGTCTTGTTGGCGTCCATATCGGCACCAACGCTGCTGACGGCCATGGAGGCGTCGGCGACGACGCTGGCGGTAGCGTCTTCCACCTTGTCGTTGGTAGATTTGCTGCATGCGGCGAGACCGCCCAGGGAGACGGCGAAAATAAAGCCGCAGGCGGCTGCGGCGCGAAGATGGTTGGATCTGGTCATGGTGAGGTTCCTCAGTTTGAGTGTCGGATGACGGCACGCTAGGGCAGGACGTATAAATTTACCCCGCGAGTTCACGGGGCTGTGACAAAAATTCGATAAGGACGATTTTGTGACATCCTCTCTTCCCCTGGCCGCCTCATGCGACTATATTGAGGGTGTCGGGTTTCGGCCTGACTATGGGGATAAACGCCCACGTAATAAGCGAACTGGACCCGGGTGCGATTCCCGGCGGCTCCACCATTCTTCTCCCAGGCTTCGGGACGGTATGGGGCCGATCAGCATCGACAGGCGTGTAAAGGTGAAGCTTTCCCTCAGTGTGAGGCTCTGTGATCGCCTCATTTTTTAACTGCGAACGATAACTTC
>FSVH01000072.1_pt1 | contig 23844 bp, 20 predicted proteins | sample 1637631 | NCBI WGS metagenome assembly FSVH01 (sample SAMEA3914814, study PRJEB12502) | metagenome | biome: forest; material: soil | place: USA | collected 2011-09-16 | depth 0.1 m | reverse complement strand
CTCCCGTTTCAGCACAAAATTCCCCATTTGATTGAATTTATAAAAATAAAGACGCTTTCACTCGAATTAAAACTGCGTTATATTTACAGGATATTAACTTTTTCCGCCATCTCGCCTACCGTATTTTGATGCGGCGGATGGTACCCAGTTGATCGTCGAATTAGCCTATACTCAGCCTATCAGTATCGCATCCGTCAAGATTACCCAATTTCAGTAAAATATTCGCTCCAGTCTAAATTTATATGCCTGGACTGTCGCGAATATACTCACCCGGAAATCGATATTCCGGGCCAAGATTTTGTACGCGTAAAACGTCCCATAAGCAGGAAAACGCGGGGAAACCAATGAGAGTCGATGTAAACGGCTGGCGCCAAGGCAGTGGCCAGAGCGATGACTTAACGCAAGATTCGGAAAACATCGACGTTTCCGGCCCCGTGCCCCCAAGAGAGATTGTTCCCGAAACCAGATCCAATGCCGGGTCAGATGCCAGGTCCGGCGAGCGTCATTCGCCGGACGTCTTCCGCGATGCCATTATCGCACTGATCCCCGCCCTGCGCATTCATGCCGCCACGCGCGTCCGGTCACGCAGCGAAGCCGATGATCTCGTGCAGGAAACGCTCACACGCGCCTGGTGTTACCGCGGCAGCTTCCAGGAAGGCAGCAACCTCAAGGCCTGGCTGTGCAAGATCATGCAGAACTGCTTCTACCACGACCTGTCCCGGCAGCGTGATACGGTTGCGGATATAGAAGGCCGCTGGGCGGCGATGCTGAGCGTCGCCCCTTCGCAGGAATGGCGCCTGCAATATAACGACATGCTGTCGGCACTCGACCATTTACCGCCGGATGCCCGCGCCGCGCTTATCCTGATCGGCGCCTCTGGTTGCTCCTATGAGGAAGCCGCCGAACTGGCGCACTGCCCGGTCGGCACCCTGAAAAGCCGGGTCAATCGCGCGCGGGAAAAACTGGCGAACCTGATCGACAACGGCATTGATATCCAGCCGGAACGCTTCTCCAAAACCGCCGGCGGTCCACCGAAGCATTTTCGAGAACAAGCCTGTCACGGAACGACAGGCCTGCCAAGTCTGCAAACTTCTGAGGAATAATCGTATGTGGCATATCCGGGGAAAAAAGGTCTCCTCAACCCCTAGCCTTTTGGCCCTGATGACCGGCGCGAGCCTTCTTGTACTGGCGCCCCCCGCGCTGGCGGCCAGTCAGCCAGATCCACGCCTCATCCAGATCGAGCAGGCTCTGCGATCACAGGAGAGCCGCCTGAACGCGCAGGAAAAGCGCCTCACCGATCAGCAGCAGACACTGGCAACCCAACAGACGGAGATCGATAAGCTAAGGGCGGAGCGCGACAGCCTGCTCGCCGATATCCGTGCCGGCCGCAGCGATGGCAGCGGCACAGCCGATACAGCGGTTCCCTATGCCAGCCTGTCTTCCGACAGCGGCCCCCTGCTTGGCACCACGCCCAGAACCGGAACGCCTGCGACGACTGTTGCCCAGGTCGAGCCGGTACGACCCGACGCGCCGCAACAACCGGTCGGCACCGCCCCCCCGCCCAAGAAGGTTGAGGAGGTCGCCGCCTTGCCTGAGCATGTCGGGGTCCTCACACCCAAGGGCCGGCTCGTCTTCACCCCATCGCTCGATTATGTCCGGTCAAGTTCCAACCGCCTGGTCTTCCGCGGCGTCGAAATCGTGCCCGGAATTCAGCTCGGCGTCATCGAGGCCAATGATGCCGATCGTGACTCGGCCGTCGCCACCGTCGCCATGCGCTATGGCCTGACCAGCCGGCTTGAGGTCGAAGCCCGCATTCCTTACGTGTATCGTCACGATCGCATCACCACCCTGGCCCAGCGTGACGAAACCATCAACCGCACCACCGAACTCGACGGCCAGCAGATCGGCGATGTTGAAGTCTCGGCCCGTTACCAGCTCAACGAGGTCCGACCCGGCCGGCCGATCTTCGTCGCCAATGCCCGCATCAAACCACCGACGGGGCTTGGCCCTTACGACGTCGGCTATGATGAATTCGGTGTGGCCACGAGCCTGGCTACCGGCTCGGGCTTCTGGGCGGTTGAGGGCGGAGTCACCATGCTCTACCCCAGCGATCCGGCGGTCATCTTCGGCAGCCTGAGCTACCTGCATAACATTTCCCGCGACATCGACAAGGATATCGGCGGCGCCCATGTCGGTCGCGTCGAACCCGGCGACTCCATCAGCGGCAGCCTGGGTTTCGGCCTGGCGCTTAACCCGCGCTTCTCGGTGTCATTCGGTTACAGCCACAGCTTTATTTTCCCGACGAAAACGCAGATCGGCGATACCATTCAGCAATCAAACAGCCTTCAGGTCGGCTCCCTCCTGATGGGCTGGTCTTACCGCCTCAGCGACCGCATGACTCTGACCAACAACTTCGAATTCGGCGTTACCAGTGATGCGCCGGACATGCGGGTCGTCGTCGCCGCGCCCATGAGCTTCTGATTCGAAGTGTTCATTTTTTAAAATGCAAATCACTATTTTTGCGAATATTGGATAGTAACTATGTCTTTGCTTAAAAAGAGAAAATAAATATCAAACCCGATGACTTTTGAGGGAACTTTTCTTGTCGATCCCGATTTAATGAAGTGAAGGACGGTCCTTCAGAATTCATGAATTCGAGGTTTAATAAGATGACCAGCAAAAGCATAAAATTACTCGCGTCCGCATCCGTTCTCGCCCTCGGCCTGATTATGGCCGGTGCCGCCTCGGCGCAAATCCACAACGAAGCCGACGACGGCTCGACGGCAGGTCTGAACGCCTACAACGACAACTCGCTCGATAACGTCGGCAATGCCACGGCCACCGATTCCGGCAATACCAACGCCTCCAATCAGGGCAACGACAATTCGACCAATAGCGCCACGCTCGGCGTGTCGGTCGCGGATTCGGGCAATACGGCCAATTCCAACCAGAACAACGACAACTCGACGACCAACACATCACTGGGCATTGCTGACTCCGGCAATACCAACAATTCCAACAACTCGGTCAACACCGACAATTCGAATTCCGGCAATAACAGCTCGCAGAACACCAACACCACGACCAACGCATCGCTGGGTGTTTCCGTTGCCGATTCCGGTAACGACAACTCCACCCATGACAGCTCGAACAACTCGACACATGACGATTCGAATAACTCGACCCACGATGACTCGAACAATTCGACGAACATGGCCGATTCCGGCAATGACAACTCGAACAACTCGACACATGACGATTCGAACAATTCGACGCATGATAACTCGAATAACTCGACCAACACCAATATTGCCGATTCCTACAACGACAATTCCAACAGCTCGACCAACCTGTCGAACTCCAACAACTCCAGCGCTGACGTCACCACTCTGACGCTTAGCCTGACCAACCAGGACCTGGATGCCAGCGTCACCGGCTCCAGCGTCACCCTGGCCAGCGCCGACGATGCTCAGGACGGCGACCTGACCACGGGTAACATTGTCGCTCGCGGCGGTTCGTACGCCAACTTCGCCGGCGTCCAGACGGCCAGCTCGAACACGGGCGTCGGCTCGATCAACCAGGCCGCCACCGCCTTGTCGGCCAACGCCAACATCAGCTTCACCGGCGGCGGTCAACCCTAATCGCCCCTGCTGAGGGCCGGGTGCGCCGCAAGGTTCGCCCGGCCTCACGCCTTCTTCGAGTCATTTAGTCTCTCAAGAGAGTTATTGAAAGTGTGCGCGCCATGTTCCCGAAACGCCTGAGCCTTCGCGGCCTGACAGTTACATCATTCGTTGTGGCCAGCCTTTCTTTTCCGGCCCTTGCACAGGAGGCACCGGTTACGGCGGTGCCCGCTGCCACACCGCAGACAACAGAACCCGCGCCGCTGGCGCCTGACGAACTGGGTGAAATCAGCGCTGAAGGCGCCGTCACCAATATCGTCACCAGCCAGAACCTGAACGCCACCAACAGCGGCAACACCATCAATGCCGACACGGTCCAGAACGGCGATATCAATTTCTCCGGCAATGCCCTGACCGGCTTTAGCGGTGTCGGCAATTTCGTCACCAACACCGGCAACAATAATAACCTGCAAGGCAGTATCAGCGTTGTCGTTACCGCCGCGCCTTTACCCTAGTAAAAGTATCCCCCTATGAAATATCTGACCCTCATTGCTGCCAGTCTGCTGACCCTGGGATTGGGCGCGCCGCGTCTGGCGCATGCCCAGGCGACCCTGACCGATGGCGGCATGATGTTCTCGGTGCCCGTCACCAGCATGAAGGATATCCCCTTCCGTACCGTTGTGCGCCAGCAATATGATTATAGCTGCGGATCGGCTGCCCTGGCGACGCTGCTCCATTATCATTATAACATGCCAGTTACCGAGGCCGAGGTCTTCAAGGCCATGTATGCCAAAGGGGATCAGGCAAAGATCCGCAAGGTCGGTTTCTCCCTGCTTGATATCAAGGAGTATCTCGCCTCGCGCGGCTTCCAGGCTGACGGCTACAAGATGACCTTCGAACAGCTCGTCAAGGTCAACCGCCCCGCAATAGCTGTCGTGACGGCCGGCGCCTATCGTCACTTCGTGGTGGTCAAGGGCGCCCGCAACGGCAAGGTGCTCATCGGCGATCCGGCGGGTGGGCTGCGCACCTATACCAATGCCGAGTTTTCAAAGATCTGGAACGGCGTCATCTTCGCCATCCATGCGTCGGCCGGCGTCGACGCCCCCTATAATCGTGACGAGGAATGGAGCCCGTGGGCCCTGGCGCCGCTTGGCGAGCCGATGGGCGACACTTCCCTGTCCAGCTTCACCCGCGAACTGCCGCCGATCTATCAGATCACCAGCATGATCAACGGCAATCCGCCCACCACGCCCTGAGTGTACGCATGACCCGAGTTCTCATCCTCAGTCTGTTCGCCGCCCTGCTTTCCGCGCCCACCATGGCCGAGGAAGTCATGGCCCAGGAAGTCATGGCCCCGTCACAGGCGGACATGATCGCCGATGCGGCGCCATTGAGTCTGGAGGAATTGAAGGCACAGGTCGGCGGGCTCCGTACGCCCGACGGCATCGAATTTGGTCTCGGCGCCATCATCACCACCTATGTTGATGGTCAGCAGGCTCTGCAATCGCACCTGACCTGGACGGATCAGGGGGTTGTGGAGACTACGGATGGCGCCGGTTCACTGGCCGGCGCGGCAGGTGCCGGCATCAATATCGGTGGCAATGCGCCCGGCCTTTACCTGTCCGGAGAAAATGGCGGCACTGTGGTGCTGCATGATCTCGGTGACGGACGCATCGGCAGCGTTGTTCTCAACACGGCCGATAACCGCGACATCCGTCAGGAAACCGTCATCAATCTCGACATTCCGCAGTTACAGCAACTCCAGCAGGATTATTCCAGCCAGAAACTGCAAATGAATCTTCAGGATTCCGTCTCCCGTGCGCTGGAAAACGTCAATCATTAGGCCTTGAGCGTATCGATAATATCGGCCAGGGCCAGCAGGCAGGTTTCGCCAAGAGCGCGTGACCGCGTGACCGACCATGCCCGCACAGGTTCCGGCGCATCGTCATGATCCTTGAACGGCATTTCCAGCGTCATGGCGATGGCGTTGAAACGTTCAGCCACGGCGTTGGTCGAGATCGCCAGGTTGGCCGCGCCCGGCCCCGGAATATCGTAACCGAACCGGGTCTGGAAATCGGCTGTGCGCGCCAGCAGGCGATCGAGATAAGACTGGTAAAGCGCCGCCCGCGCCATGTTCCATGATGGTGTGCCTTCGAAACCGGCCATGAAAACATGCGGGATGGCCTCGTCGCCATGGACATCGATGGCGAAATCGACACCGCTTTCGGTCATCGCCTGTAAGACGCAGAGAATTTCCGGGCTGCGTTCTGCCGTCGGGCCGGCCCATTCACGATTGAGATCGACCCCGGCGGCATTGGTGCGCAGATGGCCACGCGCGCTGCCGTCCGGGTTCATATTAGGGACGATGTAAAAGGTCGCCGCTTCGCGCAATCCAACCGCCACCGGATCATTGCCAGTCAGGAAGGACAGCGCGCCTTCCATCCACCATTCGGCCATGGTCTCGCCGGGATGCTGACGGGCATAGAGCCAGACCTTCACCGCACCATTGCCGAGCGTGAAAAGATCAATGTCGCGGCCATCGAGGGTCTGGCCAAGCACCTTGTGACCGATACCCGGCAGGGCAGCGGTCTGCGCCACCAGTGCCCGGTGTCGCTCAGATGAAAACGGCGCGAAGTAAGCAAACCAGACCGTATCACCGGCCGGTTTGTGACGGATGGTCAGGACACCTTTTTCGTAGGCGGTCTCGGTGCACAGCCAGTCGGCATTATCGCTGCTGACGCGGGCGCGGTAATTTTCCCAGCCAGCCGGATAGGCCGAGCCACCGGCATTGGTGAGGCGCAAGGTCAGGTCGAGGCCCGCCGCGCCATCGACACGGAAATAGAACCACTGGTAATAGTGCGAGCCATTATCCGGCCGGATCGCCAGATCCCATTGCCCGCCCGCGCCGCCAAGCACTTCGATATTGCCGCCGTCGAAATCGGCTGTGAACGTGACTGACATAGGGGCCTCCGGTACGGAATTGTTACCTGTGTATCTATCCGAAATCGCTCCGCCGTTGTCATCACTTTTCCGGGTAAAGCCGAAAAATCAGTTCGCCGGATTGTAGATCTTCAGAAAGGCCGTGACCGCTTCTGCCGCCGCCAAACGCGTATCCTCGGTCGCCAGGTCGTGGTCGCTGCCCGGCAGTTCGACATAGGTCACTGCCTTGCCCGCCGTCTGAAGGGCATCGCGCATCGCCTGGCTCTGGCGGATCGGCACCGCGTGGTCATCGGCTTGATGCACGAGCAAAACCGGCGTCCTGATATTCGCCACCTGATTGCGCGGCGAAAGTGCCGGCCAGCCCGCTGAATTGCCGAGATAGCCGGTGGCGATCGATACAGACCCCGGATCAGGTGAGAAGGCACGCGGCCATTCGGGGTCCGCCGTCAGGCTGGCGATCTGATCCGGATCTGGCAGGGGCCGCTTGCTTTTCACCCAGCCAACATAATCACCGATATCCGATATACCGCCGAGCGACGCGGCGCAGCGATAGGTGTCCGGCGTTGTCGCGCCTTCCAGCGCCGCATAACCGCCATAGCCAATACCGATGATACAAACCCGCGCCGGATCGGCCAGCCCTTCGCCGGCCAGATAGCGGACACCGTCGGCGAGATCGGACTGCATGCCTCGCCCCCACTGATCCTTGCCCGCCGCCATGAAGGCCGGTCCATAGCCGTCCGAGCCGCGATAATTCGGTTGCAGCACCAGATAACCACGCGACGCCAGCACCTGGGCCAGCCAGTCGAACCCGCGCTGGTCATGCGTCTGTGGTCCGTCGTGCGGCAGGATAATCAGCGGCAGGCGTTTCGCCTCCGGTTTCGGCGGCAGGGTCAGCAGAGCGCCGATCTCCTGACCGTCGCCAGCCTTATAGCTGACGACCTTTTGCGAGGCGACCCATTCCGACGGTACTTCGGGATGAATGTCGCCGATCTCCTGCGTCTGGCCCGTCGTGAAATCGATGAAATAATAAGCGCCCGGTTCCTCGCCGCCCTGAGCGAAGATAATCATCCGGCGCGGATCGAGGGCTGTGGAGACGATTTTGACCGCCTGTCCCGGCGCAGCATCCTGTGCCCGTTGATATAGCCGGCTGAGCGTCGGGTCGGTCAGGGTATATTCAGGCGCCTCGCCGGTTTCGGCAAAGCCCGCCAGCCGGCCGGTTTCGGGGTGGAAAATCGGCCGGTCGCGTTTGGCGTCACCCGGTTCCAGCGGCGCCGACAAGCCGCCATCCGCTGCCAACTCATAATAATGGAAACGCCGGTCTGCACCTTGCGCCGCGCTGCCGGCCTCCACATCGAAGATCACGATCGACTGGCCATCACGCCCCAACCCCGCCATGAAGGGGGCAAAGGTGCCTTCGCGTGTCACGATCTTGCGCGTCAGGACCGGCTTCCACTTGCCGTCCACCTTGCGTTCGATGCTGAACTGTTCGTTCCTGAAACTGTAGACCGAGCGGGCGACGATATTGCCCTGTTTATCGAGCAGCCAGTCATCGACATACCGGTTCTCGCGGTCGAGATCGCCGCCGCCATCATTGATCAGCCGACCCTGTCCGGTTTCCGGATCGCTGCGCCACAGATAGACGCGCTTTGTGGGTTGCCCACTCATCGACAGGCCGCGCATTTCGAGATAAGGCCCGACCAGTTCGGTCTTGCCGTCCGTCGTTACCGGTTCGGGGGTGCCGAGGGCCAGATTGTTATATTCGCTCATCCGCGTGCCAAGCCCGATGCCGGCGCGTTCGGTAATATTAACCGAGGTCACGGAGGTCTGGGCGCGCACGCCATAATAGGCGCAGCCCGGCGTTGTTATGCTGTCCATCGCGTTCATCATCGCCATGGCGTCCGCACTGCCGGGTTTCAGGCTGTCGGACAACGTGTTGCGCACCGACGCGACCGCCTTGGAGGTCTGGTTCTTTTGTGACGGTCCTTCACCACAAGTGCCCCGCAATCCGGTGACGGTGGCCGAAATCAGCACGTGATTGTCATCCGCCCAGGAAATGGCGGATATGTCGCCGGGTTCAAGCTTGATGACCCGCTTCGTCTGGTCGGCCAGACGGTAAACGACCAGCACATGATAATTTTCAAGCCAGGTGACAAAAGCGATCTGCGCGCCATCACGGGACAGGGCTACCTGCTCGATGCGTGGGCGCTTGACGAAAATATCGAGCGGCGGCGGTGCGTCGACCGGGCGCGGACGAACGGCACCACGTACCACTATCTCAGTCGGTGCCTGAGCGACCGCCTTGCCTGAGCCCCAAAGCATGGCCGCCAGGCTCAGCCCCGTCGCAGCAATCGCCAGATGAATACGTGACATCACAACCCCTCCCCTCGTTATGCCGCTTTTCCGCTCTTCGGCGGTTTTGAAATCCTTGCCGGCGAGGTCATTACACAGCGGATTCAGTCACTATGCAAGGCATTCCCGGCGGGCCGGCATTGGCCCGTTTCGTGCAGAGGCCTGCGGGACCAATCAGGAGAGCCCCAATGTCCCGTTTCAAGCGTCTCGCGCCCTATTTCCTGATTGGGCCGATCAGCGGCCCTTTATTGGCCGGCATCGTACATAATTTCCGCGGCGGCAGGCCGGTTCTTGCGATCATGTACGCTGTCGCACTGATCGAATACGCGTTTTTGCTGCCGTCTCTCATAGCGAAACTCAGCCTGTCCCTTGTCTGATTTTCAGACCGTGAAGAAGCGATGCACGGTGGTCTGGCGATAGACTTCGCCGGGATCGAGGCGCGCGCCCGGAAATTCCGGCCGGTTCGGCGCATCCGGAAAGGCCTGCGCTTCAAGGGCCAGACCATCGCCCTGCCGGTACAGCAGATCGCCCTTGCCCGGCAGGGTGCCGTCGAGAAAATTGCCGGAATAAAGCTGCAATCCCGGCTCGGTGGTCAGGATCGTCAGTCCGCGCCCGCTTTCCGGATCGAACAGTCGCGCCGCCGGTTTCGGCTCTTTTGTCCGCCCGCCCCGTAGCACATAGTTATGATCGTAACCCCGTCCCCGGCGGATCTGTTCGTCCGAAGCCTCCCGCAGACCGGCATTAATGGCGCGCACCTGCCGGAAATCGAACGGCGACCCCGCCACAGGACGTAATTCGCCGGTTGGGATCAAATCGGCGTCCACGGGGGTAAAGGCATCGGCGTAGAGGGTCAGATGCCCGTCCAGTGCGCTCTTGCCGGAAGCCACACCGCTGAGATTGAACAGGCTGTGATTGGTCAGGTTGCAGATCGTCGGCCTGTCGGTCGTCGCCTCGTAATCAATGATCAGTTCGCCATCTCGGGTCAGGCGGTAGGTAACCGAAACGGTCAGGGCACCCGGATAGCCTTCTTCCCCGTCAGGGCTGATCCGGCCGAGCCGCACCCGTGCGTCTTTCGCGTCCGCCTCGCAGACTTCTAAGTCCCAAAGATATTTATCGAACCCCCGCCGGCCGCCATGCAGGCTGTTGCGGCCATCATTGGTACTGAGTTCGTAAACCGCGCCGTCGAGCGTGAATTGCGCGCGGGCGATACGGTTGGCGCAGCGCCCGACCGTGACGCCGATATAGGTCGGCTGATCCAGATAGGGCGCAATCCGGTCATGGCCCAGCACGATATCGGCGCCATAGCCGTCGCGGTCGGGTGTGACCAGGCCTTGCAACGTGGCTCCAAAGGTCAGCACAGTGGCGCAGACGCCCCTGCCGTTACTCAGGCGAACGGCAATGACCGGCACGCCATCGGGCATGTGGTCGAAAACGAATTGGCTGACCACGGGCGCCAGGGATGCCGCATGCTCATTACTCCGCGCCATGCGTCCGCGTCCCTGCCATGCTTCTTTGCGTATCGTGCAGGGCCAGTCGCACCAGCGATTCCATGCACCAGCGGGCGTCCGAACCATCGCCGCGCCTGATCGCCTCATAAACCGCGCGATGATCGGGCACCGGATCGCGTTCCAGCGCCTTGACCCGTTGCTTGTACCGGGTAGACCAGGCCACGGCGGCACTGATCGAAGCGCTTAAGCTCGCCAGAGCTTCGTTGCCGGTCGCCTGCATCAGGGCATCATGAAAATCGAGGTCCGCCTGACGTCCGGCTTCGGTGGCAAGCGTTTCCGACGCCATGACGTTCAGCGCTTCATCCATCGTCCTGAGGTGATCGTCATTGCGCCTTTGCGCTGCCAGCGACGCCGCCACCGGCTCGGTGATCAGGCGCAGTTCGAACAGGCCGAGGATAAAGCTTTCACTCGGTTCGGCCTCGAACATCCAGCGCAGCACCTGCGGATCGAGCAGATTCCAGCGCTCACGTTCAGTGACGCGCGTGCCGATCTTGGGGCGGCTTTCGACCATGCCCTTGGCCGCCAGTATACGGATGGCTTCGCGGTAGGCCGAGCGCGAAATATCCAGCGAGGTGCTGGAATCGATCTCGTTCGGCAGGGTATCGCCTGAACGATAGACGCCACTCAGTATCTCGACACCCAGTCGGTGCGCCAGCGCACCGTGCAGCCGCCCCTGCGGCATCTGGTGGCGAAATTCGGTATCAAGCGGCCCGGTTTCCAGATCGCGGTCATCATCGCCGAAGTCGTCGAAATCATCCATCATTATACCGCAACTCCGCTTGGTTTCGGCCAGCCGTCACTGGTCCAGTCCAGCGCCTGTATACGCAGGGCGGGCTTGCCGTTTTTCTCCGCGTCATAGGCGTGATAGACGATGAAATATGTGCCGTTTTCCTCGAAGACCGAGGCCCCGCCCGGCCCTTTGAATCGGCTGTCCTGATCGGCACGGAGCAGCGCACTTCCCCCGTCGTCCGTCAGTTTTTTTCCGGTGTCATCGAGATAGGGGCCGTCAATCGTTTTCGAACGTCCGACGCAGGTATAGTAGCTGCTGTTTACGCCGCGGCAGCAAAAATCATAGGCTGCCACCAGATAGTACCCGTCGCCGCGCCGGAAGATGAACGGTGCCTCGATGGCCCCCGGCTGGCTCCGGCCGGCGATCCGTTTGATCTTCGCCCTCTTTTTCGGCTTGCCGGTCGTGGGATCGAGTTCGACCAGTTGCAGGCCCGACCAGAAGCTGCCGAAGCTGAGCCAGTGCCTGCCGTCGGTATCGACGATATGGTTGGGGTCGATAGCGTTGTATCGGTCGCCTTCGCGTGACCGGATCACCAGCCCCTCGTCTTTCCAGCCGAAATCCGGACGCGTGGTGTCAAGCGTCGGCGTGGTCAGCAAGCCGATGACCGAATGATTTTTGCCGAAAAGGGAAGCCGCCCAGTAAAGCCGGTAGAGTCCGCCCGCATAACTGATATCCGGCGCCCAGGCACCGCGCGTATCGGGTATCTCGCCAATGACCCAATCCGGGAAAGCCGGCATGACCGAACCTTTAAAGGTCCAGTTCAGCATGTCCGGCGAGGTGCGCCAGTGGATCAGGCCCCTGATTCCTTCATGATCTTCGCGCATCTGGCTGGTGCAGAAGACATGATAGAGGCCGTCGCCTTTGATCATGCAGGGATCATGCACCGGCGACAGATCGCCGGTCAGGCGGTCATTGAGATTTCCCTCAGGCTCGCCACGCGCCGTTACCGCGACAAGGCCTGACGCCGCGACCGCCCCCATAAGTCTGCGCCGGTTCCACATGTTCGGTCCTCCCGGATAAAGAAAGGGCACTGACGCCTTGCAGCGACAGCGCCCCTGAAGTCAGGTTAGAGAAGAGTACGCGGTACTAGTACTTCCAGCGCAGGCCAACCGAGAACGACTGGCCGACCTGGACCGTACCGAAATCCGTCGTTGACGGAGAGCCGGCGCTGCCGAAAGCATAATATTGCTGCTGCATCTCGTTGGTGATGTTGACAGCATCGACATCGAGCGACAGACGATCATTGACGTTCCAGGTGAGCTGAGCATCCAGGCTCTTTTCCGGATGGCGCCAGACACCGAGTGGATTGGCGAACAGGCTGGCCTCGTTATTGGCCAGGAAGGCCGACCGCCAGACATAGGACAGGCGTGCGCCGATCGGACCTTTTTCGTAAGCGAGGGTCGCGTTGTAAGAGTAGCGCGACACACCGAAGAAGGGCGTCTTGAGTTGGGCGACGATATTGCCCGCCGCATCGGTGTCCGGCACATTCTGCGATGAGGTGAGCGTGGTGACGCTGCCCTGGAAGCCCAGGCCGTCGAGGAAGCCTGGCAGGCCTTTCGGGAAATAGATCAGGCCGATTTCAGCGCCGCTGATCTTGCCATCCGAGGCGTTGACCGGGGTGTTGATCACATAGTCATAACCATTGGTGTGATCGCCACCGGAAGTCGAACCGGCGAACGGATCGTTAGCGGGGTCGACGTGAACCTTGTGACGAAGCCCGACAACCAAACCATCGATCGTGCGGGTAAACAAGGTGCCGTAAAGCGCGCTGTCCTTCTGGAAGTACCATTCGGCGGTCAGGTCGAGGTTCTTGGACTCGGTCGGCTCCAGATCCGGATTACCGCCGCTGCCCGAACCATAACCAACGCGGGAGACGTCGTCACCCAGTTGCAGGACCGGATTGAGGTCGCCGAAATTCGGACGACGCAGGGTTTCACCATAGTTGAAGCGCACCAGCACATCGTCATTGACATCATAACGCAGGGTCAGGCTGGGCAGAACCTTGCTGGCGGTCTTGGAAGCGGAGCTGGGCGTAACAACGTGCGTGGTCGCATCTACGCTGTAGAAATTCATATCGGTCTGGACGTTGACATAACGCAGGCCGAAATTACCACGCAGACGGCGGCCGAAGACCTGATTGTCGCTATCTGCCATTAGATAGATTTCGCTGGTCTTTTCATCGACATCGAAGGTCTTTTGCAGGTGCAGCGCGTTGGTTAGCTGAATATTTGGATCAACCGAATTATAGAGCGCGCGCCAGTCATCGATATGATCACGGATATAATAGGCATTCGGCTCCAGCCACGAACGCGGCACTTCGGAGATATCTGTTCCGAAGTCAGAATTGGTATACTGATAGGCTGCATCAAGCGTCGCCAGGTTCCGGCCAAGGAAGCCGGATTGCGTGCGATTGGCTTCCGAGGCTTTGCGGTCATCGAGGCGGACACCGAAGCTCAGGGTTTTCACAGCGCCCCAGTCGGCATCGTAAACGCCGTCGAGGCTGGCCGTCGCGGCGCTGCCTTCATTGCGATTGGCATTATCGTAGAATTGGGCAACATTCCATTGGGTCGGATCGACCAGCTTTGAATTGTCGTCAAAGCTGAAGGCCATATTGTCGCCGCCGGCGTTGAAATCAACATTGATCGACTGGGCAACACGATCAATACGCGTGGCGGTGAATTCCGAATGGAAGACGCTGTTCTGATAGGACAGATCACCATTCAGTTTCAAGCGATCGCCGACATTCCACTTGCCGTTCAAGGCATAGACGTAGGAGTCGGTTGCGCTGGTGGTATAGTCGCCGCTGTTGAAGCCGTACACCGAACCGACGGTCCGCGTCTTCATGATATTGGTGCCGGGGAAGAAGGTAACGCTGCTGAGCGGATCAGTGCCCAGATCACCCCACCAGTCGACGAACGAGAACAACAGGTTGTTGAAGATCTTGTCGCGATAGCCGTTATACATGGCTTCGAAGGTGTAGACCGAATCCGCGTTAGGCTGCCATTGCAGGGCGATATTGGCCGCCGGACGCTCGCGCTCACCATGAACGTCGCTCTGGAAGATGGCGTCGCGCGACAGGTAATAGGGCGTATCGACGCCATTGATGCTAAGCGTCGAACCCGGCGCCGTCGGCAGGCCTTCATGCAGACCCGGCGTCCACAATTGTTGCAAATCGTCCAGGGCCGCCGTGGTCTGATCCGGCGCGCGGCAATCGGTCGGCTGGATGCGTTCGAACGGCACCCAATTGCCATTACAGCCGTCCGGATCGGCATTGGCGCCCAGAGCGCCATTTTCGTTGGCGAAAACAACCAGTGCACCCGGCGTCACGCTTTCATTACGATACTTGGTCTTGACGTCGCTGAGATTGACCAGCGCACCAAATTCACCGGCGCCGGTGCTCCAGCGGTTGCTGAACAGGGCGCTGAGTTGGGGATTCCACTCCTTGGCCGGATCGAGATAGGTTTCGCGGGCGGCGATGGAAATTTCCGGCCCCTTGAAGTCGAACGGGCGAAGGGATTTCACATCGATCTGACCGGCAATACCGGTTGCGATCTGGCTGGCGTCGCGGGTCTTGTAGACGTCGATCTGGCGCACGAGGGTAGACGGGATGTCCTGCAAGGCAACCTGCGTACCGGAAGCGGTAAAGATATTGCGGCCATTCCAGGTGGTGTTGATGTCCGGCAGGCCACGGATCGACAGGGTGCCGACCTCGCCGCCGGCGCGGTTGGTGACCTGAATGCCGGTGACGCGTTGCAGTGCTTCGACGACGTTATTGTCGGGCAGCTTGCCGATGTCTTCGGCGACAACCGATTCCACCACCTGAGTGGCGCGACGTTTGTTGGACAGGCTTTTGGTCAGCGAGGCCCGTACCCCCTTGACGATGACAACCGTGCTGTCGTCCGTCGGGGCGGCGGCGGGCGCGGCGTCCTGCGCGAAAACCGGCGCGGCAAAGGCGAGCGCCAGGGCGGAAACCGCCAGGCTCAGGCCTAACTTATTGATGGATTTTTGGCCACGGTGGGCCGCTGACGGACGGTCAGTCATTTCGATCTCCCTGTTTGATTCCGGTTCATTGTCGTGAACTCTGTGCGGCTATATTGTCCGACAATAAATTACTGTCAATACAGGTTTGACGAATTGGTCACTGTTTTGTCTGATTTATAAGCTGCATGTCGCAAATTCGCCACACAGAAATAAACACTTATTTTTAAACAACAAATTCAAAAATCGACCATTTTAAATATAAAAAATTCCGACCCTCGTTTTTATAAAATTACCTTTTCCCCATATTATCAAAACTTTCCGAAATTCTTTTCGTAGGACAAATATTTTCCGTCCCTGATGGGGCAACCCTGACCGTAATCAGAGCGCCGTCTTCAGGGCGAACACATTCCACGATTGCGGCTTCAAAGTCGCCGAGAAAGCCGCCCCTGAAGCCTTTGCCGTCACATTTGGTTTTGATGAAATGGCGTCCGGCGCGGCCTTGCTGTTGATCTTTTTCAGATCGGCGTCATGCAGTTCGGTCGCGCTCGTCACACTCAACTCCTGCCCCAATCCACGCAGATCAACCGCCAGTTCCAAGCTGTCTTCCGTCGAGCGATTAAGCGCAAACAGGCTGATATCACCGGTTTCGGGATTAAAAATCGCGGTGGCTAGCAGATGCGGGATATCGCCATGCGCCTTGCTCTCGAAGGTCGTGGTATCGATCTTCAGGCGCAACACCTCGCCATGGCCCAGCCGGGTGCAGTCGGCGATCGGATGGAAAATGGTCTGGCGCCAGGCCGCGCCGCCGGTTTCGGTAAAGATCGGCCCGATGACATTGACCAGTTGTGCTAGGCAGCCGGCCTTTACGCGGTCGGCATTATTCATCATGATAATGAGCGCACCGCCGACGACCAGCGCGTCCTCGAAATTGTAGATTTCTTCCAGCAGCGGCGGCGCTTCGGGCCAGCCGGGCTTCTTCACATCGCTCGGTGTATGGGCCTTGTACCAGACGTTCCATTCATCGAGCGACAGCATGATGCGTTTCTTCGAGCGGCGCTTGGCCGCCACGGCATCGGCGACGGCGGCTACTTCCTTGATGAAGTAGTCGAGGCTTTCGATCTCGGCGAAGAACTCTTTGATGTCATTGGAATCGTTTCGCATATAGTGGTGCAGCGAGATATAATCGACCTGATCGAAGCAGGTGTCGAGCACCTCATATTCCCACGCCGCATAGGTCGGCATGGCGCGCTGCGAAGAGCCGCAGGCCGCCAGTTCGATGGTTGGATCAACCCACTTCATGACCTTGCCGGTTTCCTGGGCGATGCGGCCATATTCGGTCGCCGTCTTGGCGCAGGTCTGCCACGGCCCGTCCATCTCATTGCCCAGGCACCAGAACTTGATGTCATGCGGCTGCTCGAAGCCGTGCGACTTTCTTAACTCAGAGTAATAGGTGCCGCCCGGATGGTTACAGTATTCGAGGAAGTGGCGCGCCTCGTCGGAGCCGCGCGTGCCGAGATTGACAGCGAACATCGGCTCGACCTCGGCCTTGCGGCACCAGGTAATGAACTCATTCGTGCCGAACTGGTTGGTTTCGGTCGTGAACCAGGCCAGATCGAGCTTCACCGGGCGCTGAGCCTTCGGGCCGACGCCATCTTCCCAGTCATAGCCGCTGAGAAAGTTGCCACCGGGATAACGCACGATGGTGACGCCCAGTTCCTTCGTCAAAGCCAGCACATCACCGCGGAAGCCGTGCTCGTCGGCAGTTGGGTGGCCGGGCTCATAGATGCCGCCATAGACGCAGCGGCCCATGTGTTCGACGAAAGTGCCGAAGACGCGGCGGTCGAGCGGAGCGATGACGAAATCGCGGTCGGCGATGATGGAAGCTTTCAAGGGCATTTGAATAACTCAAAGAAGGTGGAATAAAAGATCGTTGACGCGGTGCTCGGCGGCTTGCAGCGCCTGCTCAGTCGTCTTGTGGCCGGTGATGGCCGAGGCCATTTCATCACCGATGATGTCTTGAATGGCGAACTGGCGCTCGACACCGACCGGCAGGGTTTCGCCAACGCTGGCCAGTTCGATGATATCTTTGCGGTACGGCAGGGCGAGATATTTCGCGCTCGTCGCCACCGGCATCTGGCTCGGCAGGTGACCGGTGCGCGACCAGTCATAATCATGCGCTTGCAGGAATTTCATCAACCGCAGCACGGCCTCGGTTTGCGCCGGTGTGCGGTCACGCTTCGGCATCACCCAGGCATGACCATCGACATAAGCCACTTGCTGAGTACCATAGAGCATCGGATAGGGCTTGACTGTATAGGCGTGATAGAGCGGCCGACCTTCGGTATTGGCTTCGGCATTGAAGGCGCCGATCATCCAGGTGCCGACCTGATAGACCCCGCCCTGCCCGTTCAGGAAGGCCGAGGTCGCCGCCGGATAGTCCTGATCGTGCGTCATCAGATTTTCCGCGTACATCTGACGGAACAGGTCCACCACACGCCGCGCTTCCGGCGTATCGAGCTTGATATGCTTGTGGTCAGGGAAAAAGACGGCCTTCTGGTCGAGCAGGTAGGTATAGAGGTTACGCGTATAGGAGGCGCGCTCGTTGTCGGTAGCCTGGATCAGGTACGGCAGCCCGGTCTTCGCCCTAAACTGCCGCGCCTGCGCGATGAGTTGCTCAGGTGAATGCGGCAGGATCGGTTCGCCATCCTGCATCAGCCCGGCCTTGGCAAACAGGCCGGTATTGATGTGCCAAAGCTGCGTCCAGTTATCGAACGGCATGCCATAGACATGGTCCTTGATGATCACGCCGGCCTTTGCCGAAGGCGTGAAATCGGCTGGATCGATGCCGTGCGCCGCAAAGCCCTGGTCGAGCGGCAGGATCATGCCGCGCGACTGGTAATCCGGCATGGCCGACATGTGCATGGTGACGATATCGGGCGGATCGCCGGCGGCGTATTCCGCCGAGAGCTGGTCATAACCCGGCCAGGCGGCGACATTGACCGACAGCTTGATATCCGGATTCGCCTTCTCGAACTGGTCGAGCAGGCCGGTGATGATTTCGCACTCGCCATCGGGATTGCGCAGCGGCGCATGCCCCTTCGGTACATTGGCGCGGCATTCGCCGAAGATGCGCTGGACGGTGATATGCGTTGTCGTGTCCTTCGGCTGGCAACCCACAAGCGCGAATAAACATAAAATCAAGGCGCGCCTTGTCATCTGACGGCCGCTCCCGATACCGCTTTCACGATATACTTCTGGAAGATGATGTAGACGATCAGGATCGGCACAGAGGCGAAAACCGCCTGCGTCATCAGGTAGCCAAGGCCGCTGGTCTGGGCGAAATTGATTTGCGACGAGGCCAGCCCCACGGTGAGCGTAAACATATCGGCGCGCGTGGCGGAGATCAGCGGCCACCAGTAATCGTTCCATGACGACAGGAAGGTGAAGATGCCGAGCGTGGCCTGCGCCGGGATGGTCAGCGGCAGCAGCACCTGCCAGAACACGCGAAACTTCGAGGCATTGTCGAGCATCGCCGCCTCATCCAGTTCCTTCGGGATAGCGCGGAAATACTGGGTCATCAGGAAGACGCCGAAAGGCGCCGCCAGGCCCGGCAGGATCAGGCCGGGAAAGCTGTTGTGCAAATGCAGCGCCGAAAAAAGCTGATGGCGGGTGATGATCACCGCTTGTTCGGGAATGGCCAGGCCGAACAGCACAAACAGAAAGAGCTTGTCGCGGCCGGGAAAGTCGAGCCGGGCGAAACCGTAGCCGGCCAGCGACGACAGGACGAGCACACCCAGCGTTGTCAGGCCGGACACGATCACCGAATTCATTAGCCAGTGTAGGACCTGCGAATTCTTGAGGATCGCCGCATAGTTCTCACCGGTATAGGGCGCGTGGAAGGCATTGGCGGTGGAGCGCAGCAGGTCGCCGTTCGATTTCAGCGACAGCATGACCGTCCAGATCAGCGGCACCAGCATGATCAGGCCCAGCATGATCAGGGCCGACAGGATGCCAATATTGCGCAGCATTTTCGATTGTGAAGGGCTCATTTCGCCCCCTTTCTGGTCACGAAATACTGCACCACCGTGGCAATGAGAATGATGGCGAAAAGGATCTGCGACGCGGCGGCGGCATAGCCGATATCCCAGCGGCGGAAACCGACTTCAAAGATGAACAGCACGATCGGCCGCGAGGCGCCATTGGGCCCGCCCTGGGTGATCAGTTGCGGCTGGCCGAACAGCTGGAATTGCAGCACGACCTCAAAGATCGCCACCAGAATAACCGTCCGTCTGACGCTCGGCAGGGTGATCGAAAACAGGGTGCGCAACCAGCCGCTGTTATCGAGTGCAGCCGCTTCGTAGATATCCTTCGGCACCTGCTGGAGTGCCGACAGATACAACATCATCGGCAGGCCCAGACACCACCACACGGTGATGATTGCAATCGAAATCATCACCAGGTTCGGGTCGCTGAGAAACGGAATCGCCGGCAGTCCGAACATCGCACGGACATTGGTGATGAAGCCGCCATCGGCCATCAGGATCATGCGCCAGATCAGGGTGACGATGGTGACCGACAGCACCGACGACGAAAAGAACACGCCACGGAAAAAAGCCGCCACGCGCGTGGTGCGGTTAAGCAGCAGTGCCAAAACAAGCGGAATGACGGTCAGCGGCGGTACGGTCAGCAGCACAAACCAGAAGGTATTGGCCATGGATTGCAGAAAAACGTCATCGCGCAGCAAACGGCTGAAATTCTCCAGCCCGACAAATTCGCGCCCGCCGAACAGGTCGGCCTTGAACAGGCTGAGACCCACGCCCGACAGCAACGGGTAGATCAGCAAAAACAGGTAGAAAAACAGGAATGGCGCGACGAACAGGGCATTCGACCAGTCGGCTTTTTTGCGGGTGGCGGCAGTCATTCCACACCATCCGCATGATAGCCCAGCCCTTGCGCATTGAAGAGGTGCGCGGCGCCGGCTTCAAGTTTCAGCCCGACAGCATCGCCCATTTTCACGCGGCTGAGACCCGCATCTTCCGCCGTCACCGGCGTGCCGTCTTCGAGTTTGGTGTAGACAAGCGTGCGCTCGCCCAGACGCTCGACAAATTCGACGGTAGCGTTGAGGTCGCTCTGGTCCGGCACGCCGATCAGGATGTTTTCCGGTCGCAGGCCTACGCGCCAGTGATCCGAAGCCGGCAGGCTGTCGATGCGAATACCGGTGCGAATGCCGCCATGGCCACCCAAAGCCACCGCCACAAAACCGGCTTCGTTACTGATCTCCGTCTTCAGAATATTCATCGGCGGCGAGCCGACAAAACCGGCCACGAACACATTGGCGGGGCGGCTGTAAATCTCCATCGGCGTACCGACTTGCTGAATAATTCGGTCCTTCATGACAACGATGCGATCGGCCAGCGTCATGGCCTCGACCTGATCGTGCGTCACCAGAATCATGGTGGCTTTCAGGCGGCGGCGCAGGTGCGCCAGTTCCAGTCGCGTCCGCATCCGCAGCGCCGCATCGAGGTTGGACAGAGGCTCATCGAACAGGAATAGGTCAGGGTTTTTGACAATGGCGCGGCCGATGGCAACGCGCTGCTTCTGGCCGCCGGAAAGCTCACCCGGCTTGCGGCCGAGATAGTCCTGAAGCTCCAGAATGCGCGCGGCTTCATCGACACGACGCGTAATTTCATCCTTCCGGATACCGATATTTTTCAGGCCGAACGCCATATTATCGGCAATCGTCATGTGCGGATAGAGGGCATAGTTCTGGAACACCATAGCAATGCCGCGCGCGCCCGGCGGCAGGGTATCGACCCGGCGCTCACCGATGTGGATTTCACCGCCATCAAGCTCTTCCAGGCCGGCGATCATGCGCAGCAGGGTCGATTTTCCGCAACCCGATGGCCCCAGAAAAGCGACGAATTCATTCGGCTCAATGGTCAGCGAAATATCGTCCAGCACCTGAACCGGACCATAGGCCTTGCTGACGTTCTTAATCCCGATGCCGCTCACGTGCGAACCCTTATAATCACCCAGTCCTTATAGGCACAATGCCTTGCGCATGCCGTAAAGCGCGCGGTTTGATCTTTTGGTGTGATTAGCGGCGTAACCTGTCGGGCTTCGCCCCTTCTCCCTGTTGTCCGGTGATCGCCTTTGCGGCTTTTTACTCAGACAAAAGAAGGTCTAACACCGAATTTCGGCCTCGGCAACATTTGTCTGAGTTAAATTCCAGGCATCCGGCACGAACCACCACCATTTTCCTTGGCAACGCACCCGATAAGACCGTATTGAGAGAACAATAGACTTTTTATCAGGGCTGAACATGTCGACCATCAACGACGTCGCCAAACTGGCCGGCGTTTCGACCGCTACCGTTTCCCGCGTGCTCAATGATTACGCCCATGTGTCGCCGGCCGTGCTGGAAAAGGTAATGGGCGCCATCGACCAGCTGGGCTATGAGCCCAACCAGATGGCCAAGTCCCTGCGCACGCTCAAGACCTCGCGTCTGATCGTCACCGTGCCCAATATCGCCAATGCCTTCTTCGCCAACATTATCCGCGGCGTCGAGGAGGCGGCGCTGGCCGCCGGTTACACCGTCCTGCTCGGTGATGTCGGCTACACCTCGGTTTCGGGGGGCAACAGCGAAGACGCCTATGCCGGTCTGCTGCGCCGTAAGGAAGCCGACGGCATGATCTTCCTCGGCCATACCCTGCCGGTATCATTGAATGATCTGGTGGCAAAAAAGGGCGCTGCCGCCCCGATCGTCAATGGCTGCGAATTCAGCGATTCGCTAAGCGTTTCCTCCGTCCATATCGACAACGCCCTGGCCGCGCGTCAGGTCATGGATCATCTCTACGATCTCGGTCATCGCCGCATAGGTGTCATCACCGGCGACCTACGCAGCCCGATCAGCCGCGACCGCCTGCAAGGCGTCACCGCCAGCGCCGACCAGCATGGTCGCAGCAATGACCTGACCATTTTGACCGGCGATTATTCCATCGAATGCGGCGCCGAAATGACCCGGCAATTGCTGGCCCAGACCAAACGCCCGACTGCCATTTTCTGCTTCAGCGACGACATGGCCTTCGGCGCGCTTCATGCCATCCGCGCGGCAGGCCTGACCTGCCCGGCGGATATATCAGTGGCCGGGTTCGACGATGTGCACCTGTCGCGGTTTTCCGCACCTTCACTGACCACCGTGCGCCAGCCGATGCGCGAAATCGGCCGCAAGACAGTCGAACTGCTGCTGGGCATTATCGATGGTGGCGTCACCGAACGCGTCAATATCACGCTCGATCATGAGCTGGTTTTGCGTGAAAGCACCGCCGCACCAAAAGTTTAAATGCATCACTGGTTTTGAGAACGATTCTCTCTTGGAGATGCTATTGTAATCGATTTCAAGTCATGTTACCCATTTTGCAAATACAGATAATTGCGGCATGATCGCAAAATCTAAAACAGGTCGCAGGAGCCTCCAGTGCCAGTATTTTCGAGCCGTTTCCGGCCCGCCATATCTTTATTCATTGCCGCTACGGCTTTTACGCCCGTTCTCGTTCACGCCGCGCCAGCGGTTGATGCCGCCCAACTGGCCGCCGGCGAAAAGGTCTTCGCCCAGTGCAAGGCATGCCATTCGATCGAGAAGGGCAAAAGCGACGGTGTCGGCCCCAATCTCTATGGCGTCTATGGCGCCAAGTCGGGCGGACATTCCGCCACTTTCAAATATTCCGCCGCCATGAAGACGGCCGGACTGACCTGGAACGACGCCTCACTTAATACGTTCCTGCTGGCGCCGATGAAGGCCGTACCCGGCACCAAAATGACCTATGGCGGCGTCAAGGACGATGCCAAGCGCGCGGCTTTGATCTACTTCCTCAAGGTCAAATCGGCGGAATAAAACTACAGAGCTCGAAAACGGGCCTGACGACAAGGGATGGAAATGATGAAGCACTTGAGTCTGATAACGCTCGGAGTTTGCCTGCTGTTTACCGCTTCGGCCTCAGCCAGCGATCTCGGCTTTACCGACACCCCCATGCTGCCAGGCGGCAAGTGGCACGTCCATGATCCGGCGCGGCCGCATCCGCCCGTCATCACCCCCGGCAAGACGGCGGCAGATGCCCCTTCCGACGCTATCATCCTGTTCGATGGCACTTCGCTCAACGCCTTCACCACCGCCGACGGCAAGCCCGCCGACTGGACCTTAGCGGACGGCGCCATGACTGTGCCGCACCGCAATGGTCCGCATGGCGACGGCAGTCTGACCACAAAAGATGCTTTCGGCGACATGCAACTTCACATCGAGTTCCGCGAGCCGGCCGACGTTTCCGGCACATCGCAAAATCGCGGCAATTCCGGCGTCATCATTATGGGCCAGTATGAGGTCCAGGTGCTCGATTCCTATAACAACCTGACCTATGCCGATGGCCAGGCCTCAGCTATTTACGCCTGGAAACCGCCTCTGGTGAATGCCGCGCGCAGGCCCGGCGAGTGGCAGACCTATGATATCATCTTCGAGCGCCCGCATTTCGATACCGCTGGCAAGGTCCTGAAACCGGCCTATGTCACCGTGCTGCACAATGGCGTGCTGACGCAGAACCATCAGGAAATCCTCGGCAAGACCGACTGGAAGACGCTGGCTACCTATCACCCGCACGCCGAT
>FSVH01000123.1_pt1 | contig 24061 bp, 24 predicted proteins | sample 1637631 | NCBI WGS metagenome assembly FSVH01 (sample SAMEA3914814, study PRJEB12502) | metagenome | biome: forest; material: soil | place: USA | collected 2011-09-16 | depth 0.1 m | reverse complement strand
GTGACCCCTTCGATGTCAACGAAGTGCTCTCCCGCTGAGCTAAGCGCCCGTCTTCGCCGAAGAGAGCGGGTGTATAGCCAAGCCTTTCCCGGTTAGCAAGCGTCCTTGATGCTTTTTTTCGGGGAAAACACAAACTGCCCCCGCGAATATCTCCGCGAGGGCCGTTTTCAAGGTCAGGCCTTGCCTTCCAGTATGCCAAAGCGGAACAGAATGCCCGCCAGAGCCGCGCCGATAAATGGCGCCACGATAAACAGCCACAGTTGCGACAGCGCCTGACCGCCAACGAAAAGCGCCGGCCCCAGGCTGCGCGCCGGATTGACCGACACGCCGGTGATACGGATGCCGACGATATGGATAACGGTCAGGGTCAGGCCGATCGCCAGCCCGGCAAATCCCGCCGGCGCCAGCTTATGGGTCGAGCCGAGGATAACGATCAGGAAGATGAAGGTCGCCACCAGTTCGAAAGTGAAAGCCGCCGCCACGCCGTATCCGCCCTGATAGCCCTCACCCCAGCCGTTTTGCCCCAGGCCGCCGGTGGCGAGATCATAGCCCCCCACCTTGCCCGACAGGATGACATAAAGGACCGCCGCGCCCAGAATGGCGCCGATGCATTGGGAAACGATATAGATCAGCAGGTCACTGGCCGTCATGCGCCCGGCAACGTATGCGCCGAGCGATACCGCCGGATTGACGTGGCAGCCGGAAACCGGCCCGATCCCATAAGCCATGGCAACGATGGCCAGACCGAAAGCGAAGGCGATCCCCAGCGGCAGCATGCCCGCCTGGTCACCGGCGAAAACCGCCGAACCGCAACCGAAAAACACCAATACGAATGTGCCGATCAGCTCGGCCAATGCCTTTTTCATGAAGAAGCTCCCAGTATCGGCGGACAACGCACGACAGGGGCGCGTTCAACCTGCCGAGTCCTACCAGATAACACCGCACGCCCACATCTGGATGTACGTTGTTTCCCTGAGTCCGGAAAGCGGGAATTGCGGATATCGGACAGAGGTATTTACTGAGCGGAGGCGTAGGTATCGGCCAGGACCGAGGCTTGACGCATGTCGGTTTCATTGAGCAGGTGGTCGCTGTCCATGGTGGAGACCAGATGCTCGCCGTCAGGATCACCGTCGCCGGCCGCCAGAAGCGCCCAGGCATAGGCCTTGACCTTGTCCTTCGTCACAGCCTCGCCCGTATAGTAGAGTCCCGCCATGCGGCTTTGAGCCAGTGGGAACCCCTGCTTGGCGGAAGCTTCCACCAACACCAGCCCCTTGGCCGCGTCTTTCCCGACGCCATGCCCCGTCAGGTACATATTGCCGAGATTATACCGCGCCGGCGCATTGCCCTGGTCGGCGGCCTTTTGATACCAGTCACGCGCTGAAGCGAGATCCTGAAGCACGCCCTGCCCGGCTTCGAACATGGTGGCGACATTGAACTGCGCAATATCGTAGCCCTGTTGGGCCGCTTTCAGATACCATGAGAAGGCGGTCGGCAGGTCGGCCGTGACGCCCAGACCGTTATCATAGGCGACGCCGAGATTATATTGCGCGCCGACATAGCCCTGGTCAGCGGCGATGCGCGTCCAGTGGATGGCTTCCTTGTAATCGACCGGCGTGACATCATAACCCTTGGCATACATCAGGCCCAGTTCGGTCTGCGCTTCCGGATTACCGGCATTGGCCGCCTTTTTGTACCAGTCGAGCGCCTTGGCGTAATCCTGCCCGATGCCATTGCCGGTGAAGTAATCGTCGGCCAGTTGCACCTGCGCGGCAACATCGCCGGCCTGCGCACGAATTTGCAGGGTGGCAATATCGGCGGTTTCAGCCTTGATGTTCTGATCGGCCATGGCCTGCGGCGGCAGGATGCCCGATGTCTGCGCCAGCACAGGCGTGGACAGGGTCAGCAAGGCCAATGCTGCAAGACGGATAAATAGATAAGGTTTCATGACGTATCTCGCCCGTTCGGTATGGCGAGTATATGGATGGCAATGCCAGTTTCTGCCAGTATGTAACGGGTGTCATTTTCGCATCGCAACACCATTACCACGCACCTGCGGCATCAAGGCCACAGTTTTAGCGGCTTTTGGTGCATTTCGGGACGGATATAGTCATAAACCGCAAGGCCATTTTCCGGATCATTGAAGGTGCGCCAGCTGGTTTCGGCGAGCGCGGTGCGTGCGTCATTGCGACCGTCGCGCCAGTGCTCGGTGATCGAGGCCCGCCAGAACTCGTAATCCTTGGACTGGATTTCGCGCTGGTTGGCCCGGTTGATGATGTGGACCAGACTGACCCGGCCGCCATAGATATCAGCCGGCGGACGGCTGCCGCAGATGGTTTCCAGCACCTCCGGCGCCACATGCTTCGCCAGTTCGCGGATAGCGTGGCGCAGGCGGTATTTTTCGAGGAAGGCGTCCGTATTCAAGCGAGTCCGGCTTGAATAGGTGATGTCCTTCATCCGCTCCTGCACCTCGTCCATGGTGGCGGGTTCCGGCCCTTCGGCGCTGAACAGGTCGATCTGGAAGATCAGCGTATCCTTGGCCACACCGGCATCCAGCACATAGGAGAGCGGTGTGTTGGAGACCAGACCGGCATCCCAGTAGGCCTCGCCGTCGATATGGACGGCGGGAAACCCTGGCGGCAGGGCGGCGCTGGCCATCACATGCTCAGGCCCGATCTTGCGCTCGCGTGTATCGAAATAGACGAAGTTGCCGCTGCGGATATGGACCGCGCCGAGGCTGAGGCGCATCGGCCCGGCATTGATGCGATCAAAATCGACATGGCGCAACAGGGTTTCGCGCAAAGGCGCCGTATCGTAGAAACTGGTCGCTTCCGGTGTACCCGCCGCATTGAACCACGGCAGCAGGAACCACGGACGGTAAAAGTGCCTGACACCAACCATCAGGCTCATCAGGCCACTCATCTGGCGGAAGGTGAAGTCGCTGATATCGTGCCTTTGCGCCAGGTTTTCGCCGGGCACCGATGTGCTGATTTCTTTCCAGAATTCGCGCAGATGATGGATGCGCTCCTCCGGTTTGTTGCCGGCGATGATGGCGGCGTTGATCGCGCCGATGGAAATGCCGGCGACCCAGTCGGGCTCGACACCGCCTTCATGCAGGACTTCATAGGCCCCCGCCTGATAGGCGCCAAGCGCCCCGCCCCCTTGTAAAACAAGAACCGTCTGTTCGTAGGCGGCGGTCAGAGCTTCGGTAGCAGGTGTATTCTTTTCAAACGACATGACGCAAAAATCCTGGCCTCATGAACGGGAAACCAGGATTTATATTGCACCGCAATAGGTCTATTTCAAGGCCATGTATTACCGGGGCGCAGGTCCGGCCGTGAGAGGTGTTTCAGGCCACCAGGCACCCACAGGCTGCACATGTGTAACATTAAACCCGCTGCGGATCAGTTCAGGCCGTAGACCACGCAGGATTTGGCCTCCAGCCTTTGCAAGGGCGGCGTCTGGATAAAGGGATTTTGCAGCGCCTTGGCTTCGAGATATTCGGCGGAACCAACGACTGACGCCGGTGCCGCAGCATACATCATAGGCACAGGCGGCACAGGTATTGGTGGCGGCATCCGGCTTTCATAAGCTACGGCCTGAGGCTGCGTGTTATCGTATGAACCATCTGGTGTCCGCGCCAGGATATCGGTTTCGCAAGCGCGGCCGGTCGGGTCGATCACCTTGATGCCCCCCAGCTTGCCGCCAGCCGCCGAGGCGGATTGCTGGGCACGTATATGGGCGTCACTGGTCGCCTCGGTATAGAGCCAGGTATTGGTCTCGTTATCCGGCTGAAGGCTGAAATTGATTGGGGTCGACGAGGTCGGGGCCGCCGCCAGCACCAGCGCATAGGCCTTTTCAAGCTGCGCCGTGTCACGCACTTCGACCGATAGATTCAGCGACACCTGGTATTTCTCGATCTTGTCGCCGCGCTGGTCCTCGATACGGTTGCCGTTCTTGTCGCGGTACTGCTCATAGAGCGCCCGCATCGAGAAGCTGGTGCTGATCCGCACCTTGTCCTTGCCGAGCTTGTCGAGCGCCTGATTAAGTCCTTTGGTTTGCTCGATCGCCAGATTCTGCGCCTTCTCCGCCGTATCGGCCACAGTCAGAAAGGTGGCCGAGAAATTGGCGCGATTGGCGGGGATTTCGGTATAGACATAGCCAGTCTGGGTAATGACGCTTTCCTTCATCCACCATGGCGCCCGATCATAGGGCGAAGCCACCGGCGTAACCGCTTGAGCTGAGGCAATGCCGGCAATAAAAAGGCTTGCGACAGCCGTAAGACAGATGATTTTACGCATATTACCCTCCCGATTTATGTCGTAATTGATATCAACCGGGCAGTTGCGGCAAAACTGAGACCTTATGCCGTTTAGCGCTTTCTTATCTTCACCATCCGACAAATCCATCGAAATTTACCATTCGGCGTGTCTAGCCTGCGTCATGTCCGATCCCTTCACACATGGCATTTTCGACGGCATCAATCCGGTCCTCTTCTATGCCGGGCTGACCCTGGCGCTGGGCGTGACCCTGTGGCTCTTCATTCGCGACATGCTGCCGGAGCGGCTTCAGCATTCGCGTCCCTCAAGCAAGTACCTGTGGGCGCGGAAACAGGCGCGCAAAGGGAACGCCAGGGCCTGCGTCGATTGCGCCGACATGCTGGAAAAAGGCAGTGGCGGTGCTCCTTATCATCCGGGTTACGCCCGCCATTATATCGAACGCGCCCTGAATATTTATCGCCGCGAAGCGTCTGCCGGCAATGGCTATGCCTGGCTGAAAATGGCGGAGATATACAACCGCCACCATAAGGGCCACGGCTTCGCCGATCTGGCCGACCGCGCCTATCACAAGGCATGGAAAATCCATGTCCGGCAGGCCGCCGAAGGCGACATCAACGCCATGGCCTATGCCGGTTATCAGTATCGTTATGGCATGGGCGTCATCGCCGATCTCGATCGTGCCGCCGAATATCTCGAAAGCGCCGCAGAAGCCGGTCATGCCGCTTCCATGAGAAGCCTTGGCGATCTGTACCTGATGGGCTTCAAGGGCAAGCCGGAACCGGTCAGGGCCGCTCAGTTTTACCGGCAGGCGGCGCTGAAAGGTGACGTCGAGGCGCTGGAACGGGTCGGCGACAGTTATTTCGGCAATTCGGGCGAAGCCAACAGCCGCGAACAGGCCTATTTCTGGTATGCCCACGCCCTGCGTAAAGGCCGCGAAGGCGCGCGCGCCAAGCTGCGTCGCGCCGCGGAAAACTGGACGCCGAAACAGTTACGTGAGGTACAGGACCGCCTGCTGAACTGGCAGCCTGCCTAGAGATCAGGCGGATAGCCGGGGTTGCTTACCACCGGTGGTAAGCCGCGCAGGGCCGTCTCGTGCAACGATCCTGTATGATTTGTCACCAAGATAAAACTTACAATTCGGCGCGATACGCCCTATAGAATCAAACGCAGACGGCGCGTCTTGAACATGCCAAGAGACTGGCGTGAATGAGACCGCGCTTTTCTTTGCAAAGCCGGGAAACGCCTGTCATAAAAAGAAAAAACATATCCGGGACACCAGGATGAAAATCCCTCCCCGGATGGAAGATGCGGATACTTACCCCGGAGGGGTCGATATATGGGTGCTTATGACCAGGGGCCTGACAAACGGGGGCCTGACGAACGGGGTTCCGACAGCCGGGTAAACGGCAACCGCCCGGAGCCGAGAGTACATTCTCTTGGGGATTCCCTGTCCGGCACCAATCTCGAACGCGCCGGTGATCACAACCAACGCGTCACCCTGCAAGCCGTGCGCGCCGCCGGCGGCCCTATCACCCGGGCCGACATCACCGACCTGACCGGCCTCACCGCCCCAGCCATCGCCAATATCACCAAGCGCCTGCTCAATGACGGCATGATCCTGAAGGCCGGCCGTCAACTCGGCGGACGCGGGCAACCCGCCACCAAGCTGGTCGTCAATCCTGACGGCGCCTTCTCTATCGGTCTTAATATCGACCGCGACCACATCGCCATCGTGGCGCTCGATTTCGTCGGCAATGTGCGCGCCCGTGTCTGCCGCGAGGTCCACTTCGCCATGCCGGATGAGGTCGTCGCCTTCTTCAGGGCCGAGGTCGACAAGATCGTGGCTGACAAGGCGATCAATATGGACCGGCTGATCGGTATCGGCATCGGCATTCCGGATGATCTGGGACGTGTGCCGGTGGCCAATCGCCCCGACGCTTACCAGATCTGGTCGGAGATCGATGTCGCCGCCCTGTTCGCCGAAGTTCTGCCGGTGCCGGTTTATATCGAAAATGACGCCGCTGCCGCTTCGATCGGCGAAATGCAGTTTGGACACGGTCTGCGCCACCGCAGCTTCATCTATACCATTATCAGTGCCGGCCTCGGTGGCGGACTGGTGATTGATGGCCATTATTATCGCGGCGCCGACGGCCGCTCCGGCGAGATCGGCTTCCTGCCGGTGAAGGACGAAAACGGTCAGTCACAATCGCTGGAAGACATGGTGTCGCTCTATTCGCTCTACGATTACCTGCGCAAGGCCGGTTTCGAAGTCTCAACTCCGGAAGACCTCGAAACCCTGAACGCCTCGGCTCAAGGTCGCGTTGAAGCGTGGCTTGACCGTGCCGCCGAAAAGTTGTTCGAACCCTTCCTTGTCATGAGTTGCGCCATCAATCCGGAAGCGCATTTCATCGGCGGTCGCCTGCCTGCCGCCTATATCGAACAGCTCTGCACACGCCTGAATCGTAAATTCGCGGCCTACCAGGGACACATCAAAACTCTGCCGCCGGTAAAGCGCGCCGATCTGGCTGTGGACGCGGCGGCGCGTGGTGCCGGCATCCTGCCATTCAACGACCGCTTCCTGCCGATACGCGAAGCCCTGATGAAGACGGGCTGATGAAAAAAACCAACCCGACGCGCTTTATCGCGCTCATCCTTCTGCTCATCGTGCTGGGCATTGCCTGGATTGTGTTTAATGGCGGTCTGAAATTTGGCATTTCCAGCCACGATATTAACCTACCATTTTAGCAGACGACCACCAAGCAGCCCCGCAATTCCGGTCAGAATCGCCACAGCCATGCCGTAAACCAGCAGAAGATATACTGGCGCATCGCCCTGACAATGCAGCGCATAGGCTGAAGCCATAAGCGAGGCTGTCGCCAGGCCACTCAAGGCGCCCAGGGCTGCGGGATGCGAGGTCGCGGACCGCCTGAGCCACAGCCGCCAGAGCACGATCAGCCCGGCCATGCCGCCACACAGGATGGTCATGTAGCAGATCACGACACCGCCGCTGAGATTATCGGCCATGCGATCCCAGCCCTCCTGCTTATACTCGACAAGCAGATTGCCGAATACAATACCGCCGATAATCAGCACCGGCAGCAGGTAGCGCAGTTTCGGCCGCCCTTCCGGTCGGACCAGGCCGGCAACGCCCCATAACGCACCGATACCGAGCGCGAGGAACATCAAGGGTTTAAGGACAGGCATGTGGCGGGCAGGCCAATTCCCTTGAGTCAGCGCCACCAGTTCCGGACGTGGCCCATACAGGAACCAGATGTAAAACGCCGCCACGACCAGACCGGCCAGCGCGCCAAGCCACAGCGGCCGGCTGCGCAGGGGCTTCACGGGCTTCAGGTCATCGGTCAAGGTGTCGAGAAGATCGCTCATTGGCCGCGCTCCTTGATACCAATGAAAGATTGCAACTTTTTCAGGCCACGATGCACCGTAACCTTCACGGCCGACGGACTCTTGCCGGTAGCGGTGGAAACCTCTTCGACGCTCAGGCCATCGAGCTTGTGCAGCTTGATGATCCGCGCCTGATCCTTCGGCAACTGCGCCAGCAGGACCGCCACGTCACGCGCCGCCAGATCAGGCTGCATACCGTCTTCCAGGCCCAGTTCCTCGTTCAGTTCGACATGAACATGGCGTCCGTTCTTGCGGACGAAGTCGATCAGCTTGGGGCGCGCCACCGCCGCGATCCACGGCAGGAAAGGCGCGTCCGGATCATAGGTATGGCGTTTCTCATGCAAACTCAAAAGCGTCATCTGTACTAAATCTTCACCATTGCTGCCCATCAGGCGCCGCCGGAAATAGGCGACCAGCCAGGGTCTCAGGGCCTCCAGCAGGGTACGGTAAGCCGCCGCGTCACCCGCCTGCGCGCCGCGCATCAGCGCCTGCCATTCATTAGGGTTATACGAGGGCATGGAGATAAGGTTACATTCCGCCAATCAACTGGTTATTGCTATTAGCTGTCGAACAGGTCCGGCGCAATGGGCGTAGATGCCGGCGGCGTCAGGCCGAGGTGCAGATAGGCCCGCGCGCAGGCCGTACGCCCGCGCTGGGTGCGCTGGATAAAGCCCTGTTGCAGCAGGTAGGGTTCGATCATGTCCTCCACAGCATCGCGCGCTTCGGCGATGGCAGCGGAAAGGGTCTCCAGCCCCACCGGCCCGCCACCGTAGTTTTCGATCAACGCCCTGAGATAGCGGCGATCCGAATGATCCAGCCCGACCGGATCGACCTCAAGCCGCGCCAGTGCCTTGGCGGCTGCCTTTTTATCGATCAGATCCGTGCCGTCGGCATGGGCGAAATCACGGACCCGGCGCAGCAAACGGCCGGCGACACGCGGGGTGCCGCGTGACCGCGAGGCGATTTCCAGCGCGCCGTCTTCGGAGACCTGAGCGCCCATCTTGCGGCCGGTGCCCATGACAACGCGCACCAGTTCTTCCGGCGTATAGAATTCCAGCCTGAGCGGAATACCGAAACGATCGCGCAGCGGCGTGGACAAAAGGCCCGCCCGCGTCGTGGCCCCCACCAAAGTAAATGGCGCCAGATCGATGCGGACCGTGCGCGCTGCCGGCCCGTCCCCGATGATCAGGTCGAGCACATAGTCTTCCATCGCCGGATAGAGGATTTCCTCGACCGCCGGATTAAGCCGATGAATTTCATCGATGAACAGGACATCATTCGGCTCCAGATTGGAGAGGATCGCCGCCAGATCGCCGGCCTTGGCTAGCACCGGCCCGGAGGTGGCGCGGAAACCGACGCCGAGTTCGCGCGCCACGATCTGGGCCAGTGTCGTTTTGCCCAGCCCCGGCGGACCATAGAACAGCACGTGATCGAGCGCTTCCTTGCGCTGCGCCGCCGCCGCCACGAACACCTTCAGATTGGCCTTCAGGGGCGCCTGACCGACGAAATCGTCAAAGGTCTGCGGCCGCAGAGCACGATCCTGCGCGCGCTCCTCATAATCGTTGTCGGACTCGCCGGAGATCAACCTAGCCATCTTAATATCTCACGCCAGACGCGCTGCGCGCGTCGCTCCGATGGGGCGCGCCATCAGGCGCGGCGCCCGGTCGGGCGCTCCAAGGATTAAAATCAATTATAAGCGCAAGTGTCATTTACCCAAAGCCTTCAACGAAGCACGGATCACCGCCGGCAGTTCGGCCTCCGGTCCCAGTTGCGCCATCGCTGTTTCAACCGCCAGCCGGGCATTTTGCTCGGCAACCCCCAAGCCCATCAGGCCGGCGATCGCTTCGCCGTTGACGGTCATTTTCATCGTCACACCAACGGGCGCACCAGTCGCCCCGTGGATGATCGGGCCGAACTCCGCATTGGTCAGCACCTTGCCTTTCAGCTCGATCACAATCCGCTGCGCCAGCTTGGGGCCCACGCCGGAGGCGCGCGATACCGCCGTCTTGTCTTCGTGCGCCACGGCCTGCGCCAGTTGCTGCGGCGTCAGGATATCCAGCACGGCCAGCGCCGCCTTCGGCCCCACGCCCTGTACGCCCTGCAAGACCACATATGCCTTGCGCTCATCCTTGCTGAGGAAACCATAGAGCCGCGTGCCGTCCTCGCGTGTCTGGCTTTCGATATGCATGATCACCTCGGCGCCCAGTTCCGGCAGGGCCGCGATCGTCCGCACGCCGCAACGCACGACATAACCAACGCCGGCGCATTCGATCAGCACCTCCTCGTCGGTGGTTTCCAGCAACAGACCACGCAGTCTTCCGATCAAGCGAGTAACCTCTTCAAATTATTCATCTTACGCTTGTGCGCATGGGTGATGGCGCAGGCCAGCGCATCCGCCGCATCTGCTTTCATCCCGGCTTCGGCCTTTGGCAGCAGGCGTTTGACCATGAAAAGCACCTGCTCCTTGTCGGCCTTGCCGGCGCCCACGACCGATTTCTTGATATCGAGCGCGGCATATTCCGCCACAAGCATGCCCGCTTTCGCCGGCGCCAGCATGGCGGCGGCCCGCGCGTGCCCGAGTTTCAGGGTCGAAGACGGGTTCATATTGACGAAGGTTTCCTCAATAGCCGCCTCATCGGGCGTCCATTCGACGATAACGGCTGTCAGGTGATCGAACAGATGCAGCAATCGGACAGACAAATCGAGATCGGTCGGCGGTTCGATGACGCCGTGCGCCACCCATGAGAGACGCGTGCCCTCAACATCGATCAGCCCCCATCCCAGCCGTCTCAGACCCGGATCAAGCCCCAGTATGCGCACAACGTTCTTCATATGTTCGCTTGTATCCGCAGTTCCCGACTCGTGCAAGTCTCGTGCTTCCCTTTGAACCGGTGTTTGGCCGGAAAGTTGCAAGACTGCCGCGAAGAGTGGCTTAATTCGCCTTTTGGCACAGGTTTTGGAAGTTACCGTTGCCATAGAGCCAAAGCTGGGGTTAATGTTTTATGAAGATTAGCGTTGCGGGGGCCGTATGAGCAATTCGAATCCAACCCTGGATACCGTAAGAGACACGCGCCGAAGCAATCCGGTGGGCTTTCTCGTGCTTATTACCTTGGCCCTCGCCCTGGCGGCTTTCGCGCTTTACAAGGGCCAAGCACCGGTTCGCACCCCCTTCCCCGAAGACTGGATCATCTGGGCCCGCGGCACGGCCACCTGGGCCGGCGCTCTGGCCGTTGGCTTTTTCGTGCTGCTGATCGGCATTATCGGCCTGGTCATCAACATGTTTGCCGGTACGAAGCCGCATAAAACGACCCAAACGGCCGCCCCGTCCGAAATCGAACTGGAAGCCGCTCCCGCCGTCGATCTTCAGACCGCGACTCGCGCCGGTGAAAACCGGACCAGCGAAAACCGCGGCAACCTGCGTTTCAATGCGCAGAATGTCGCCACCATGGGCGTTTCGGGCATGGGCGTTTCGGGCGGCCAACTGGAAACCGTCACCGAGCCGCCTTCGCTGGAAGTCCAGTCGCTCGAACCGGCTATTTTCAGCGATCATGGCGCCTTTTCCGATAATGCCTCCGACAGCTTCATGACCCGTATGCCGGAAGCGCTGATCGAAACCACCACTGAAGTGCCCGTCTTCGACGCCACAGCCGCCCTGGCCGAAACGCACGGTCTGCATATTCATGCGCCGAGTGCTGATATTGTGCCGATCCGCCCGGACGTGATCATGCCTGCGGAAAACGCGCACGATCCGCTGGCCGCCGCCCTTTTGGCCGAAATCCCGGACGTCATCACCCACGCGCCGCCGGGCGACATCAATGCCGTGATCAGTTCAGCTATGCGTTTCGCGCCTCAAAGTGAGCCGATAAATGAAGCGCATGCGGAGGTTCCGGTTCAGCCGACCGTCGAAACCATTGCTGAAATCGTGCCTGATGTCGTTCCTGCGCCCATCGATGACGAGACTGAAATCCGTCAGGCGGTCCGCACCGCGCTCTCGGTCTGGCCGGATTCGACCCGCGCTATCGCCGCAGATGAATTGAGCGCACGGGTATCGCATCTCTATTACGACAAGTCGCCGGACAGCCAGAAAGCCTTTCAATTGATCGCTTCGGGCGATCTTTCAGGTGCCGCCGGCGCATTGGCCTCACAGGCGGACGCCCTGGCAGTGGCCGGCAATCATGCCGCCGCCGCCGAGCTGTGGCGCGTGTCCGGCGCTCTGCATATGGGCCGCGACGACGGCAAGGCCATGGCTGCCTATGAGCATGTGTCGGAACTCGATCCGAACGACGCCAATATTCATTTATATCTTGCCCGCCGTTATCAAATGGCCGGTGACAGTACCCGGCAACCGGCCGTTATTTCCCGCGCGCTCGGGGTTATCAACGACCCGGCGATCCGTGCCGAACTGCTGGCGCCCTATGCCGACCTCAAGCTCAAGGCAGGCGACGCCAAGGCCGCCGGCGACGCCTTCGAGGAGTTGAGCCGTCTGCACGAAAGCGAAACCCATCTGCGGCCGGATGATGTCGGCATTCGCTCGACCCTGGCCATTACGGTCGCGCGTCTGGCGCAGGCGCGCGAGATGCAGGGCGCTTTTGATCAGGCCGGTCCGCTGTACAGGAAAGCCCATCAGGTCTTTGCAGACCTTTCGGCGATGAAACCGGAGCATCCCGGTCTGCGCGCCATGGCCGACAATGCCCTGAGAGACGCCCAGCGATTCAACGCCGCATAAGCCGCTTGACTTAAAAGACGGCTGGCGGGATGACCGGAGGCCCCATCTTCCGGAGTCTGCCGTGCTCAAAATCTCTCCCGCCTTCGCTACCATCGGTCTGCTGGTCTGTTCCAACCTGTTCATGACCCTGGCCTGGTACGGCCATCTCAAGTTCAGGATGGAAAAGCTGTGGGTGGTCGTCCTTGTCAGTTGGGGCATCGCTTTCTTCGAATATTGCTTTCAGGTGCCGGCTAACCGCGTCGGCTATGGCACCTTTTCAGCGGCGCAGTTGAAGACCATCCAGGAGGTTATTACCCTGTCCGTCTTCGTCATCTTCTCGGCGGTTTATCTCGGCGAGCCGTTGAAATGGCAGACGGCGGTCGGCTTCACCCTGATCGCCTGCGGCGCGGGGTTTGTGTTTTACAAACCCGGATAAGCCGGACGCATTGCGGCCCGGCATCCTGTAACCTTCAGACGTTAAACGGCCGTCCCGGCTGGCTGACCCTGCGGTTCCGTTCGACCGCGATCATGCCGGCGGCCAGGGCGCCAAGCATTGCGTACCCGCCCCAGAACCCATTATTGGTCAGATAGATAAAAAGGCTGATGTCGGATGTGAGAATTGGCGAAAAGTGACCTGTGACGGCCAGAACCATGAAGGCCGCCGCAAAGGCTGTCCAGAACGTGCGAGACACAGCCGATAGCAGAATGAAGGCGAACATAGTCGTTGCATCGACGGCCAGAATGCCAAGATCGAGACCTACCGTGCCCTTCGTCTGCGCCAGTGGTGACAGAACCCACATCAGCCAAATGAAAATAGCGCCGTAGCGTTCGGTCGAACCGCCCCGCCACAGCGCCCAACTTCCGATCAGGAGGGCAAGGATGTGCCCTCCCCAAACCCATAGCAGATGGAGAATCGTCATGGATTCTCTATATCACCCCACCAGGCGTTCGTCATTGGCTACACTTCCCGGAATAAATACACCCGTTTGGGGGATTGTTCCTGTTCCCTTGTCCGTACCGGTACCGCCGGCCGTGGTGCGATAGCCCAGGCGAAGCTGAACGTCACTCAAATGCATATGCGCTCTGGCGATTGTTGTCCGTGCGGTGCCCAGGACTGATACCGTCTGGATCATTGCTTCCATAGCTTCGGTCCCCACCACCATGGACACGTTCGCGTCAATTCGCTTACGCGCCAGGCTGCTGGTGAGATCAGCCACCGCGATCAGGGCGTTCTCAATAGCCGCCTCCGCGTGATGCAGTTCATCGTGCGTCTGGCGTACAATTTCTGCTCGCTTCTTAGACATTTCGTCGTTCCTTATATGGCGCTTGGCCGGCTATGCCGGCCTGCGAAATTACGAGGCGCGGCGGAAAATATGCTCCATTGCTTCCAGAACCCCAAGACTGAGGTAAAGTAAGCCTCCAACAATTACGGCCGACAAGACCGCAAGAACCAAAATCAGACCTATCCAGCCTGGCAGGCTGAGGGCTTTTAATCGCGCTCCGAACTCTGCGAATCCATTAACCAGAACGTAGCGAACAGGAGCTGGATCAGAGCCACTCGGCCCGAGTGGCTGAGATATACCCCCCGGATCGCCTCGATCGTGTCCTTCACGTCCCCTTGCTGGTTCGGCGGCAACATGAATTCCCATGCTTCCTGAAGTTCGCTCCATTGGAAGATCATGTAATCCTCCGGCGCTAGTTGAAGGTTCTGCTGCAATGGTATGTCTGTGTTCATGCTCACTGAATGGCACGAAGTCTTGGGCCAGCGAAACTGTCCTTGGACGCCACTGTCCCTCAGGGACAGTGCCATTTTGCGTCTCGTAATCGAGCAACAGAAGGGCCGCGTCGCGACTGGAGGCAACATTGAGACGTTTACGGGCTTCGACCGTGTGGGCTTTTACCGTGCGTTCGGTGATATTCAATTCGCGGGCAATTTCCTTGCCGCGTTTATGACGGGCAATCAGGCGCAGGATCTCCCTCTGACGCGCGGTCAGCCCTTCAATCTGAGACGTTATTACGTCATCCAAAGCGCATCTCCTGATACGTCAGCTTACTGACCATTAAATAACCAGAGATTACGGTTAATGCCAGCGAGCATGCGTAGACCATATCATGGTAAATAACATGGCACGCGGAATTAAAATGGTGCCGCGCGCCTTTGTCTTCTTCCCGGACATTCGCTGCCGGCTTAGAGGATGGAGCTCCCCCGATTATAGACAAGCACTCTGCCAGCCCTGATTGTTACCGCTGGCCTGCAACGCACACTGATTGGCGTTTTATCAGTTTTCGTCCGCCATCGAACGAACAAGATCCAATATTTTCCGTCTTTGCCTGGCTGAACGGATGCGCGGAAAGGCCTCGGCCAACTCAATGCCCTCGCCACTCACCAGGAATGAATTGACAACTTGCTCTGTTTTCGACTCTTCAAAAGTAGCGCCCGCTGTTCCGCCGGAGTAACCTTCAAAGAAATATGTCACGGGTACACCAAGAGCCAGAGCGGCCGCATACATTTTTGACACGCTGATACGGTTTGCGCCGCGCTCGTATTTTTGTATCTGCTGAAAGGTCAGTTTCAACGCGTTGGCAAGATCGGTCTGAGACTTACCCAGGAATTTTCTTCGCAACCGCAGGCGGTTGCCGACGTGGACATCAATGGGATTAGGCGAGTCAACTTCGGGTAACATATTGATCTCTATAGTGTTAAATTAACGATCCAACTGTGATATTGAACCATATCTGCAATGGCTGGTCAGGCAAAGAGCATACATATGCAAGTTGCATTCCGCCTAAATGTGATCTTCGTTTCAATCAGAATATCGTCTCTAAAAGGTACGAAAAACCATTGTAGCCGTCCGATGAAATAAACACCACCTCTCGTTTAGCGGCACCCCATATTCTGTTATCGGCTCAGGTTTTCCGAGAGCAGAGATCTGCAACGCCTGATCGTTTGACGCCCTGCACGGGTCCTGAATATGGCTGCCTACAGGGAACGCACGATAATATCAGCCGCTTTCAACCGAGGGGCCTCTGCGTGCACTTTGAATTGCCCGTTTTTTCCCGGCCTGAAACGCACAATGGCGAGACACAGGCCGTTGAAGGCATTTCGCTCGGGTGAAGAAAACACCGTAAAATTACTGGCGTCACCATTGTCCGTGGCGACGATCTCGCCATCACCTTCGATCCGGAATGTCAGGCGATTATCAGCACGCGGCACTGTATTGCCATCGGCATCGATAATACGCGCGGTCACGAAAGCCAGATCCTGATCGTCGGCGGCAATGACCGCGCGATCAACGCTCAGCTCGATGCCTGCGGCTGCGCCGGCCGTCCGGCGACTACTGCGACTCCATTCCTTACCGTCCTTGTAGGCAATGACGCTGATCTCGCCCGGCCGATAGGTCACGTAATCCCAGCGCAGCCGGTATTCGAAAGGCGCCTTCTTTTTCCGCCCCTGCGACTTGCCGTTGATGTACAGCTCGGCTTCGTCGCCCGAGGTAAAGACATGCACCGGCGTGACCTCGCCTTCACGGTCCGGCCAGGTCCAGTGCGGCAGGATATGCGTCATCGGCAGATCGGGCCGCCAGCGCGACTGATAGAGATAGAAACGGTCCTTCGGGAAACCGGCCAGATCGATAATGCCGGAATAGGAGCTGCGCGCGTCATAATAGGGTGTCGGCTCGCCCAGATAATCCCAGCCGCTCCAGACAAATTCACCGGCCACATAGGGGTCCTGGTCCTGCGCCGCCCAGGAACGATCCGCAGAGGTACCGAAATCGGCAGCAAACAGCTCGTAAGCGCTGACCTGCTTCGTTTTCGGATCGCCACCGACGCCGGGCCGAACAGCGGCGCTGCTGACGCCCGGTACCGGGAACTGATATTCACCACGACTGGAAAGCGCCGAGGCGCTTTCGCTCGACAGGATGACCTTATCCGGGAATCTGGCGCGAAAAACCGGAAACTGCCCTGGCGCGCTGCGCACTCCTGCGCCCTGGTAGTTGAGACTGATAATATCGACCACACCAGGCAGCGGCATATCGGCCTTGGCCCAGTTCATTGCGGTCATGGTCTGGCGGGTGGCATCTTCTTCGTGCGCGATAGCCACCAGGGACAGGCCGATCTTCGCGCCCTCCTCACCGGTATACTGCTCGCCGACTTCGTTACCGACGCTCCAGATGATGACCGATGGGTGGTTGCGGTCACGGCGGATCATCGACCGCAAATCAGGCTCATGCCAGTCCGGGAAGATCAGGTGGAAATCAAGCGCTGTCTTCTTGCGATACCAGGCATCGAACACCTCATCGATGACGAGGAAGCCCATGCGGTCGGCCAGATCGAGCAGCTCCGGCGCCGGCGGATTGTGCGATATGCGCAGAGCGTTACAGCCCATGTCGCGCAGCATTTCCAACTGGCGTTCGGCGGCCCGGACATTGAAGGCGGCCCCCAGCGCGCCCAGATCATGGTGATTATTGACGCCGTAGAGCGGCACGGTCTGATCGTTGACTTTTAAACCGCTGTCCGGATCGTAATGCAGCGAACGAATACCGAAGGGCGTTTCATATAAATCGGTCACCACACCGCCGCTCCGCACCTCGGTCACGGCGCAGTAACGGTTGGGCGTCTGGTGCGGCGGTGGTCCCCACAGGCGGGGATTGGCCAGATCGACGCTGCCCGACACGGTGGCCGAACCGGCGGCGGGCACTTCGGTCTTCGCCGCAGCGACAGACGCTACGGCCTTGCCTGTCGGACGGCCTTTATTATCGGCTGCGAAGATCTGCGTCCGGACCTCGGCACCGGCGGGCGCCGCGCCATCATTGTCGATCGTCACATCCAGTTCGATCCGCGCCGTCGCCGCGGAGACCTGCGGCGTACGCACGAAGGTGCCCCATTGCCCAACGTGTACATGCGCCGTTTTGGTCAGCCAGACATTGCGATATAGCCCCGCCCCCGGATACCAGCGCGCCGAGTCGGATGGATTGTCGAGCCGGATGGCCAGCACATTAGCCTCACCAAAACGCAGGTAAGGCGTCAGATTCAGCCGCCACGACGCGTAGCCGTAGGGCCAGCCGCCGACCAGATGACCATTCAGCCAGACCATGGCATAGGACATCGCCCCGTCTATATCGAGGAAGATCGAGCGCCCGACGTCCCCTTTGGATATCTCAAGCCCCCGGCGATACCACACCGCCCCCCAGGTTTTCAGCCGGCCCATGCCGCCATAGGGCCCTTCGGTCAGAAACGGCCCCTTGATGGCCCAGTCATGCGGCAATGTGACCGTTTCCCAGCCCTTGTCGTCGAAATCAGTACGGATATAGGAGGCATCATGGCCGGGATCGCCCTCGGGGCGCACGTGCCGCTGGGCCGGGTCACGGATAAAGCTGTTAGCGGTCGGCAGTATCCACGGCTTCAACACGGGTTGCGAGGTCGAAATGGCGGCAGCGGCTTCCGGCTGGGCATCGGCTGCCTTGCCATCCTCATTGTGAACGACGACCGGACGCACATCATAGATCAGACCGGTCGCATCGACCGGATCACCCTGGATAAACCGCCAGCCGTCGTTGAGCGAAAGACGTTCACGCCCGACACGGTGAGTGGCGGCAGTGGCCCGTCCCGGCAGACTGCCCGCAACCGCCGGCGTGGCCAGAAGGCCCAGAGTCACATCCCTGCGGTTCGGTTGCCAGTGCCTGCTGCCCATCATCTCTTCCTGTTGTGAAGGCTGTTATTGCCCGATGAATATTACGCGCCGCAGCCTTTTTGTTTTGCCTGCGAGGCCCAATCGAGCGCGCCATCGATCATCTTCAGGTGCGCGGCTTCCGAATAGGTTTCGGCCTTATGGCCAAGCGCCGAAAAAAAGACCCGGCCCCGACCGATGCAGCGCGTCCAGATGATCGGATGCAACCCCATCACCTGCTCGGGCGCGGGATGGTAGCTGTTCTCGTCCAGCACCGCCAGAATATGCGTATGATATCCGGTTGGAATGCGGTCGAAGGCATACCACTCATCCGTACGCTGCCATTGCGACGGCAGGCCCGTCATGGCCGGATTGTCGCGATTGACAACGCGGATGATCGCCGGCTGAAACTGGTTCGGCTTGGAGGTATGGCCGATGAACTGAGCCCCCAGCATGACTTTCACATACCAGTCCCAGTCGTATTCATGATCGCCGCCAGAACCGTGCAGGGCCACCACGCCGCCGCCCCGTTCCAGCCATTGTTTGAATGCTGCGCGTTGTTCCGGCAGGAAGACATTGCCACTGATGCTGTTCAGGGCAATGACGTCGAACTTCGCCAATTGCGCCGGGTTAAACACCGCGGCATTTTCCGTGACATAAACGTCCCGGCCGCCACGTTTCACCCTTTCCGACAAGGTTATATTGGCCGCCTTGATCTGTTCATCATCACGAAAACCATTGGTCTTCGAAAAGATGAGCACGGCTTGCTTATGGCGAAAAGGCGGGAGCACTGGTGCCCTGGTATCCATGACCGGCATCGGCCAGAATTTCGGGTCCTTGACATATGGCGTCTTGGCCGGCTCAGGCGGGGCGCCTTGCGAGGTGGCCATACCGGTGGACAACACACCGCAACACAGGACAATTGAGATCAACCAGGCGCGTTTCATCATAAAACTCCCTGATCGTGGCGATTTATGAAGGCAGGCCATCGATCATATACCCAGAGGTATATTGTCAGACTTTACATGTCAATTAGGTAAGACCAATTACAGGAACATGATCTTACCATAAAGCATCCACGGAACCGCTTAACGACAAACGATGAATGCAGGGGCGTTTTGTCTACCTTATCTGCTTACCAGATCGCAGCTGCGCGTGATGCGTGTAATTTGTAAAAGGCTTGACTGTTTTTTAAGGGAGTATGCGGTAACATTTGCGGAAGTTGGATATTTTTTGCCAAATTACGGGCCAAACCAGGGGCCAAATCACAGGTATGGGGCGATATGGCTGACGGGCGTATTTCTTTCCGTGATTCACTCACGGCGCACACTCTGCTGCAAATGTCTCTGCGCATTACGGCCGTGGTGCTGGTTGTCACTGTCATTTCGTATCTGCATATCGTCCATACCCTGACGCAGGAAACCCAGGACAAGCTGCAAAAATATATCGCTGAACGCGGTGCCAAGGAAAGCGCGATCTTCGAATTGGCTACGGACAATCTCCAGGTTCTGAAGACGACCTTTCTCTCTGACTACCGGTCCATGCATACGCCTACGGATGCGCAGTTCAACGCGCTCTACCAGACCCTTCCGGATGGCACCACACGGTTGCGGCCGGAGGTTTTTGAAGGTATGCCGCGCGCCGATGGCACCATAAGCAATTCAACCACCGGATTTGTCGGGATCAAGCGCGAACGGATCGATGCCGACCTGCGCAAACGCCTGGTGCTTTCATGGCGCCTGCTTGACCGTTTCGGTCCGGCCTGGGTCAATCGCTTCGCCAATGTCTACGTGCATTCGCCGGAGAATTTCAACATCGTTTACTGGCCGGGGATGCGCTGGGGCCTGAATGCCGAGCCAAACCTCAATATGACGGTCGAAGAGTGGATGTCGATCGCCACCATCAAGAACGACCCGCAACGCAAGCTTGTCTGGACCGGTCTCTATTTCGATCCCACGGCCAACGAATGGATGGTCTCGGTCGAGATGCCGGTTGACGATAAGGGCCGGCACCTGGCCACGCTCGGCCACGACATCCTGCTGAATGCCCTGTTCAAGCGGGTGTTCGACGATCACCTAGCGGGAGCGAAGAATTTCATCATTCGCCCCGATGGCCGCGTGGTCGCCCATCCCGACAAGGTCAAGGAACTGGAAGCCGCCAAGGGGGTACTGGACGTCCACACCCTGGGCGATCCCGCCCTTTCCAGCATGTACGAACAATTGGCCGTGGCGATGAACGGCTCTAAAGCCAACAGCGTACTGGTGGACGACAAGAAGAATTCGGCCTTTCTGGCGGCGACGCGTTTGCAGGGACCGGGCTGGTGGTTTGTTACCGTCTATCCGAAATCGTTGCTGACCTCCGTGGCGCTCTCCACCGCGGAATTCATTCTGATCCTGAGTGTGATCGCCCTGATCATAGAGTTGCTGGCGCTTTACCTCGTGCTGCGCAAGAAGGTTGTCGGGCCATTGCAGGTGTTTGTGAACGCCTCCCGCGTCGTGGCCGCCGGCGATTATCGCCAGGTCGCCAGCGGTGCGCTAGCCTTGCCGGAAGAACGGCACGATGAAATTGGTGTGCTGGCGCGCACTTTCAGAAGCATGAGCCAGCAGGCCGAAGACAACCGTGAAGATCTTGAGCGCAAAGTGCAGGCTCGTACCCAGCAACTGGCGTTGGCCATCGACGACGCACGCAAGGCCAACGAAGCCAAGTCCAGCTTCCTGGCCCGCATGAGTCATGAGATCCGCACGCCAATGAACGCGGTCATGGGGATGAGCCGGCTGGCGCTGAAAACCGACCTGACGGCAAGGCAACGCGATTACATCGACAAGATTTTCACTTCGGCCGAGTCACTGCTGCGCATCCTCAATGACATTCTGGATTTCTCGAAAATCGAAGCCGGGCACCTGACACTTGAGCGGATGAATTTCCATCTGGTGGACGTGCTCAAAAAGTGTTTCCGGGGTGGTCTCGCTGAAGGCCCATGCTAAGGGCCTGGAACTGTTGTTCGAAATCGACGCCGATGTCCCCCGCCACCTGGTCGGCGATGCTTTACGACTGGGGCAGATCATCATCAACCTCGCCACCAACGCCGTGAAATTCACCGAAAATGGTGAAGTCGTATTGCGTGTCAGTTGCGAGAGCCATAACGGCTCCAGCGTGGTCCTGCGGTTCACGGTTTGCGACAGCGGCATTGGCGTGACGCCTGACCGCCTTGATGCCCTGTTCGAACCCTTCACCCAGGAAGACGATTCCATCACACGGAAATATGGCGGCACCGGCCTCGGCCTGGCGATCTGCAAGCAGTTGGTCGAGATGATGGGGGGAACGCTTTCGGCACGCAGCGAACTGGGACGCGGCAGCGAGTTCAGCTTCACTACCGAACTGGGCGTAGATACGGCCATCGACAGTATTGGGCAACGCAGTCCCGTCATAGACGGCCTGAAGGGTATGCGTGCCCTGGTGGTGGACGACAATGCCCTGGCGCGGGACGTACTGATCGGCCTGCTGACCCAGATGGGGATGCGCACTGACAGTGCGCCTTCCGGTGAGGAAGGCCTGGCCATGTTGCGCAGTGCGCATGCCGCGGCAGATCCTTATTCGCTGATGCTGCTGGACTGCAATATGCCGGGCCTTGACGGTGTGGAAACGGCACGCCTCATCCAGCAGGATGCAGCTATAGCCGCGCTGACATCCATCCTGATGGTCACGGCCTACAGCCATGAAAACCTGGCCGCCGAGGCCGCCGAGGTGGGCATTCAGCAAGTACTGACCAAGCCGCTCAACGAGTCGACACTGCACGACACGGTCGTGGAATCTCTGCTGGGGCATGAGGCCTTGACCGCGCGCCGTCAGGAACGTGCGTTGAATATCAGCAAACCCGTCGAACTGTTACGCCAGCGCGGTGCCAGGATACTGTTGGCTGAAGACAGCGCCTTGAACCGCCAGGTGGCGCAGGAGTTTCTGGCCGAGATCGGAATGGAAGTGGAAGTGGCCGTCAATGGCCATGAAGCCATCAGCATGGTGCAAACCGGTGCCTATGATCTGGTGCTGATGGATATCCAGATGCCCGAACTTGACGGTATCAGCGCCACTCAGGCACTGCGGGCCGATGCTCGCTACACCAGCCTGCCCATTATCGCCATGACTGCTCATGCGATGGCGGGGGATCGCGAGCTTAGTCTGCAAGCCGGCATGAATGATCACATCACCAAACCTATAGATCCGGATCAATTATATGCCGCTTTGGCGCGCTGGCTGCCAAACCGACGCGCAACCGATCCGCATATGACGCCGACCACAGATGCCACCGCGGCATCTGAATCCGCACTGCTATCTCCTCTGGCGGCATGGGGAATCGATACCGATCGCGGCCTTTCGCACTACCTAAACAGGAAGTCTTTTACATCAGCGTACTGCGTGGATTTGCCTCGGAATACGGTGCTTCCATTCATACCCTCAAGGAACTGCACGCGGCCGGCGCACGCGAAGAGATATTTCGCCTGGCTCATACTCTCAAGGCCAACGCGGAAGGTATTGGGGCTTCGGCGCTGGCCGAGGCCGCCCGTTCCGTCGAGGACACCGCCAGGACGCAGCTTCCGGATGAAGGCGCCATTACGGCACTGGTGAGCGCTTTAGCGCACGTTTTGAAGGCTTTGGAAGCCATAGCCCCGGAACCTGTGGTGACTACGGAAACAGCAGTATCCGTTTCCACCGATGTCGTGACGAGAGTGGAACAGCTGGTGCAACACCTTGAACAAGACGATGCCGTGTCGCTGGATATGGCCAGGCAATTACAGCGGGCAGTGCGGAATTCGCCGCATGCCGCGGTGGTGGATGAACTGGTGCAGTTGATCGAGGATGTGGAATACGACCAGGCGAGCACCAGTGCCCGATCATTGCTGAGCGGTCTTCTCGACGCACAAGGAAGCAGAGAGTGATCCCCGAATTGCCTAAAATCCTGGTTGTTGATGATGAAAAGAACAATCGGGAACTTCTCACCGAGTTATTGAAGGACCAGTACAAGGTCATTCTTGCCAAAAATGGCGAGATGGCCTTAACGCTGGCCGAGCGTCATCAACCGGACATCGTGTTGCTCGACGTCGTAATGCCTGAGATGGACGGCTATCAGGTTTTGCATACCCTGAAAAATCGTGACGAGACGCGCCACATTCCAGTTATCTTCATCTCCGGGCTGGATAGCGTCCAGGACGAAAAGAAAGGCCTGCTGCTGGGCGCTGCCGATTACATTATCAAGCCGTTCAATGCCCCTATCGTACAGGCCCGCGTCCGTAATCACGTGCAGGCCGCTTCCGGCCGCCGGCTGCTGGAGCAGCTTGCCCTGGTCGATGCATTGACCGAGATTCCAAACCGGAGGCGTCTGGAAAACGCCCTGCACGGAAACTGGCGGGAGGGGCAATATCTGTCGCTGATCATAATCGATGTCGATCATTTCAAGCTTTACAATGATCACTACGGTCATGCCAGTGGTGACCGGGTGCTGACGCAGGTGGCCGGCGCGCTGAAATATACCCTGAAACGTGAGACCGATCTTGTGGCACGGTATGGCGGTGAGGAGTTCGTTCTGCTCCTGCCCAACACCGATCCAACGGGCGGACAAGCCTGTGCCGAGCTGGCGCGACAGGCTGTTCTGGATCTTGCGATTCCTCATGAGGGTGTTGCTGCGGACGGCATCTTGTCGATCAGCCTTGGCGGTACTTCAGTATTACTGACTGAGGATGGTCCCGTGCCGGCTGATACGTTGGAACGCAGCGACTTGCAGCTTTATCGGGCCAAGCAACTCGGCCGCAATCGTGTCTGCTGGCTCTGATGTGCTGGCGGTTAAATAGCATTTCGTGCCCTAAACGCAGAAAAGCCGCCCCTTGGGGCGGCTATCTCACTGTATCTATTCGGTGTTTTTTGGTTGCGGGGGCCAGATTTGAACTGACGACCTTCAGGTTATGAGCCTGACGAGCTACCGGGCTGCTCCACCCCGCGTCACCTAGAGTACGGGCT
>FSVH01000274.1_pt1 | contig 24083 bp, 13 predicted proteins | sample 1637631 | NCBI WGS metagenome assembly FSVH01 (sample SAMEA3914814, study PRJEB12502) | metagenome | biome: forest; material: soil | place: USA | collected 2011-09-16 | depth 0.1 m | reverse complement strand
TCAGATATGGCCGGCGCCGCCGTGTTCCTCGCCGCCTCCGCTTCGAACTATGTCAACGGCATTACCCTCCCCGTAGATGGCGGTTGGCTCGCCAGGTAGACCTTCGCATAAACAAGGATGACGGCCATGATCAAGAGACGCTTTGTCTTGTCTTCACTGGCCGTCATGGCCGCCCTTGGGTTTGCCAATTCCGTGGCTGCCCGTGAGGCCGTGCTGTTCGACGGCACGCACGTCGCCACGATCATTCACGACGATCAGAAACCGCTGGCCCTGGCCGCCGGCCTTCTCAGCCATGACCTGACCGCGCTGTCCGGCCAGACACCCCGCCTCTCCACGCGCCTGTCGGATTGCACAACCGTTTGCGTCGTTATCGGTCCGTATAACTCGAAGCTGGCGCGCGCCGTGGCCTCCGAAGGCAAGGTCGATCTGACCCGCCTCAAAGACCAGTGGGAGCGCTACGGCCGCGTGCTGGTCCCTTCTGTCAAAAAGCCGGGCGTCAGCTATCTGCTTATCGCCGGTTCGGACACGCGCGGCGCCATCTATGGCGTGGTCGACCTGACGCGGGAAATGGGCGTTTCAGCCTGGGAATGGTGGGCCGATGTCACCCCGCGCCATACCGATCATATCACCGTGATGGGCGATATGACCTTTTCCAAATCCCCGTCGGTTCAGTATCGCGGCATTTTCCTCAATGACGAGGACTGGGCCTTGCAGCCATGGGCGGCCAAGACGTTCGAGCCGGAAACCGGCGATATCGGCCCCAAGACCTATGCCCGCATTTTCGAACTGATGTGGCGGCTGAAGGCCAATACCCTGTGGCCGGCCATGCACGATTCCACCAAACCCTTCTATCAGATCAAGGGCAATGCCGAGACGGCGCGCGATTACGCCATCGTCATGGGCACCTCCCATGCCGAACCGATGATGCGCAACAATGTGCGCGAGTGGAACGACAAGACGCGCGGCGACTTCAACTACGTCACCAACCGCGCACAGATGGTCGATTACTGGCGCGAGCGCGTGGAACAGGTCAAAGGCTTCGAGAACATCTATTCCATCGGGCTGCGAGGTAAGCACGACTCGGCGATGGAAGGCGTCAGTACGCCGACCCAGGCACGCGAAGTCCTGACGGATGTATTCGGCACGCAACGCGACCTACTGGCGAAGGCGCAGGGCAAACCCGCCGATCAGGTGCCGCAGGCCCTGACGCTCTACAAGGAGGTGCTCGATATCTACAAGACCGGCCTGAAGGTACCGGAAGATGTCACCCTTGTCTGGCCCGACGACAATTACGGCTATATCAGCCAGTTGCCGACACCGCAGGAACAGGCTCGCAGCGGCGGCTCCGGTATCTATTACCATATCTCTTACTGGGGCCGCCCGCACGACTATCTGTGGCTCGGCACCACCCAGCCCGCCCTGATCCGTGAGGAAATGCAACGCGCGTATCAGACCGGTGCCCGCAAGCTGTGGATCGTCAATGTCGGCGATATCAAGCCGGCGGAATACCTGACGCAGTATTTCCTCACCCTGGCCTTTGACGGCGATTTCGACCAGACACCGGCGCAGACACTGACCGACTGGATGGGTACGCAGTTCGGTGCGGACACTGCCCCGGAAATCGCCGCGATCATGAGTGAATACTACGCCCTGGCCTTTGAGCACCGGCCGGAATTCATGGGCTTCGGCCAGAGCGAACCGATCACCCCCAACCAGCCGACGCCCTATACCGCTTCCGGCGGCGATGAGGCGCAAAGACGGCTGGACCGTTATGCCGCGATTACCCGGCGCGCCGAAGCCGTTTATGCCGCGCTGCCCGCCGATCGCAAATCAGCCTTTTTCGAACTTGTCCTCTATCCGGTGCGCGCCAGCGCCAGCCTCAATGCCCGCATCCTCAAACTGGACCTGGCCAGTCTCCATGCCCGCGAAGGACGCTCCGACGCCAATCTGTTTGTGACGCAGGCCAAGCAAGCGCATCAGCAAATTGTCGACGATACCGCCGCCTATAATGCGCTGGAAAACGGCAAGTGGCGCGGCATGATGAACATGGCGCCGCGTCATCTGCCGGTCTTCGATGAGCCCGCCTGGCCGCAATGGACCTTCCCTGCCCGCACCCCGTCGCCGAAACGTGCAGGCAGCATGGCTAACCGAATTATCTCAATCGCTGCCACGCAATCGCCGCCGGACGCCGCCTGGGAGCATGTGCCCGGCCTTGGCAGCCGCGGCGACAGCCTGCGTACCCGGCTCGATTTCACCCGGAACGACAATGTGAAGCCGCTGGTCTATCGCTTTGAAACCCCGATCCAGAGTGATGCCCGGCTCGATATCGTCGGCCTTCCCGTCCATCCGCTGACGCCCGCCGATGGCCTGCATCTGGGGGTCAGCATCGATGACGGACCGGTTCAGGTGCTCGATTTCGAGACCTTCGGCCGCAGCGACGCCTGGAAGCAAAATGTGCTGACCAATACGGCGATCCAAAGCCTGCACCTCTCTCAACTGGCCGCCGGTGCGCACAGGCTGGAAATCCACGCCATAGACCCAGGCTTTATTCTCGACCGCATGGATATCGTTCTTGACGGTGCCCCAACATATTACGGCGCGCCGCCGGTCAAATGATCGAATTTGCTCATATCTGATAACTTTTGTTGCCAAGTGAGACGCAATGGGCAATATTGGTCAGATAACATTCGCACAGGGCTGACCATGTCAAAATCACCGATTATCCCTCTCGTCTCCTCGACGGCTCTTCTTTTGGGCCTTCTGAGCGCCCTGCCGGCACAAGCCCACCGCGCCTCTACCTTCGAACCCTCGCCGCGCCAGAGCTTCGATTTCAGCCAGGGTTGGTTGATGAAAACGGGCGATGACGCGCAGGCCTCCGGCATCGCGTTCAAGGACAACGGCTGGGAGCCGGTCACCCTGCCGCACGCCTTCAACGAAACCGAGGCCTTCGCCCGTGACATCCACAACCTGTCCTCCGGCATTACGTGGTATCGCAAGCACTTCAAGCTGCCGAAAGGCGCCACAGCCGATCATGTCGTCGTCGAATTCGAGGGCGTGCGCCAGGCCGCTGAGGTCTGGGTCAACGGCGTCGAGATCGGGCTGAATGAAAACGGCGTCGGCGCCTTTGGTTTCGATATCGCCAAAGCGCTGAAGCCCAGTGAGAACATCATCGCCGTCCGGGTTGATAACAACTGGAAATACAAGGAACGCGCCACCGATTCGGGTTATCAGTGGAACGATATGAATTTCTACGCCAATTACGGCGGCATCAACAAGCCGGTCCACCTGCATCTGACCGGCGATATTTACCAGACCCTGCCCCTTTATTCCTCGCTCGGCACCACCGGTGAATATGTCTGGGCCGATGATTTCGACATTACCGGCAAGGCCGCCACGATCCATGCCGAATCCCAGGTCCGTAACGATTCCGCCGCCGCCAAACCGGTCAGTTACGCCGTTGAAGTCCGCGATCTCGACGGCAAGCTGGTGAAAAGCTTCGCTGGCGAAAGCGCCACACTGCAACCAGGCGAGACCAAAACCCTCACCGCCAGCCAGCGGCTGGATAATCTCCATTTCTGGAGCTGGGGCTACGGCTATCTCTACACCGTCACCACCGTCCTGAAGGATGAAAACGGCAAGGTCATCGACGCCGTCGATACCCGCACCGGCTTCCGCAAGACCGAATTCGATCACGGTATGCTGACACTCAACGACCGTGCCCTGCAACTCAAGGGCTATGCCCAGCGCACGACGGACGAATGGCCGGCGGTCGGCATTTCGGTGCCGCCCTGGATCAGCGACTTCTCCAACGGCCTGGTTACCGGCAGCAATGGCAATCTCGTACGCTGGATGCACGTCACCCAGTCGAAGCAACAGGTCGAATCCGCCGATCGCCTCGGCCTGATCACCAACATGCCTGCGGGTGATTCCGAGGGCGATCCCAAGGACCGCCGCTTCGAACAGCGTCTCGAACTGATGCGCGATTCGATGATCTATAATCGCAACAATCCCTCGATCCTCTTCTACGAAAGCGGCAACAAGGGCATCAGTGAAGACCATATGAAGCTGATGAAGGCGATCTACGACCAGTACGATCCGCATGGCGGCCGCGTCATCGGCTCGCGCGAAATGCTCGATTCCGGCAGCGTGGCGCAATATGGCGGCGAAATGCTTTATATCAACAAGAGCGCCGGCAAACCCTTGTGGGCGCATGAATATTCGCGCGACGAGGCCGCCCGGGCCTATCAGGATAATTTCACCCCGCCCTTCCATGTCGATTCCCCGGATTACAACCGCAATGTCGAATCCATGGCGGTCGAGGATGTGAAACGCTGGTGGGACTATTACCAGCAGCGCCCCGGCTCTGGTGACCGCGTCAGCGCCGGCGGGGTCAAGATCGGCTTCACCGACTCGAATTCGCACTTCCGCGGTGACAACAATTACCGTCGCTCCGGCGTGATCGACGCCGTCCGCCTGCAAAAGGACCCGTGGTACGCCCATCAGGTGATGTGGGACGGCTGGGTCAATTCCGATGTGCCGCACACCTATATCATCGGCCACTGGAGCTATGCCGCCGGCGTGGTCAAGCCGATCTATGTCGTTTCCAACGGCGAGAGCGTCGAATTGTTCCTGAACGGCAAAAGCCTCGGCAAGGGCGAGCGCAGCAGCGGTTTCCTTTTTACCTTCAAGGACATCGCCTACCAGCCCGGCGAACTGAAAGCGGTCTCGACCTATGCCGATGGCCGGACGTCTGAATATGTGTTGAAAACGGCGGGCACTCCCGCCGCTATCCGCCTGACACCGCATACCGGCCCACGCGGCCTGGTGGCTGATGGCGCCGACCTGATGCTGGTTGATGTCGAGGTGGTCGACAAGGCCGGTCAGCGCGTGCCCACCGCCTTTAACGCCATCCACTTCAAACTTGACGGCGCGGCCATCTGGAAAGGCGGCATCGCCCAGATGGAAGGGCCGACCGATCCGACCAAGAAAACCTCGACCAACGGCGTTCTGGCCACCACCCTGCCGGTGGAACTGGGCGTCAACCGCGTGCTGATCCGCTCCACGACGAAAGCCGGCAAGGTCAGCCTGAGCGCCACGGCGGACGGACTGACCAGCGCCGCGGTCAATCTCGCCAGCAAGCCCGTCGCGGTCAAAGATGGCCTGTCGCCGGTCTTCGCCGAGGACTACCAGCCGTCTGACCTGTCGCGCGGGCCGACACCGGCCGGCCCGTCCTACACCCCGTTCCGCCGCACAGTACAGGTGGCCAGTATCGTGGCCGGTTCCAACGGCGCGGACGCCGGCAAGAGTCATGACGATAACGAGGCCACCGCCTGGTCGAGCGACGGTGCCCCTGCAAATGCCTGGATCGAATATGACTTCGCCAAACCTGAAGCCGTTTCGCACCTGTCGATGCGCCTGACCGGCTGGCGCCTGCGCTCCTATCCGATCCGCGTAACCCTGGATGACAAGCTCGTTTTCGAAGGCACGACACCGAAATCACTTGGCTATGTCGATCTCGACCTGACGCCGGCATCGGGTTCAAAGCTGCGGATCACCCTGACAGGCCCGACGCAGGATCTCGATGCCTTCGGCAATATTGTCGAGCTAAAGAACAACAAGGAAGCCCAGAGCACCGGCGCAGGATCGGTGCCGACCGGCTGGCGTCTCAGCATCGCCGAAGCCGATATTACCGCGCCCGTGAAGTAATAAGGGCGTCACCTGTGGTGATCAACCCGTCAGCAGACCTGAAACGCGCGTCCCGATGAAGGGCGCGCGTTTTTCGCTGACTTTCAACAAGGACAGCCTTGTCCCGACTGTTCCAAATCACATCGATTTCTTATTTCGACGCTGAGTAAATTTATAGCGGGAATAATGTGCGGGGCAGGATGCGATCAGGGTTTTCAATTTGCTCGCCGGTCAGCCGGTTCAGGCCAGGCCATATGCCCGCTGCCTTTGGTGTTTTGTGTCTGGTCGCCATGCCGGCCTGCGCTCAGGCCGCGGCGTACAGCCCTGCGCCCGAAACGGTCGAAGACCTGCAAAGCCTCTCCATAGATCAGTTGGCTAACCTGCAAGTCACCACGGTTTCCAAACGGCCTGAGACCCTCAGCGAAACGGCAGCGGCTATCTTCGTCATTACCGCCGACGATATCCGCCACGCCGGCGCCACCAGCCTGCCTGAAGCCCTGCGCCTGGCCCCCAACCTCGAAGTCGCCCGCCTCAACGCCTATAGCTGGACCATTACCGCACGCGGTTTCAACTCACCCGAAACTGCCAACAAGCTTCTGGTTCTGGTCGATGGCCGCAGCGTATATGAGCCTATCGGTTCAGGCGTGCTGTGGGAACAGGTCGATGTCGATATGGCCAATATCGACCGGATCGAAGTCATCAGCGGACCCGGCGGCACCATGTGGGGCGCAAATGCGGTCAATGGCGTCATCAATGTCATCAGCAAGGACGCCTCGGCAACGCAGGGGCTTTATATACAGGCGACGGCCGGTGCCGTCGAACGCAATGCCTCGATCCATTTTGGCGGAAAACTGGGCCAGCACGCGCATTTCCGCGTTTATGCCGACAACTTCGCCTATGACCAGACGCAACCCGCCCAGGCTGGCGTCACCTTCAACGATGCCGTCACGGGAACACACGGCGGCCTGAGTATCGACGGCGTTCGCGGACCGGACAGTTATAACCTGAAGGCCGGCCTCTACAAGAATACGGTCACCGATTGGGGCGACCTGAACGGATATAATATCCTCGGCGGATGGACCCACAGGCTCGCCAACGGCTCGGCCATGACCTTGCAGGCGTCACTCGATCACGACGAACGTACCAATCCGGTTCTTTATGAAAGCCGTGACACGATCAGTATCAACGCCCAGCATACCATCGCGATTGGCGCGCGCCAGCAGATCGTCTGGGGTGGAGAATTCCATTACTGGCGACAATTTTACGATTCCTACGTGGTGTTCCGTTTCGCCAATCCGAAGACCACGATCTCGCTTGGCTCGCTTTTCGCCCAGGATGAAATCGCCCTGCGTCCGGACCTCAAACTGACGCTCGGCCTGAAGGGGGAGAATAGCAGCTATTCCGGCTTCGACTGGCTGCCCAATGTCCGCCTCGCCTGGCAGGCAGATAATGACACACTGATCTGGGGCGCCGTGTCACAGGCGGTGCGGACACCCAACCGCGTCGAGCGCGAACTGGAATGGACTGGCGTCCTGCCGCCGTCACCCGATTTCCAGTCCGAAAAACTAACCGCCTACGAAGCCGGCTGGCGTGCCCAGCCCGTCCGCCGGTTATCGCTGTCACTGTCGGCCTATTACAATGTTTACGATGATCTCAGAACGGAATCCTACACGCCCGGCCCTATCCTCCCTATCAGTCTGGCCAATGGCGGGCACGGCATCACCTACGGCCTGGAAGGCTGGGGCAAGTATGAGGTGATGACGGGCTGGCGGCTCAGCGCCGGCTTCAACCTGCTTCACAAGGATTTCAAGCTTAAGCCGGGCTATAATGATTTCACCGATCTCGCGGTTGCGGGCCAGGACCCCGACTATCAGGCCCAGATTCGTTCGGAATGGAATATCAGCGACACGGTCGAATTCGCCCTGGCGTTCCGCCGTGTCGGCAAGGTCGATACAGCCCCCGTGCCGGCCTATAGCGAAGCCGACGCGCATATCGGCTGGCGCGTGACGCGCACGCTCATGCTGTCCGTGGATGGGCTGAACCTGCTTAATCCGCGTCATCTAGAGGCCTGGGACCCTTCCAATACACCGCCTCGTTATATCCCCCGGTCGGTGTTCGCCACCCTTCGGTATGGTTTCTGACGTGGAAAGCCGTCTGAAATGCCTGTCCGGTCTGGCAGCCTGTCTGGTCGTGTTTCTGCTGGCCTTTCTGCCCGTGACTGCCACGGCCGGCCCCACGCTCGAAGCGGCCGTCAAGGCGACCTACCTTTATAAATTCGCCCCGTTTGTCACCTGGCCGGCCCCCGCGGACAATACACAACCCTTCACCATTTGCATCGTCGGGGAAGACCCTTTTGGCGCACAGCTCGACCGGGCGATCGCCGGACAATCCTACAACGACCGGCCGTTTCAGATCGCCCGTGTCGATACGGTCGGCCCGCAATCGACATGCAATATCGCCTATCTTGGCGGTTCCCCGGCGCAAAGCATCACCGATGCGATGCAGGCCGTTCATGGGGTGGCCATCCTCACGGTTACCGATGAAGGCAACCCACCCGGCATGATCGCCTTCGCCATGCAGGACGGGCATGTCCGTTTTCGCGTCGATCAGGATGCGGCTCAGGGTGGCGGCCTGACGATCAGTTCGAAACTCCTGTCTCTCGCCATATCGGTAAAAAGCACCAGGGATCAGGGACAGCCATGATGATGATCAAAACCCTTCTGCAACGACGGCGGCTCCTGTTCGTGAGCCTGAGCCTGGCGATCCTGATCGGCGCCAGCCTCGCCCTGGCGCTTTATTCGGAAGCCGCGCATCAGGTGCAGATCAGGCGCTCGGCGGAAGTGCAGGCGCAGATTCTCGCCGACTCGGTATCGGCCGCCCTGGCATTCAACGACCTGGACGCCATACGTCAGTACACATCTGCCCTGCATGCCAATCCGGATATCGAAGCCGTGGCCGTCTGTGATGAAAACGGTCAACTGGTCGCCCACTACGGAACGAAGGCTATCGCCACGCAACTGGCGCAAGGAGATCGTGCCGGTGCAGGCGGAGGCATGATCAGAGTCCGCGCAGCGGTCGTCGAGAAGGGTCTCAAACTTGGCACAGTCTATCTGAGTGAGCGTTCCGAGGGGCTGGCCACACGCATCGCCCGCTATGGCGGCCCGGCTTTTCTGGTCGTCGTCGGCTCCTTGATGCTGACCATCATGGCGTTTGATGCCCGGAAACTGGGCCGCAGCAACGCACAGCTCAAACGCGTCATGGCGGAGCGGGAGCAGGCGGAGGCCGCGTTACGCCAAAGCCAGAAGATGGAAGCCGTCGGCCGGCTGACGGGCGGGATCGCTCACGATTTCAACAACATGCTGGCGGTGGTCATCGGCAATCACGATCTTTTCCTCCGACGCAATGCCGATGGCGATCCCAAAAGCCTGCGCCTGATCACCAGCGCCCAGGATGCCGCCCGGCGCGCCGCGACCCTGACTCAGCGCCTGCTGGCTTTCTCGCGGCGCCAGCCCCTCGATCCGAGACCCGCTGACGCCGGCAAATCCGTAACCGACATGTCCGATCTGCTCAGGCGTACCCTGGGTGAATCCATCTCCATCGAGACGGTGCGGGCAGGCGGACTGTGGCTGGCGCACGTCGACGTGGCGCAACTGGAAACCGCGCTGGTCAACCTGGCCGTCAATGCCCGCGATGCCATGCCCGGCGGCGGCAAACTGACAATCGAAACGGCAAACGCCTATCTTGACCGCACCTACGCAAACACGCAGGAAGAGCTTATCCCCGGCCAGTATGTGCTGGTCGCCGTCACCGATACCGGCACGGGCATGACTCCGGAGGTGCTGGCGCAGGTGTTCGAGCCCTTTTTTACCACCAAGCCCGTGGGGCAAGGTACCGGGCTGGGCCTCAGCCAGGTCCATGGCTTTGTCAAGCAAACGGGCGGGCACATTACGATCTACAGCGAAGTGGGCCACGGCACCACGATCAAGCTTTACCTGCCCCGCTCGACGGAGCAGGTTGAGGCGCCGGCGCCGGAAAGCATCAAACGCGCCCTTCAGGGCCGCCGGAACCTGACCATTCTGGTGGTCGATGACGAGACCGGTGTGCGTGAGTTCGCGGCTGAGGCGTTGATCGAACTTGGATACGACGTGCTTATAGCGGAAAACGCCGACCACGCCATCGCGGTCCTGGCGCAGGCTGGCCATGTCGATATCCTGTTTACCGATATCATCATGCCGGGCCGTAACGGTCGTCAGCTTGCCGATATGGTGAAGCGAACGAACCCCGCTACCAAGGTGCTTTACATGACCGGTTATACGCAGAATGCCATTGTCCACAATGGCGTTCTCGACGCTGGCACGCAATTGATTTCAAAGCCGTTCAGTATAAATCAGCTTGCCGAGGAACTGGATATTCTGGAACGCGGCTAGACCCTTATCTGTCCTTCGACAGGGCCTTCATGCGGGTCGCCACGGCCATGCGGCGTTCGCTGCTGGCCTTGCGCGCATTCTCGACCGCCACGATCTCGGTGGCGCGCAGCAGGTGCTCAATGACCCGGTCCATGTGCTCGTGCATGGCCTGACGGGCCGCCGCGACGGAGCGGTTTTTCAGCGCGGTCAGGATATCGGTGTGCTCGGCGATGCGATCATTCATGCCCAGATCGGCAGCGCGCGCCAGCACGTTGCGCGCCAGCGGCGAATGGTAACGCCAGTCCCACAGGTTCTCGACGCAGGTGGTCAGGGCGCCGTTGCCTGTGCTTTGGGCGATCAGGATATGGAATTCGCGGTCGGCCTTTTCGGCTTTCACCGGATCAGCATCGCCCATCTTCTGCACCAGGGCTTCCAGCTCGGCGATCTGCTCTTCGCTGATCAGAGTGGCGGCCAGCGCCGCGACCTCCGCTTCCAGCAGGCGGCGGGCCTCGATCAGTTCGAAAGCGCCGATTTCCGCGTCGGTAAAAGCCGGCGCGCGCTTTTTCTTGTGCGATACCGTGATGCCCAGGCCGTGCTTGGCCTCGATCAAACCGAGGATTTCCAGCGCGATCATCGCTTCGCGCAATGACGGCCGGCTGACGCCATATTGCAACGCCAGTTCACGCTCGGTCGGCAGACGGTCTCCCGGCTTATATCGCCCCGCTTCGATCTCGGCGGCGATGGAATCGGCGATCTTGCGGTAAAGCTTTCTGGAGTCTGACATCTGTGCGGAAAAATGAAGGACGAATGCAGAATCATATGACCGTTAACAGGCTTCGGTTCAATGAAAAAGAGTGGCATGCCTAAACACACCGCCCCTGAATTCCTTATTTAAACCTGTACAGTTTCAATTGCTGGATACCGAAACCGTCGGCATTGATCTTCAGGTGGCGCCCCTGATGACTTTCATCGCCATTCAGCCAGCGTCCCGGCTTCCAGACGCCGCCAATATAGCTGCCCTCGACGATCTGTTCGATCCCGACAGCTTGTTTGGTTGACAGTACGTCTTCAAAGGTCACGATCACGCCTTTGCCGGCCACGATAAAACTGTCATCGCCGGTCTGGATGATCAGCCCGCCGTTAGAAGCGATGTCCTGCTTGTCCTTCGGCGTCCACGGATCAACGAAGCTGACCGTGAATCTGTAACTGCCCAGAGTAAAGGACTGCGGCGTTTCATCGACCACGCCATCGAATGACACCCGCGGCCGGAATCCGCGCATCCGGCCTGTCCCCTGCGCCGCCAGGATCTGCGGCGACAACTGCTTGAGAACGTCATAGGCGCCGGTCAGGTTGGCACTGTTCTCTGGCTTGATATTGTCGATCGAGAATGGTGAAAAGCTGATCGAATCGAGCTGGCCGATCGCATAAAAAGCATTGGCGCCGGCTTCCGGCTTGCCAGCCGAATTGGCTTCCGGAATGAAGAACGGATTGTCGGGACGTTTGAATTTATCGGCCCATTCCATGAAATTCGGGAAATACATGTCAATCGCCAGGATATCGATATCCGGTGCCGCCGGCTTCCAGATGTCGAACAGATGCGGCAGAGGCCCGGCGCTCGGATATTGCCCCGGCGTCTTGCCCGGCCGGATCAGGGCCGCATTGACATACATCGGCAGCGGATACTGCGCCTTGCCGGCCTTGGCCAGACCATTGGCGAAGGCGGCAAAATACCAAGCCTGGAAGACTTCCTGCGCCTGGACCGACTCGCCGAAGACCTCGTGCCACGAACCGTTTTCCTTCAGACCATTGGCTTCCCAAAGTGTGCGGACATAGGGATCGAGCGACGCCTGATGCGCTTTCAAATAGGCGATCAGCTCGGCCGGCACGGGACCATCCCAGGCCGCCTGCGCCTGCGGGCTGTAATCGCGCACTACCGGCAGCATGCCGATTTCGTTCTCGACCTGCATCATGACGACGGTATGCGCCGTATCCGTCTGTTTCAAATGCGCCATGACAGCGGCATAGGCACGCGCATCGGCCGCCAGCGTATCGGGATCGAACGGCGACAGGATATCCTGTGGCTGGCCCTTGTCGTCCTGTGTTTTCGAATAGGTCGCGTAATCGCGCTTCACATAGGCCGGCACATAGGTCGACATTGAATTTTTCCATGCGCCGAACCAGAGCAGGACCAGCTTCATGTCTTACGCGCCTGCTTGATCATGCCATCGAGCACGGTGAAATCGTACTTGCCTGGCTGCGGTTCGACCTGGTCCCATTCGACAGGCGCAATCACCGTGTTCAGGCCGACAGATTTCAGGGTTGGCCATTTGGTATTGAGGTAATCGAGGCTGGACGCGGTGGAATTGGCCAGTTCACCGCCCAGTATGAGAAACGGTTTGTCGTCCACAACCAGTTGTTTCGTTGTGCCATGCATCGCCAGATGCGGAATATCAGCCGCCAGTGCCGACGTTGATAAAAGCACGGCACAAAAGGCGGCGGCGGTAAAAATCCTGAATGAAGCGGTCATGGCGTTTCCCTGGAATGCAGAAGAACTATACTCAAAAAAAGTGGTGCGCCACAGGACGCACCACCAGATTAGGGAGGGAAGAAGGAAGGGGAGTGGCAGGATACGAATGTCCTGCCACCGGTAGATTAGAATTTGCCGCGCACACCCAGCATGACCGTGGTGCCCGCCTTGTAGTAGTAGTTGGGCGCGCCGGTGAACTGTGAGTACTGCGTCAGGGTCTCATCGGTCAGGTTGGTGGCGTTGAGCGTCACTTCCATATCGCGGCTGAAGCCAAAGGCCTTTTGCAGATTGACGCTGGCCGAGAGGTCGAGCTGCTCGTAGCTCTCATTGTACAGGATCGCGTCGGTAATGCCCTGCTGGTTGCCCAGCGAGGCTTGCGAGCCGTCACGATAGGTATCGGACAGGCGGACCGACCAGCCGTTCTTTTCGTAGAAGGCAGTGAAGTTCCAGGTCTTTTCCGGAACCCCGAGCGCAATGGCAGGCGCAGCACCACTGCCCTTTTGCTGGATATAGGTGTAGTTGGCGCTGTAGCCGAAGCCTTCCAGCGGTGCCCACCATTGATCAAGCGGCTGCACCCAGGAGAATTCAAGACCGTTGATCTTCAACAGACCATCAGCATTGAACGGCTGGCTGATATTGACCTGAGCCACGCTGGGGCCGCCGCGCAGGTCGATGGCCTGCTGTTGCGAAGGCGCCAGGGTATCGTAGGTCACGCCGTACTGGGCCAGGAACGAGAACGGATAGAGGGTGTTCTGGTTCAGGGTGAAGCCGGTGATGCTCTTCTTGAAAGCGGTCAGGGCGATATAGCCTTCCTTGCCGGTATAGTATTCCAGACCGAAATCGAGGTTCTTGGAAATATACGGGGTCAGGGATGGATTGCCGAGGCTGCCGTTAAAGGCCGAAATATCGCCGAAGCTCAGGCCGGGCAGCATGCTCGACGGATTAGGCCGGGTCATGGTCGTCGACGCCGCGAAACGGCCGATCAGGTTGTCGAGGAGATTATAGGCCAGGTTAAGCGAGGGCAGGTAGTTCTTGTAATGCGTCGTGTTGTAGCTGAAGACGACGATATTGGGATACTTGGCGCCGTCAGCCAGGGCCGGACGAGCCGGCACCGCCGCCGTGGTCGAAGTTGCCGGTATGGCCGGCTGGGCCGCATTGCGCGGATCGGGGATCGAGTTCTGACCGCCGATGATCTGGTCCGTCGTCGTGGCGCGAACGCCGAAATCGTAGCGCAGACGACGCCCGAAGATATCCCGGTCACCATTGATCTGGATGTATATGCCCTGCACCTTTTCCCGCAGGAAAGAACGCGGTGAGGAGATGTTGGAGCCGCCCGCTACCGGCGCGCTGTCCAGGAAGTCGTTATAGTGTGAATCTGTGGCGAACTTGGACCAGTCGATATTGACATAGCCATAAGGTCCGGAAACCAGATAATTGGCCAGGGCCGATTGCGGGATCAGCGAACCGCCATAAGCCAGGCCCGGAGCGCCAGCGGAATATTCGGTGCCGAGGCCTGGGTAGGACGGATAGCCTGCGGCGATCGCGGAAGCCAGGTCGGTGATGACCTCACCCTTACAGGCCGGTTGTGCGTTCGGTGCCGGCAGATTCACGTTCGGATTGTTGCCGCAGACCGCGTTTTGCCAGGCCTGCGAATTGTCATAGGGGGTGATCCGGCGCGACGTGTCGTCGTAAGCCAGGCCCAGTTCCATGTTAAATTCCGGTGTTCCCCAGTTGATATTGGTGTGGAAACCGCGCGTCTGCGTGGTGCGCGCCTCGGACTGGATGTTGACGCGGCCACCGTTCCAGCCAAAGCTCGCCGGATCGTTCAGGTCGACATTCGATGTGAAGGTCGGCATCCCGCCGTGGTTGGTGTAGGTGGCCGTGACCCCGGAATTGGCCGGCGTGATCAGCAGAACGGTCGGCGAATCGCGGCGGAAATCGCTGTGCGTATAGTTGGCGTCGAAGGTCCACTTCAGCTTGTCATTAATATTCCAGGCGAAACCGGGATTGATCGAGTAGAACTTGTTGGTTTCGATAAAGGGGCGATATTCCAGAAAAAACTGGGCATTGGCGAAGGTGGCGTCGGTGACCACGCAGCCATTGTCGCAATTCGAATTGTCGACCTTCATATTGATCGGAATGGCCGATCCGTTACGGCCGACGAAGTTCATGTCGGTGCGCTGCTGGTCGTTATCCTTTTGCGCTACCATGCCGTCGAGCCAGAAACGCAGGGTTTCGGACGGACGGTATTCCAGGCTCAGAATGCCACTGGTGCGGTCACGCGAGCCATAATAGTGCATCGGACGGCCAAGACGCGGAATGATGGCATTACTGATCGCAGCCAGATCAAGCCCTGGATTAAGCGCCAGAAGCAGATCATCATCGATGACGGCACCGGGTGTCAGGCCATTGCCGGCATTGGTGGGTACGGTTCCCGGAATCGACCAGTTACCGGCGCCCGTGGTATTACAGCTTGAGTCTGGTGACGTAATAGCCGTTACCGGCGTAGTGACGGGCGGTGTGGTTCCACAATTTTGGTAGCTGAGAGACGCGTTCGTCCAGCCGACCGATTCAAAGCCTTCGGCATTGATCGGGCTGTGCTGATAGGAAACGCCGGCCAGTACGCCGAAATTGCCCCACTTCTTCGAGAACATCAGCGAGCCCTTATAGCCCATGTCATCGACCTGGCTGTTCTTGCTGCCTTCGAGCGAGAACTGGACATTGTCGCCCTTGAAATCGAACGGACGCGCCTGGCGCATGTTGACGGCGCCGGCGGCGCCGCCCTCGACCTGGCTGGCCGAGGCCGACTTGGTCACGGTGAGTTGGGTGAAAAGTTCCGGCGGGAAGATGTCGAGATCGACTTCGCGGTTGGTATTGCTGGTATTGACGTCACCCGTCGAGGCGATAGCCACCGGCGCGCCGTTCAGCAGCACGCGCGTAAAGCTGGAGCCCAGCCCGCGGATGGCGATAGTCGTGCCTTCGCCGGTGATTTCGCGGGCGATGGTGATGCCGGGGATGCGGTTGAACGATTCTGCCAGATTGGTGTCAGGGAACTTGCCCATGTCTTCGGAGAAGATCGAATCCTCGAAGCCGGTCGCGCGCTTTTTCGCCGATGTGGAATTCAGCAGGCTGCCGCGATAGCCGGTGACGACGACAACCGTGCTGTCATCGCTCGCAGGGGCTGGAGCGGCGGCGGGAGCAGGCGCGGCATCCTGGGCGATGGCGGCGGTCAAACCTGCGCCGGCGAAGCCAGTGAGCAAGGTGGCGCCGAGCAGCGCGACCTTGAACGTATTACGGGCATTACCCGAATTTTTGAGCATGATTTTTTCCCTGTCTGGAATATGCAATTCGTGTGCAATTTCTTTGGTGCCGCGCCCTCAATCTGGTAGCGGTCACATGTTATCTTGGTAATTGGCCTGCCATGGCTTGTCAATAAAGGCCTTACCAATTTAGCCGTAAACCCATCACTTTTTCGCCATTATCATCAGCAAATGAGATATAGGAAAGCGCTGTCATTATCCGTATGTATAAAATAACCATTTAATATTGTTAAACTTTATTCAAAATATCGTTACTTTAAAATATTTCCGCCTCGTAAGATCATTCCGTGTTTATTGGTCAGATGTGTGTCCCTTATGAAACGGTTCCGCTTCGTCCCGCATCCGTATAACGCGAAAAATGGTCACTTCACGCTACCGGTGCGGAGAATTTTATAAAAATCTGGCGACCATCCACCGAAGGCCAGATGAGCGGAAAAGAATTCGCATTTCCGGTTTACATCAGTCCAAAATAGATTATTGGTATGACCAATATACAAAATGCAGGCGAGTGAAAGGCTACGTGTATCCATGGATTCCCAAAAGACATCCCCCAAGACACCCGACAACAAGGGCACAGCCTCAAGGGAATCCGCATCCGCCGGAGCGAATGGCGCACTGATCATTCGGTCGGCGAAAGTTATCATCACCTGCCCCGGCCGCAATTTTGTTACCCTGAAGATTGAGACCAACCAGGGCGTCTATGGCATCGGCGACGCCACCCTGAACGGCCGTGAACTGGCCGTTGCCAGCTATCTCGAAGACCATGTCATCCCCTGCCTGATCGGCCGCGACGCCCACCGCATCGAGGACGTCTGGCAATATCTTTACAAGGGCGCCTACTGGCGCCGGGGGCCTGTCACCATGTCGGCCATCGCCGCCGTCGATATGGCGCTGTGGGACATCAAGGCCAAGGTGGCTGGTCTGCCGCTCTATCAGCTTCTCGGCGGTTCCTGCCGCGAGCCGATCACCGTCTACGGCCACGCCAATGGCACCAGTATCGAAGACACGATCGAGGTGGCGCAGGGTTACAAGGCCCAGGGCTACAAGGCGATCCGCCTGCAATGCGGCGTGCCGGGCCTCAGCAGCACCTATGGCGTTTCCAAGGACAAGATGTTCTACGAACCCGCCGACAGCGATCTGCCGACCGAGAATTTGTGGAACACCGAAGCCTATATGCGCGTGGTGCCCAAGTTGTTCAAAGCCGCCCGTGAAGCCCTGGGCGAAGAGGTTCATCTGCTGCATGATGTCCACCACCGCCTGACGCCGATCGAGGCCGGACGGCTGGGCCGGGACCTCGAACCCTATCGTCCGTTCTGGCTGGAAGATACAGTTGTTGCCGAGAACCAGGACAATTTCCGACTGATCCGTCAGCACACCACCACGCCCCTGGCTGTCGGCGAGATCTTCAATTCGATCTGGGACTGCAAGGATCTGATCCAGAATCAGCTGATCGACTATATCCGTGCCACCGTGGTCCATGCCGGCGGCATCACGCACCTGAAGCGCATCGCCAGCTTCGCCGACATCTATAATGTGCGGACGGGCTGCCACGGCGCCACAGATCTGTCGCCGGTGACCATGGCGGCGGCCCTGCATTTCGACCGCTCGATCCCCAATTTCGGCATCCAGGAATATATGCGTCATACCGAGACGACCGATGAGGTCTTCCCCCACGGTTATCGCTTCGAGAACGGTTTCCTCTATTCGTCGGAAACACCCGGTCTTGGCGTTGATATCGATGAGGAGAAAGCGGCGAAATACCCCTACAAACGCGCCTACCTGCCGGTCAACCGCCTGCAGGACGGCACGATGTTTAACTGGTAAGCTTCAGAATAATCAAAATACGACGGGGATTATCTCCGCACACAGGAAACGCTTATGGAAACGACCGCGCCTGAAGCCGTGCCGACGATCAAGCCTGCCGGTTACATCCGCTGGATTGTCGCCGGCATCCTGTTCCTGGCCGTGGTCATTTCCTATATCGACCGGCAGGTCATTTCCGTACTCAAGCCGACCCTCGCCGCGCAATATAACTGGTCGGAAACCGGCTATGCCGACATGGTCTTCTACTTCCAGCTCGTTTACGGCATCGCCTTCCTGATCTCCGGCCGCATCATCGACAAGATCGGCGCCAAGGCCGGCTACACCTTCGCCATGATCATCTGGACTGCCGGGCACATGATGCATGCCCTGTTCACCTCCACCACCGGCATGATCTTTGCCCGCCTGCCTCTGGCCATGGGCGAAGCCGCCACCTACCCCGCCGCGCTCGTCGCCGCCAATTCATGGTTCCCGAAGAAGGAACGAGCGCTGGCCATCGGCTTACTCAATGCCGGCGCCAATGTCGGCGCCATCGTCACGCCGCTGATCGTGCCGGCCATTGCGCTGGCCTGGGGCTGGCGCGCCGCTTTTATCGTCACCGGCCTGTTCTCAGTGGTCTGGCTGGCCATTTGGCTTCTTTTCTATCGCAAGCCACGCGATCATAAGCTTGCCACCGCCGCTGAAGTGGCGTGGATAGAATCCGATGTCACCACGGAAGAAACCATCAACAAAGTTTCCATCCTGCGGATGCTGCGCTATCGCCAGACATGGGCCTATATGGGCGGGCGTTTCCTGATAGATCCGGTATGGTGGACGTTTCTGGCCTGGCTGCCGGCCTTTCTGGCCAAGCAGTTCGATGTCAAGCTTGCGGGTTTCGGGCCGCCGCTTTTCCTGATTTACCTGCTGGCCGATGGCGGCGCGATCTTCGGCGGCTGGCGGTCATCGAGCTATCTAAAACGCGGCTGGGATACCAACAAGGCGCGCAAACGCGCCATGCTGATCATGGCCTGCATCGTGCTTCCCGTCGCCGCAGTGACCTTCGTGCCCAACATGTGGTGCGCGGTGCTGCTGATCGGTCTGGCCTGCGCCGGCCATCAGGGCTTTTCCACCAATCTCTTCACCATGCCGGGCGATCTTTATCCGCACTATGCTTCGGGCACGGTCGCCGGTCTCGGCGGTCTGGCGGGGGCTTGCGGCGGCATGCTGATGGCCAAGTTCGCCGGCATTATCCTGCAAACCACCGGCGGTAATTATACGCTGATCTTCGTGGTTTCGTCGGTCATGTACCTCATCGCCTTCTGCGTCGTTCACCTGCTTTGCCCGCGCTGGGAAAAAGTCACTCTGTAAGGACTCGTCATGCGTCGCCTCATTGCTGCCGTTTGTTTCGCTGTCGCCGCCTTCGCCTCCCCTGCTCTTGCGGAGGATGGTTACGATCTCTGGCTGCGCTACAAGCCGGTCGAAGTCAGTTTTGCTGCGCAATATAAACCGCACGCTACAGCGATTATCGGTGGCGACACCCCGATCCTCACCAGCGCCAAATCCGAACTGAAACGCGGACTGGATGGCCTGCTGGCACAGGATACACCGATTGTTGCTGCGCCTGTTGACGGAGCAATCATGCTGGTGAATTTCGCCAGCCTGCCCCACGCCTATATCCCCAGACTTGGTGATGAAGGCTTTATCATCGGCCATGCCGCAATCAATGATGCGCAGATCACAACCATTTCCGCCAACACCGATAAAGGCTTACTCTACGGTGTATTCCACTATCTACGTCTGATCCAGACTCGCCAAAGCTTTGATAATTTAACAATTGAAGACGCCCCGAAAATCAAGCTCCGCGTCATCGACCACTGGGATAATCTCAATGGCTCGATCGAGCGCGGCTATGCCGGCACCTCGATCTTCGACTGGTGGCGGCTGCCCGATCTCGTCGATGCGCGCCTGACCGATTATGCCCGCGCCGAGGCATCGATCGGCGTCAATGGCGTGGTGCTCAACAATGTCAACGCCAAGGCCGATAGTCTGACCGCTCCCTATCTGCAAAAGGCCGAAGCCATAGCCAAAGTCTTCCGGCCCTACGGTATCAAGGTCTATCTGTCGGCACGCTGGACCGCCCCCATCGAACTGAGCGGTCTGAAAACTGCCGATCCGCTTGATCCGGCGGTACAGGCCTGGTGGAACACCAAGGCGGACGAAATCTACAAAATTATTCCCGATTTTGGCGGCTTTCTGGTGAAGGCCAATTCCGAAGGCGAACCGGGTCCCGGTGACTACGGCCGCAACCACGCCCAGGGCGCCAATATGTTGGCGGCCGCTTTGAAACCGCACGGTGGCATCGTCATGTGGCGCGCCTTCGTCTATTCAGAGCACGACGCCAACGACCGCGCCAAGCAGGCCTATAATGAGTTCAAGCCGGTCGAAGGCCAGTTCGCCGACAATGTTCTGCTGCAAATCAAGAATGGCGCCATAGATTTCCAGCCGCGCGAGCCTTTCCATCCGTTGTTCGGGGCCATGCCGAAAACCAACGAAATGCTGGAAGTGCAGATTACCAAGGAATATCTCGGTCAGGGCACCCACCTCGTCTATCAGGGCCCGCTCTATGAAGAGACCCTGAAGGCCGATACGATGGCTCAGGGCAAGGGCTCGACCGTCGCCAAAATCATCGATGGCTCGCTGGATAACCACAGCCTGACCGGAATCGCCGGTGTCTCCAATGTCGGCGATGACCGTAACTGGACCGGCAACGACTTCAGCCAGTCCGACTGGTACGCCTTCGGCCGGCTGGCCTGGGACCCGGAGGCCTCCAGCCGCGACATCGCCACCGACTGGGTGAAAATGACCTTCTCCGACGATCCGGCTTTCGTCACGCCCGTCGTCGATATGATGATGGCTTCACGCGAGACAGCCGCCAATTACATGACGCCGCTCGGCCTCGCGCACCAGATGGCGACCGGCAGCCATTACGGCCCTGGCCCGTGGGTCTGCGATCTGAAGCGTCCGGAATGGAACCCGTGCTATTACGCCAAGGCGGACGCTAAAGGAATCGGTTTCGACCGCACCAAAACCGGCTCCGACGCACTGGCGCAATATACGCCCGCCGCCGCCAAGCTGTGGGCCGATCCAAAGAAAATGGACGAGCGCTACCTGCTGTGGTTCCACCACCTGCCGTGGGATTACAAGGTTCAGTCCGGCCGTACTTTATGGTCCGAACTGGTCACCGATTACGATGCCGGTGCCAAACAGGCCGCGCAAATGCAAACGACATGGGCCGACATGGGCGCTTATGTCGATCCCGAGCGTTTCGCCGCCGTTTCGGCCAATCTCGGCATTCAGGCACGCGAAGCCAAATGGTGGCGCGACGCCTCGATAGCGTACTTTCAGTCAAAGTCAGGCCTGCCTTTGCCCGCCGGTATCGCGCCACCGGAACATGATCTCAGCTACTACAAGTCGCTCGATTTCCCCTACGCGCCGGGACATTAACCCGGCGCCCGCTTGACGACCGTTCGCTTTCAATGATACCGCTAACATCAATATAGCGCCACCAGACGCGCTTCAGATTGAGGAAATGCCCAATGAACCGTTCCCTTGCTTTCGCGGGCCGCCTTCTGGCGTCAACCGCTCCGCTCGCCCTGACATTGGCGCTGACTGCCCTGCCGGCACATGCCGCCACGCCTTCCGCCTGCACCGATAAACCCTGCGCTTTCCTCGACAAGAGCCTGACGCCGGAAGCGCGTGCCAAAGACCTGGTGTCACGCATGACGCTGGAAGAAAAAGCGGCGCAGATGCAGGACAATGCCACGTCCATTCCGCGCCTCGGCTTGCCACGCTATGGCTGGTGGAACGAAGTGCTGCACGGCATGGCCCGCGCCGGTGACGCCACCGTCTATCCGCAGGCCATCGGTCTGGCCGCCACCTGGGATAAGTCCCTGATGGGCGCAATCGGCGACGCCATCGCCACCGAAGGCCGCGCCAATTATAATGCCGCCATCGCGCGCGACCCGACCGGCACCGACCGCTATTACGGTGTCAACTACTGGTCGCCCAATATCAACATCTTCCGCGATCCGCGCTGGGGCCGCGGTCAGGAAACCTATGGCGAGGACCCGTACCTGACCGGCCACATGGCCATCGGCTTCATTCATGGCATCCAGGGCGACGATCCGCTCTATTACAAGGGCGTGGCGACGCCGAAGCACTTCGCCGTCCATTCCGGTCCGGAACCGCTGCGTCACGGCTTCAATGTCGATGTCGCCAAATTCGACCTCGAAGACACCTACCTGCCCGCTTTCCGCTCGGCCATTGTCGACGGCAAGGCCGATTCGCTGATGTGCGCCTATAATGCCGTTGATGGTTATCCGTTGTGCGCCAGCCCGTTGTTGCACGATCGCCTGCGCGGCGACTGGGGCTTCAAGGGCTTCATCGTGACGGATTGCGACTCGATCGATGACATGATCACCGGCCACAAAAGCCAGCCTGACGGCGCCCACGCCTCCGCCGTCGGGGTAAAGGCCGGCGCCGATCTCGATTGCGGCACCACCTACAAGGCCCTGCCGGATTCGGTCAAACAAGGCCTGATCAGCGAAAGCGAAATCGATGTGTCGCTGGAACGCCTGATGGCCGCGCGCATCCGCATGGGCCTGATCGACGGCGGCAAGTATGACAGCATTCCATTCAGCGAAATCAACTCGCCGGCGCACCGCGCCCTGGCGCTGAAAGCCGCCGAGGAAGCCATCGTGCTGCTCGGCAATACCGGCAACACATTGCCGCTGAAAGGCAGCGAAAAGATCGCCGTCATTGGCCCGAATGCACAATTGCTGCAAAGCCTGGAAGGCAACTATACCGGCGTACCGGTCGATCCGTCCTTCCCGCTCGATGCCCTGAAAGCGGCTTTTGGCGCGGATAACGTAATCTATGCCCCTGGTGCGCCGCTGACCGAAGGCATGCGCATGCCGGTGCCGACCAACTTCCTCAGGGTTTCCGCCAGCAGCGCCGAAAACGGCCTCAAGGGCGAATATTTCGACAACACCACTTTCGCCGGTGCGCCGAAGATGACGCGCACCGACCCGGTCGTCAATTTCGACTTCTATCACACGGCGCCCGAGGGCTTCAAACCGCTCGGCTTCAGCGTACGCTGGACCGGGGTGATCACCCCGCCGGCGCCGGGCACCTACGAGATCGGCTTCCGTATGGTGACGCCACGCCCCGGCCAGCCCTTGCCCGACGTCAAGGTGTGGGTTGACGGCAAGCTGGTCGTCACGCCGGAAATCGTCGGCATTACCTCCGGACCGCCGCCAAAGTGCAATTCCGGTATGTGTGCCCAGCCCGGCAAGCCCGTGGAGATCACCTTCGCCGACGCCAAACCGCATACCGTCCACATCGATTATGTGCGCGCCACCGAGGACCGCGCCGCTTCGCTTGACTGGATCGCACCGGGTCAGCCTTTGATCGATGGTGCGGTCGCGGCCGCGAAAAAGAGTGATGTGGTCATCGCTCTGGTTGGCCTGTCGCCCGATCTCGAAGGCGAGGAAATGGCCGTCAGCTTCCCCGGATTCAAGGGCGGTGACCGCACCAGCCTAGCCCTGCCGGAAGCGCAGCAAAAGATGCTCGAAGCCGTCAAGGCCACGGGCAAGAAGCTCATCGTCGTCTATATGACCGGCGGGGCGATTTCCGATCCGTGGGTGTCCGAAAATGCCGATGCCGTGGTCCAGGCCTGGTATCCCGGCGAAGCGGGCGGCGAGGCCATCGCCAATACCCTGACCGGCAAGAATAATCCGGCTGGCCGTCTGCCTTACACCATCTACCGCGATGTCTCCGACCTGCCGCCCTTCGAAGACTATTCCATGAAGGACCGCACCTACCGCTATTTCAAGGGCAAGGTGCTGTACCCGTTCGGCCACGGCCTGAGCTATACCACTTTCGGCTATGACAAGCCGGCGCTCACGACCACCGCGATCAAGGCCGGCGAGGCAACGACCGCGAACGTGACGGTCAGCAATAGCGGCAAGAGCGACGGCGACGAGGTCGTGCAGCTCTATCTCGGCAAGCCGGGCGATACGGCCAATCCTGTACTGGCTGGTTTCACACGGGTCTCCCTGAAAGCCGGTGAAAGCCGCACGGTCACCCTGCCACTCGATGCCCGTGCCCTGTCACAGGTCGATCAGGCCGGCAATCGCAAGGTGCTGCCGGGCGATTATGTTGTCAGCCTCGGCGGCGGCCAGCCCGGCTTCGCGGCGACCGTCTCCGCCAAACTGAGCGTCACGGGGACAGCGGACGTGGCAAAATGAATCGGCGGGAACTTCTGATCAGCGGCGGCCTGACGGG